>Ga0182006_1001757_pt1 | contig 12561 bp, 7 predicted proteins | sample Sormic07211104_1_FD_123022 | JGI IMG/M metagenome (GOLD analysis project Ga0182006, IMG submission 123022) | Rhizosphere microbial communities from Sorghum bicolor, Mead, Nebraska, USA - 072115-104_1 MetaG | ecosystem: Host-associated > Plants > Roots > Rhizosphere | place: USA: Nebraska...
CGGTGCGATCGTTGGCGCGGAACATGGCATGCAGTTCGTCGATGCGCTCGAAGGCGGCTGCATCGCCGCGCGAACGCACCACCTGCGTCGCCGAGAGATGTTCGTGGATGAAGTGCGTTTCCAGATGGACCACGTTGTCCGGCAGTGCGTACTTGGGGGTGCCGTAATCCTCGGGCCGACTGCCGATGAAGCACAGGCCGAAACGGATCTCGGGAAAACCCCGGATGATCTGGTTGACCCAACTTGACACGCCACCGCTCACATACGGGAAGGTCCCCTCCAGCAGCAGCATGACGTCGCAGTCCTTGGCGCGGCGCTGGTAGGACGCATCGCCGGCGACCGGCTTGACGACGGGCGCATTCATCGGCGGCCTCCGCTCGGACGGCCCGCAGGCGTGGGACTGAAGGTGTCAGGCCGGTTGGCAATGGTGCGCCGGCCATGGCGCCAGTAACGGTGCAGCTGCGGCTGCGAGGACACGCTGGGATCGTATTGCATTTCGATGAAGAGCTTGCGCACTTGTTCGTAGTCGTGTTCGAGGAAGCTGAGTTCGGCCAGGTAAGGCAGGAGACGCACGCGCGAAAAACCATATTCATGGGCGCGCTGCATGGCCTCGGCGGCGTCGGCCACGTTGCGGTTGGCCAGCTCCATGCGCGCCAGCATGAACCACAGGCCCGGCTGGGCGGCATCGATCTGCAGCGCCGCCCAGGCGTGCTCGCGCATCTGGGTGTAGGAGTAGTTCAGCAGGTCGCCCTGCACCAGGTTCTGGTAGATCAGTTCCTGATACAGCTCGGCCACCTGCTGATGCAGGATGCTCAGGGTCTCGGGGTCGGAGACGGTCTTGAGGTGGTTGCGCATGTCGACGATGCGCTGGGTGATCTTCTTTTCCTTGCCATCCAGGATGCCATAGGCCAGCAGCCGCACGTCGTCCGCCGGATCGCCCAGCAGGCTGCGCAGCGAAGCGCCGCTGGCGCGCGTGGGCGTGCTCTGGATCGCCACCAGTGCATTGAGCCGCTTGTCCACGGGCGTGGCGACGTTGCCCAGCTGCGCCCGCACGCGGTTGCCGGAAAAACCGCTGCCCTCGCGCCTGCGCGCAGTGACGAAGGCCGGCGCCTGGCTGGTATCGAAATGGTCTTCCGGTTTGTCCTTGGGCCACAGCACGGCCACCAGCAGCGCCACCACGGCACACAGCACGCCGCCGATGGGAATGAAGAAATTGAAGAAGAACAAATACAGCAGCAAGGCCGTGCGCGGACGCCGGTACTGCGGCGGGGCCACCTGCGCGATGGCCAGCGCGAACAGCGCCGAGGAGGCCAGGTGCAGCAGCAGATAACCGGAGAGTACGCCCAGCCCGTTGCCGCCCTGCAGCAGCAGGGCCACGGAGGCGGTCTCGAAACTCAGACCGGCAGCGGAGAGTTTAAGCAGCACAGCGTTCCACCAGGTTGATCAAGAGGCGCATCGGCTCATCGCTGCCCAGCGCAGCGGTGTGCGCAGCGGCGAAGTTGGCCAGGGACTTGTTGTCGAACTGCGCGTGCGAAGCGGTCTCGATGCGCATCAGGTAGCCATCCACCGCTGCCGGTCCGGCCAGCGGCAGCAAGGTCATCAACACGTTGCGGCCACCGGCCTTGTAGGTCCAGACCACATCGGCGGCGCGCTTCAGGCGGCGTACCTGATCGTACATGTCGCGCGAGAGTTCGTCGTCACCGAACACCAGCGCCACCAGCGAGGAATCGATGTCGGTGCTGCGCTTGAGACGATGCAGGCGCACCAGGTCCACCGCCAGTTCCGGCGGGCAGGTCGGCAGCTGCTGCAGGATGGCGCGGGCGCTGTCGCCCATCTCGATGCCGTCGGCGTAGTAGTCGATGAGCACCGACATCAGTTGCAGCGTGTCTTCGTTGAGGGCCAGGAAGGGCAACTGTTCCACCACCAGCAAACCGAACTGGCGGCCCTCGTAGTTGCGCAAGGGCGCACAGACCAGATAGCGGCTCTGGTTGCGCAGGGTCTGGTTCAGGCTCTCGGTCTGGATATGGCCCAGCTTCTGCTGCGTCAGGCAATAGCGCACCAGCGGATCGTCGGCCGCCAGCGGCGTGACCTTGCCCACGCTGGCCACCGCCTCAGGCAGGACGTGGCCGTGGACATCGCAGGCAAACACCGAGGCCGACTCCACCTGGCAGCTCTGCACCAGGATCTGCAGGAAGGCATCCGGTGCCGGCATGCGTCCCGGGTCCAGCAGGTATTGCGTGAGCGTGAGGGCGCGCATGCGGTCCAGCGATTCACGCAGGGTCAGCGGCTTGGACAGCAGGTCCTGTTCCAGCCGCTCATGCGACAGGCGCAGCAGGAAGTGATTCTTGGTGAGCATGGTCAGGCGCTCTTCCAAGTAGGCATTCACCCCGCGCAGGCGGCGGCTGCGCGCATTCCACACTTCGGCGAACTGGCCGCACAGCAGCGTCAGCACCAGCCCGCCCAGGAAATAGGCTTGCGGAAAGGCCTGCGCCGCCGACACCACGGCCTGCGCCTCATCCTCATGATGGCCATGCATGAGCAGATACCAGCCCCCCAGCATGGTGGCCACCGCCACCACGCCCAGCGTGCTGCCGTAGCGCATGGCAAGGATGGCCGGCATCAGCCACAGCCAGGGGAATTGCGCCTCCAGCCCGAACGGATCCTCCGGCGCCAGCCACCAGGCCACACCCAGCGCGGCGGCCACCAGCGCAATGGTCTCGACGATGCGCAGGGCCGCCTTGCGCGGTGATCCGCTGTCGGTATCGAAGCGCGTAAACAGGCGTGACCAGAACTTCTGGCGCTTCTGCGCCGCCGTCGGTGCCGGACGCGGACTGGCCGCCCACGGCTGGCCGCCGCCGGGACGTCCGGAGACCGGTGGTGCAGTGGGCCGTTGGCTGTCGTTCACGTTCTCTCCCATCAGGGGCGCTGCATCTCGGGTGTGGCGGACTCGGCCTGCGCAGCAGCATCCGCGGCATTGGCCGCACTGACGGCCGCCGAGGTCCGCGCCAGCGCGCGCAAGGGCGACAGCAGGCTGCGCATGAGTTTCTGCGCCACGGCCGACAAGGCTTCGCGGCTCCAGCCACTCTTCGCGCCGGCCGCTGCCCAGACCACCTTGCCACTGGAGACCTCGATCAGCTGCAGCGTCAGGCCCACCGCCGGCTCGCCATCGATGCCGACCTTGTAGCGCCATTCATCGACGCTGCCGGAGAGTGCATAGGTGATGTTCTCGCTGCGTGCCCAGTCGAGGGCGGCATCGAGCTGCTTGCGGTCCATCGGTTCGAACAGGGTTTCATTGTTGAGCGAAGCCGGATAGCGGCGCAGCTCGGCCAGGCCATTGGCGCGCAGGATGCTCTCCGAGATCGACTCGGCACGCAGTCCGGCCTGCGGGGTCTCGGTGTGATTGGCAAAGGGCAGCAAGCCCCAGCGCGCATCGGCCGGCACCACCGGCGCGCGGCCGATGTCAGCGGTGGAGCAGGCGGCCAGGCCCAGGGCCAGTACGGCAGCGCTGCCGAGTTTCAACAGCGTGGAGCGGATCTTGTTTGTCATGGTGGTCACCTTGGAGCAATACGCGGCCTTTCGCGGCCATAGATTAATGAGGACTGATTCATCGATTTCATTGATCAATCAATTTCGACACGGTACGGACAGCGAGGCCTTCACCTGCGGTTTCAATTTCAGATTCATATTCAGTAGAACCATTTGTAGAGCACATTCAATTCAAACCCGCGCTGCGGCGTGTTGGGCGTGGCGCTGGTGCTCTGTGCCGCCACCGACAGCACGTCCTGTCCCAGCACGCTGCCGGCCACCCCGGCGCGCAGGTTGCGGCCCCAGCCGATGTCGGAAGTGCGGGTCAGGCCGAACTCCGCATAAGGACGCCAGGCGCGCGTGTAGGCATTTTCGATGACGGTGCCGGCCCCCAGTGCCACACCCCACGAGCGCGCATCCAGCGGCATGTAGCGGAAGCCGGTCGGATCGTTGCCGGCCGGGACCAGGCGCGCGATCTGGCTATCGCTGGCACCACGGTCACTGAACCTGGCATCGTTGACGAAGCCGCGCAGGGTCAGGTTGGGATACTCCACGCGCAAGTGCGTCCCGATTTCGGCATTGAGGGTGCGGCCATTGCCGAGCGCCGTGCCGGATTGCGTCTGGTAGCGCTGCAGGCCGCCGCCCAGGCGCAGGTATTCGGTACGGCTCAATTGCAGATTCAGGTTCAGTTCGCCGCCGCTGCGCCGTCCGCCCACGCGGATCAAGGCCGAATCGATGGCCGCCAGGTTCAGCCCGCCATTGCCGGAGAGCGTGAGCTTGGGCGTGAGCTGCTGCGAGAATTCCAGGCGCAGGCCATTGAAGGAAGTCATCGCATCGCGGTGCTGCAGGCTGGCGCTGACGAAGCCATCCTCGACGCGACGGCGCAGGGTGAATTCGAAGAGCCGGTCCACCGCCGGCACATCGCCCAGCAGAGTCGTGTCGTCCACGGTCTGGTGCCGTTCGGTGTAGCCGAAGGAGAAGCGCGTGCCCGGCGTGAGCGCCACGCCGGTGTTGACCGTGAACAGCTTGGTGGCCAGCGGGAATTCGCGCGTGGCGGTGTAGCCCGCCGAGAAGCGCGGCGGCTCATCGGTCACCAGGCCGGTCAGCCGTCCGTGCAGTTCATCGTCAGCGGGCAGGCGTTCGAGCTGGTCGAAGGCCAGCGTCTGTGCCAGGCCGACGCGTCCGGCCACGCGTGCCGCTTCGACGCGGTCATACATGGGCAGCCAGTCGGCCAGGTTGTCCAGCATGGCATTCAAGCGCTGGCGATCATCGTTGCCCAGGGCCATGGCCAGCTCGCCCCACAGCGGCTTGTCGAGCTGTCTGGCAAAGCGCGTGGCCAGCCAGGTGCGGGCCAGGTCGGACTGGTTCTGGTTCATCGCATAGGCCAGCGCCAGTTCGCGTGCACCGGATGACAAGCGGGCATCATCGCCCGGGCGCTGGCCGGTGTCGGTGGTAGGCGCAAACAGTGCTGCCGGCCCCTCGGCCAGTTGCGCTGATCGCACCTCATCCTGGCTGCGCTGGACGGCATCGCTGCGCGCGGCTTGCTGCATGTCCTTGAGCAGGGCCGGGCCGTTGGCGGGGTTGGACTGGCCGTCCGGCCGCGGTGGCAGCGTCACATCGCTGCGCAACAGTGCGCGCATGACGCGGGCGCTGTCATCGGCACTCATGAACAGCGGTGCCAGCGCCGCCAGACGATCGCGCCATTCATGCAATTGCCCGGGCGGGACATTGCGCAGCCGTTGCGGATTGCGCACTTCCAGCCAGGCATGGCGGCGGATGCGCCAGGCCAGGTCGGGCTGGCCGGTGGCATCCAGCGCCTCGGCATAACTCATCAGCCACAGGTAATCGTCGTGCGGGAAGCCGGATTTGCGGAACCAGTGCAGCGCCTGGTTCTGCCGGTTCAGCGACATGTTGGCGGCGGCGTACGGTCCCCACAGTTGCGGCGTGGTCTCGGCATCATGAGCCCACATCGTCATGGCGCGATTGAGCAGTGCGGCATCGCGCGTGGCGATCAGTACCCAGAGGGTCTCGGCCCGCACATCGGCCGCGCGCGGTGCCAGCGACAGCGCCAGGCGCATGTCGGCACGCGCGCCCTCGAGATCGCGCTGCAATTGCTTGACCGAGGAACGCACGCTGAGGAAAGGAACGTATTTTTCCAATGCCGCATTCTGCTGCGGAGTCAGGCTGGCGAGGAAGCTGCGCGCGCCCTCCAGGTCATTGAGACGCAGGCGATAGGTCAGCGCCTGCACCGCGAAATTGGGCACGCCGGTGCGGTGGAAACCGAACTCGGCCAGCTCGGCGGCGGCGCGTGGTTCGCGGTCCTGGATCACCACCATCATGTTGCTCATGTCGCCTTCGGCGGCCTGGTCTGCGGCCAGCAGGCGGTCATAGCCGATGCGCGCCTCTTCATTCAGACCCATGTAGCGCGCCACTTCCGCATAGGTGCGCCAGAAGTCGGCATTGCCGTCCGGTGCCACCCTGGCGGCAGCGCGCAGCACTTCCAGCGCATCGTCCAGGCGGCCGCGCAGATACAGGGGATTGGCGGTCATCAGGGCGTTCGCGGCGGAAGGGCCGAACTCCTCGCGCTGGCGGCGCAAGGTCGCCAGCGCAGCATCATCGCGGCCCATGCGCAGATACAGCTTGGCCAGCGCTTCCATCGTGCCGTTGCGCTCGGTGGCGGCGTCGGGAGTGCGGGCCGGCTTGCCGCGCAGACGCTCTTCCAGCAAGGCGGCGGCGCGTTCGGGCTGGCCGATGTTTTCGTATTGCGCCACCAGCAGGTTGACCCACTGCGCATTGCCGGGCTCGACCTGCATCTTGTGCTGCAGGGCCTCGACCAGCATGTCTTGTTCAAAGGTCCCGGCGGCGGCACGCAGGACGTTGTCCCATGCCGCCTCGTCACCCGACAGGCGCGCATAAGCCAGCCATTGCGGCGTGGCCTGTTCCGGCACGCCGCTCCATTCGGAAACCTCGGCCAGACGCTTGCGCCAGGCCGCGTCATCGGGACGCTGGCGCACCGCCGATTGCGCCAGCAGGCGCGCATCGACCAGGTTGCGATTGGCCAGGAAGACGTTGTAGGCCAGCGTGTAGATCTCCTCATCGAAGGGCAGCCTGGCCAGCGCGCGGCTGGAAGCCACATCGGCCGCCGAGGGCTGGTTCTCTCCGGCCACGCGCAGCAGGCGGCCCTGCTGCATCGCGCGCTGCAGTTCATTGTGCAGGCGCCGAGGGTGGTGCAGCAGCGATTGCATCTGCTGCAGCGACTGCCGGAAGTCCTGCATGGACACGGCCACCACGCCCCCCTGCCCGGCCCGCACAGCCGCCAGCGACGACGGCGCACGCGCCATCGACAATTGCAGCAACTGCTTCACGTAACGCTCGGCCGCATCCGGACGATTGGCGGCCTGGGCCAGCCGCGTCAGGTACAGCAGCACGGCCTTGTCATTGGCCAGCGGGCCGAGGTTGGCTTCGGCGGCGGCCAGGGCTTCCTGGTAGAAGCCGCCGGCCTGCAGGGTCCGCATCGCATCAAGGAAATTCTCGCGGCGCGCCGCCAGCGAGCCGGCATGTTGCATGGCCAGCAGATAAAAGGCCGCGCTGCTGTGGTAATCGCCCACGCCCAGGCTTTGCTGGCCCAGGCGCACCGCTTCGGTGTAGGACATGTCGGCCGTGCTGCGATCGGCCAGCAGGCGCGCGAAGGCAGCGCGTGCGGACTCGCCGTCACCGAGTGCCAGCGCATCCTGCGACAGCGTCAGCCATTGCTGCGCAGTGAGCGGATAGGTCATCAGCACATTGAGCTGTTCGCGCAACTGCGCCAGCAAGAACGTGCGCTCGGGCGCATCCTTGGGCAGAGCGAAGACTTCCTGCTGGCGGATGCGATATTCCAGCCAGGCCGCCGACAGGCGCGCCGCGGCGCTGCTGTCCAGCTGCAGCAAGGCCAGTTGCGCGCGCGCCTCCCCGAACTGGCCGAGGTCGATCATCTGCTTGACCAGCTCGGCACGCAGCGCCGCATTGCCGGGCTGGGCCTTGAGGAAGACCTTGATGTACTCGACCGTCAGCTGGTCGGATTTGCCGCTGGCATTGGCCACTTCCAGCCGCTGCTGCAGCGAGACCTTGGGATAGACCAGGGCGAGCACCGTCCCGACTGCCAGCGCGAAGCCGGCGATCGTCCAGGGCGAGAACAGCCTGGCCCGTTCATAAGGTGCATTGAACGAGTACCAGGTGCCGTGTTGTCGCGAGCGGGGCGGTTGCGGAGCCGATGTCATATTGATGAACTGCAGTCTTGCCGGTGAAATTGCGGTACCACGTCTGGCCGGTGATGCTGACCGACTTGCCCTTGGCCAGCGCCACGCCATTGGCGGTGGCAGTACAGGCTCGCGCGCCGCTGACGCTGAAGGTCGTCACGCCATTGGCGGTGAGCGAAAAACGCAGCTCGGCCTTGTTGCCGTTGATGCTGCGCTGGAAATCACCGACCTGGCCGGCCGCTTCCAGCAGCATGGGCAAGGCCGGCGACGCATCGGATGGCTCGTCGGCGCTGCGCTGGCGGATGCGCACTTCGCCGGCCGACGTGATCAGGTAACGGCCACTCGGGCCCGGCGCGATCCCGGCGATGCCGGGCTGTGACAAATCCACGTCAGGCGCATCGGCCGGGATGCGCAGCGTGCGCAGATACTCGCCGGTGCGATACACCAGCGTGCCATCGGCGGTGCGGGCGATGCTGGTGTTTTCGAAATCGATGACCTTGCGGATGTACTGCGAGACGTACAGCCGCGTGAACGGCTGCGCCTCCGCCCAGCGGTGGATCTTGTGCAGGGCCGCCACCGAGGCGGGCTTGGTGCCGGCGTAGAAGTGGTAGTAGATGTCCACCGCCTTGAAGCGGACCGGCTCGCCGGTCAGTTCATAACTTTCTATGGCGCGCTCGAAACCGTAGAAGGGACCGGTCCAGTTGCCGGTGTAGACATTCTCGTCCTGGTTGGGCGCGAAGACCTGGTACCAGCCCTGCTTGCGCACCCCCTGCGCGGCGATGTCGGTCCAGGTGTTGCGGCTCCTGGTGATCATGGTGTCGCCGCCGTTCATGTTGAGGAAACCGTCCAGATAAGTCTGGGCGATGGCCTCGGGCGGCGGCACGCAGTTGCCGGTCCAGAGGAAGACTTCGGCCTTCTTGCCCGGGGGCAGCAGGGTCTTGTTGATGTAGTCCATCGACCCCTTGATCTCGCGCTGCAAGTTGAATTTGTAGTTGGGGATGTCCAGCGTGCGCGAGGCATCGCCATCCATCTGGTTGATGTCCGCGGTACGCGTGTCATACATCGCATCGGCCCAGTTGAAGGGATGCGAGAAGGAATGGCTGGCCGGCTCGACATAAGGCAACGTGAACATCTTGCGCGCCAGCGCCGTGGTCTGCGCCGAGAGCTGCGGATAGACGCCCTGCGGGCTCAGCTCGCCCTCCACCACCGAGACCGTCACGGGGAAGCGGTATCGGTCCCAGATCTCCCGCTGCAGCACTTCGACCGCAAAGGGCGAGCCCGGATATTCGGCCTTGGAGGGAAACCCATCACCATCGAGGTGGCTGGTCTGGATGCGGCGGCCGCCCTCGGTGGTCACATCCGGCACCGGGATATCGGGCAGGCGCAGCGCACGTTTGAGGAACAGCATGGGCTGCAGCACCCAGCGCGGCGGATCCATCACCTGCAGCGTGGTAGTGGCGAACGGGGCCAAGGCGAAACCGCCCCAGGGCATGATGGCGGCGGCATCGTAGATGTTGTTGCGGCCATCCTTCATGCGCAGCAGCGACTTGGCGGCAGGATCGGTCAGACGCACCAGTTCCAGCTGCGTGCGGTCCACGCGCGGCTTGGTCTCGAAACCCATCAGTTCGGGATCGGCTTGCGTGACCTCCAGCTGTTCCGGCGCAGGGGCGGAAAAACTGGTCAGCCCCAGCATGCCGGCACTGAGCCTGGTCATCTGGAAACCGAAGGCATTGAAGATGGCCACCGGCACACCTTCCTTGATGCGCTGCCCGATCCACGGGCCCAGGCGCTGGTGATCGGTACCGCTGCGGAACCAGGTCACCACGCCCGCATAGCGTCCGGCCAGTGGCTCGGTGGGCAGGCCCTCGCGGCCGACTTCACGGAATTCATAGCGCAAGCCGAGGTGATTCAGCTGGATGCCGAGGAAGCGCTGGGCCTCGGTGGTATGCAGGTCATCGCCCTTGGCCACATCCAGCAGCACCAGCACATTGCGCGGCACCAGTTCGACACTGGACACGCCCATGGACATCAACGTGCCATCGGCCACCCAGGGCAGGAAGCCGTCGGCGCTGATCTTTTTGGCCGTCTCGCGCGCCAGGGCGCGGGCACCGGGCTGGAACGGGTCGACGTAATCGATGGCGATGGCCGGCAGGCGATAGCGGTCGCGGATGGTGCGCAGCTGGCCGGAGAGCCAGGCGCGGTCATTGTCGGTGACGGCACCATAGCTGCGGCGGCCGGCGTCGTAGCCGCGATAGAGCGATTCGGCAGCCACCGCATACGTCAGCGGTGCCACGTCGGGGAACAGTTCGAAGCCGCGATTGAGAATCAGCTTCGCCTCCGGATAGCGGCGCTTGAATTCGCGCAACGTGGCGATCATGGCCTGCGTCTGGGCGGCGCGTTCGGCATCGGTCTTGGCGAACAGCTGGTAGGAATCCAGCGTGTCGAGGAAGAAACCGCGCCAGCCCTGCGCCCACAAGGGCGCCACGATCTTGTCGAGGAAGAAGTCGCGCCAGCCGGGCGCGGTCTGGTCGATCACGCGGCTGCCCCAGGCGGCGTTGTCGCCCTTGAGCAGGCCGGGCGGCATCTGCTTGTAGTAAGGCCGCGAAGGCTGGACCTCGCCCAGCGAGACATAGGCAAACAGCTGGTGCGCCCCGTTGACCGCACTGCGCGTGCGTGCGGCCGGGTCGCGCACGAAGGCCGGTTCCACCACGGCCACGTCAAAGGCCTGCAGGTCGGCCAGCGGCGGATTGGGGCCGTAGTAGAAGGCGATGGAGCTGGGCGCGGCCGCCGTGGCCGCCGCCGGGTTCTGGGCCGGCGCTGCACCGGTCACCAGCGCCGCCGCGCTGGCGGCCAGGGTCCAGGCCAGCGCCCGCAAGGCGCGCCAGGTCCGGCCGGCTGTTTGTTGTATGGATTGGCTTGCTGCAGAGCGCGGCACGGGCTCTCCCTGATGGATTTGTTATCAATTTGGCAGGCCGTATGAAACCACGGCTGCGGCATTGCGGAAATCCGGAAAATCCTGACATGGATGAGCTTCCATCCTTGTTCTTGTTAAATTTGCCGGATTTTCCCTGTGTGCTTGTTAGCAATTTGTATCAGATTCTAACTAGATTCAACTGCAAGTTTATTACTTGAAGGGAATTTCGATGTCTCTTGATGTGAATATTTTGACGTCCATCCAAGATAATCCGCTGCCTGAAAACGCCAATGCATTCATATTCGACAATACGGCGCACAAAAGCAGGGCAGCCCAAACCCGCGTGTGGCAGGCTCAAGCGCACCAAAAGCAGGCAAGCCCTGCGCCCATTCCTTCATTTCGTCCATTTTGCGCCGCATCACCCGCCCTCCCGCCAGCGTGACCACATTGCGACACCCCGCGCAAACCCTTGCCACACCGGCGTCTGGCCGCCAATAATCGTCGCGGCTTGTTGTATGCCAATCTTGTATATCAGCGTGGCACACAACTTGCTGATGAGAGGATATGAACACCGATCCTTCCGCCAAGTCGTCGTCGCAGATTGCGGTCCGCATCACCGAGGCCATCCTCGCCAAGCAACTGGCACCGGGGACGCGCTTGGGCGAACAGCAGCTGGCCGACTTGTTCGGCGTCTCGCGCACCCAGGTGCGCGAAGCGCTGACCCGGCTCATGGCGCGTGGCATCGTCACCGTCAGTGCCCGGCGCGGCTGGTTCGTCATCGAGCCGACTGCTGAACAGGCGCGCGAAGCCTTCGAGGCACGCCGCGTGATCGAACTGGGGCTGTTGCGCCAGGCGCGGGTGCGGCCGATCAGCGCGCAGGCCATCGGCCAGCTGCGCGATCACATCGCACGTGAAGAGGCGGCCATCGCCGGGGCCGATGTGGGGGCGCGCAGCTATCTGCTGGGGGACTTCCATGTCTGTCTGTGCGAATGCCTGGGCAACTCGCTGCTGTCGGAAACGCTGCGCGACCTGACCGCGCGCACCACCCTGACGGCCATGCTGCATCAGTCGTCGGAGCAGGCCGAGGATTCGTGTTCGGAACATGTATTGATCGTCGAAGCGCTGGAACGCGGCGATCTGGAACGGGCAGAGCAACTGATGCAGGACCACCTGCAGCATGTGGAATCAGGGCTCACCCAGGTGCGCAGCAGCGATCCGCTGGAACCGCTGCGGCAGGCGCTGGCATCGGTGTCGCGGCAGGGGGCTGCGGGCGAGACCGGACTGCCGCGCCAGGAAAGCAAACGGCCTTGAGCTGCACAACAGGCCACTCATCAACGTAGTCAATGACGTCAACCCAAGGGAAACTGCTATGAAACTGACCAAACTCCTGCTCGGCCTGATGGCCGGCGCCATGATGTTCTCCGCTTCGGCTGCCCGCGCCGACGCCCTGGACGATATCCAGAAGCACGGCACGCTGCGCGTGGCGGTGCCGGCCGACTTCCCGCCGTTCGGCTCGGTCGACAGCGACCTCAAGCCGCTGGGCTTCGACATCGACGTGGCCAATCTGATCGCCAAGAAGATCGGCGTGAAGGTCGAACTGATCCCGGTCTCCAGCGCCAACCGCATTCCCTACCTGACCACGAAGAAAGTCGACCTGGTCATCTCCAGCATGGGCAAGAACGCCGAGCGTGAGAAGGTGATCGACTTCAGCGCTGCCTATGCGCCCTTCTTCAATGGCGTGTTCGGCCCGGCCGACCTGCCGGTCAAGAGCGCCGCCGACCTGGCCGGCAAGACCATTGCCGTCACCCGTGGCTCGGTGGAATACCTGTAACTGACCAAGATCGTGCCGGCCTCGGCCACCGTGAAGCGCTACGAAGACAACAACAG
>Ga0182006_1001762_pt1 | contig 12553 bp, 8 predicted proteins | sample Sormic07211104_1_FD_123022 | JGI IMG/M metagenome (GOLD analysis project Ga0182006, IMG submission 123022) | Rhizosphere microbial communities from Sorghum bicolor, Mead, Nebraska, USA - 072115-104_1 MetaG | ecosystem: Host-associated > Plants > Roots > Rhizosphere | place: USA: Nebraska...
CACAGGCCGGTATCCACATCAATCAGGTTTAATAACACCAGTCAGTTTTTCATAGTGGTGGTTTTCCTTTCTAAAGCTTAACCCTCATGCATCTTGTAACACAGTTAACCAGTTTTCAACAGTTAACCGTTCCGCAGTTTCCCTATTTGTGGTGATTAATTGTTTAGCAAAGCAATCTCAGCATTTCAATTAAAGCCAGTCCTGCTTTCGTTCATACGCCTGCAGGCCTTAAACACAGGCCGGTATCCACATCAATCAGGTTTAACAACTTAGGTTAGTTTTCATCGTAATGTTTCCCTTTCAAAAGCCAGACGGGCATGCAACCTTTGGCTTTCTTATGCGTCTTATATCCCAGCTAACCGCTAGTAAGTTAAGCCAAAAGTTAAAAATTTGTTAAAATATTTTGATATTACGAATATCTTCGTACATTTGAATACGAAATAATTCGTACAACTTGTAACATATGACTAATCATAACATCAAACCAACAGAAGGAGAAATGGAAATCCTCCAGGTGCTTTGGCAAAAAGGGAATGCAACGGTAAGAGAAGTTCATGAAGCATTGAATAAAAAAGACTCTGGTTATACCACTACCTTAAAACTGATGCAGATTCTGCATGAGAAAGGAATGGTAGAACGAGATACCAATCAAAAAACGCATATCTATAAAGCACTTGTTAGTCAGGATAAAACTGAAAAACAATTGGTAAACAAAATGATCGATAACGTATTTAACGGATCGGCAGCAAGATTGGTCATGCAGGCGTTGGGTAACCATACTGCAAGTGCAGATGAGATTGACGAAATCAAAAAGTATTTAGATAGCCTAAAGTAAGGTTAGCGTTGAAGGTTGAAAGGTGTAGGGTTTAGATCCCTAATAAACAGTAAAATTTTCGGATTGTCCCCGTATAAAAAATTAAAACCACCGTTATGGAAACTTTATTACAACAGTTCATCAAAGCATTTGGCTGGAGTATTTTAAACTCACTTTGGCAAAGCGCCATTATTTATGGCATCCTATTTATCGTAATGCTGAGCATTCCGAAACTGCCGGCAAAACATAAGCACAACCTTGCTTTTGGTGCCATCATTTTAATGTTTATTGGTTTTGGGTATAATTTCATTCATCAGTTAACTTTGAATGTAAATAATCAGGCTCCTGCAATCAATGCGCAAAATATACAGGTTTACCAATACTTTAACAACCTGCCACCAAGTTTTAGCAGCAAGGCAGAACAGTATTTCCCAGTTGTAGTAATATTCTATGTTATCGGCATCTTGCTTCAGTTATTCGTTATTGTTAAAGGCTATGGTCAGCTTTCAAAACTGAAGAAAGAAAGTTTAAGTGCCATTCCAGACAGCTGGAAGGCCATTTTCGAGCAGGTAACTGCCCACCTTAAAATCAATAAAGTTATCCAGTTCCATTTGTCTTCTATTGTTAATGTGCCTTTGGTTATCGGTTATTTAAAACCTGTGGTATTATTTCCAGTGGCCCTGGTAAACCAATTAGACAACGATCAGGTAGAAGCGATATTAATCCATGAGTTATCGCACATCAGAAGAAACGATTTCTTATTGAACCTGATTAAAACAGCTATAGAAACCTTATTATTCTATAATCCATTTGTGTGGATGGCAGGTAGATTTATACATATTGAGCGCGAGCATGCCTGCGATGATCTGGTATTAAAAATCACCGGAAAACCACTGAATTATGCCCATGCCCTACTTAAACTCGAACTATTAAAAGACAAAAACAGTCCGGCTTATGCATTAGCAGCAACAGGCAAGACCCAGAATTTGTATCAACGCATAAAAAGAATAACCAACATGAAAACAAATTATTTAAACGCCAAACAACAAATGGCAGCCTTAACTTTAGGCGTAGCCTGCTTGTTTTCCATTGCCTGGATCAATCCAACAGAAAAGAAAAAAGAAAATAAAAAAACACCTAAAATTGAGGTTTTAAGTGTGATAGACCACAATGATGTAAAAACCCTTGTGTGCGCTGATACCACTAAAAAACGTAAAATTAAAATTGTAACCATTGATGCGGATGGTAAAAAAACCGAATATAACTCGCTAAAAGAAATGCCAGATAGCCTGAGAAAAGATTTTTACAGGGATGAGCTTTTTGCAGCTAAGAATATATACAGCATCCATGCCGACAGTTCTTTTAAATTCAGATTTAATGACTCACTGATACGCAACAAAATTTTCAAAGAGTACAATTCACCGGAAGCACAAGCCAAGTGGAAAAAATTTGGCGAGGATATTGCCAAACAATACAATTCACCGGAAGCACAAGCCAAATGGAAAAAATTTGGTGAAGAGATGCAAAAGAAAATGAATTCTCCTGAAGCCCAGGCAAAATGGAAAAAGATGGCTGAAGATATGAGCAAAGAATTCGGTTCGCCAGAAGCACAAGCCAAATGGAAAAAAATGGGTGAAGATATGGCGGCTAAAATAAATACACCAGAATTCAGAGCACAAATAGATAATATCAGGATACAGGCCCTGAAATCAGGAGAAATCGCAAGGTTATCTGGCCTAAGCATATTACGTTCCGATTCTTTGTTTAAAACTAAAGATTATCAGCTTTCTTCGGATGGTGTAATTTTTAAATACAACGATAACTCGAACAGTAAGGTGCGACAAACTGAGGAGTACAAGAAATTGAAAGAAAAATTCGATAACGAAGTAAAAGAGCTGAAAGAGAAAATGGAGAAGAAAGAGAAAAAGGAAAAGGTAGAAGGTGGGCACAAAAGTTCACAGGTAACTCCGGCAGTGATGTTATACAACAATCAGGATTTTACCAGCGCCGTTAAAGCCCTGAACACATTAAATGCTGTAGTAACATATAAAAAATCTGATTTTACCAATGCCGATCAAATAGCGCTAAAAAGTTATGTTCAGGCAACCAACTTAAAAATTGCTGCAGATAATGCAATTAATATTTCGATAAAATAACAACACAAAAACCAAACAGATCATAACAGCGAAGATTATTCTTCGCTGTTTTTGTTTTGTATTCACCTGTTGAATAAATTTTAATATTTTTGCTTAGCTATGCTACAAAAACTTTCTATACGTAATTATGCATTAATTGACAGTCTCGATATCGAATTTGATAAAGGCTTAAATATTATAACAGGTGAAACTGGCGCTGGTAAATCCATCATTTTAGGGGCATTATCGCTAATTTTAGGCCAGCGCGCAGAAAGCAAATACTTTTTTAACCAGGATAAAAAATGTGTTATTGAAGGAAGTTTTGCACTGGCAGATGAAAACCTGAAAGAACTTTTTGAAGAAAATGATCTAGATTTCTCGAACGAAAGCATTTTGCGCAGAGAAATATCTATAGATGGTAAAACCAGGTCGTTTATTAACGATACACCGGTTAATTTATCAATTCTTAAACAAATTGGCGAAAAGCTGATCGACATCCACTCCCAGCATGCCACCCAGGAGATTAACGATGCTGATTTTCAACTGTTAATTGTCGATTCTTTAGCCAACCACCAATCGCTATTGTTTAATTACCGCAGCGGGTTTAAAAAACTAAGACAAGATACCAACCTGCTGAAGAAATTGGTTAGTGAGGCAGACGAAGCGAGAAACAAGCAAGATTATGAGCAATTTCTATTTAACGAACTCGAGCAGGCAAAATTACAGGAAGGTGAACAAGAAGATTTAGAGCAAGAGTTAGAACGTTTAACACATGCCGAAACCATAAAAAGAGCTTTACTTACCGCTTCCGGTTTAATTAACGAAAGTGAACCTTCTGCACTCCAGATATTAAAAGAAGCTTCGTTACAACTACAGAGTATAGAGAAGTTCGATCCTGCAGTTAATGTGTTGTACGAACGTTTACGCTCGTCGATTATTGAAATAAAAGACATTACCGATGAAGTTTCTACAATAGAGGAAAATACCATACACAGTGCCGATCGGTTAGAAATTGTAAACCAAAGGTTGGATCTGTTTTATACCCTGCAACAAAAACATAGGCTTGCCAATAATACCGAATTGCTGGCATTTCAAAATCAGTTGGAAGAAAACCTGAAAAAGCTGTTATCTTCTGATGAGCATATCGAAGAACTGCAGAAAGAAATCGATCAGCTTAAAATAGAACTGCATAAACAGGCTGACCAATTGAGTGCCAACCGCAAGAAAGCAATTAAAGTGGTTGAGGAACAAACCGGCATTACTTTGAAACAGGTAGGTATGCTTAATGCCAAATTGGTTTTAGACCAAAAAGTACTGAGCGAATTAAATAAAGATGGTTTAGATGAAATAAATCTCCTCTTTACCGCCAATGCCGGTCAGGCGCCTGCTCCGGTCAATAAAGTGGCATCTGGTGGTGAGTTATCCCGATTGATGTTGGCCATAAAAGCTTTACTAGCCAAACACACTTCGTTACCAACCATTATTTTCGATGAGATTGATACGGGAATTTCTGGTGAAACCGCGTTAAAAGTTGGAGAAGTAATTTCCGATTTAGGACAGAACATGCAGGTAATTTCGATAACACATCTGCCACAAATTGCGGCGAAAGGCACATCACATTATTTTGTTCATAAAAATGAAGACCGCGGAAAAACTACAACAGGCATACGTAAACTTAAACAGGAAGAACGTATTGGTGTAATTGCTGAAATGTTAAGCGGGAAAAACCCAGGTTCGTCTGCCATTGAAAATGCACGGGAGTTACTCGCCTAATTCTTACATTACGTCATCTCGAGCGGAGTGCAACGTAAGTCGAGAGACCTATCTAGGCAGATCTCTCCATTCCACTGCGTTTCAGTCGAGATGACGACTTTTCTTATGGATTTGTTAATGGTAGGGAAATGTTGTTGTGCTGTCAGATGTTCCTATCTGAAAGCTAAAAGAAAAGCACCAATAATTTTACATCAGGCATTAAATAAAACTAAATAATTAGTTTATATTTAAATAATGAAATCTTTTATACTTCTACTTTCATTATTAATCATCGGTAAATTTTGTTCTGCTCAACAAAGTTATATCCTTTCGGGCATGATAAAAGATAAACATGGTGAGGCATTACCCGGGGCTGGCGTATATGTAAGCGGTTATAAAATTGCAACAGTTTCTAACAATGATGGCACATACACACTACCGCTAAAACCTGGCAACTACGATATTTTAGTGCAATTAATAGGCTATAAAGCTTTAAACAAAAATGTAGTAATTGCAGATAAAGCCGTAAAGCTGGATCTTACCCTCGAAGAAAGTGTAACTCAACTGGCCGAAGTAACCATTAAACCCGATCCGAATAGGGAACATTATATTGCCATGTTTAAGGGGTATTTTATTGGCACTACCCCCAATGCAGAACAATGTAAACTCATTAATCCGAACATACTGATTATCGATTACGATAAAGAGGAACATAAACTTACAGTTAAAACCACCCAATTTCTGATTATTGAAAACAAGGCGCTTGGATACCGCATTAAATACCTGCTGAACAATTTTGAATACGACAGCAAAACCAGGATCATTTATTATGAAGGTTTCCCCTATTACGAAGATTTAAAAGGATCGGCACGTAGGAAGAAAATTTGGGAGCAGAAGCGGATTACTGCTTATTTAGGTTCCCCACAACACTTTTTTAGGTCCATTTATCATCACCGCGCCACCGAAGAGGGGTTTGTGATTAATAAACTGGTTACAAGATCAAATCCCGATAAACCTTCAGATAGTATAATTAACGCCAACATTAAACGCTTAACAAAAGTACAGGGTGGCTTAACCCGCACATTAACCTTTACGGCTGGAGATTCTTTGAGCTATTGGATAAAAAAGAAAAACCTGCCAAATGGGATTTCTATTTTAAGCCGTGCTCCGGTAACGCAGGATACGTTGGTACACGTGAAGAATCAAAGCATTAAAAGTTTCAATTTTACTGATCAACTTTATGTTGTTTATACCAAAGAAAGGGAAGATGCTTCTTATGCCAACCGGATCGGCCTGTCCATTGCAAGGCCATTAGATATACCAGATTACCAGATTTCTACCATCACGTTACAAGTTGTTCCGGTATATTTTTACGAAAACGGATCTATTTACAACCCTCGTTCGATGATTTATTCAGGTTATTGGGGCTGGGAAAAAATTGCCGATAGTGTACCCATGGATTATTTGCCGCCAGCCAATCCGGAGAGGAAATAAACTTCAATCCCCTTAAAGAAAAGCCTGTTATTTGGCTTAGAGACCAAGTATTTCTTTATTGTTTTTGAAAAGCAAATACAGTACTTTTTTGGTTTCGAAAGTCCCGCCCTCCGTTACAAATCCTCGCCCTCATGCTTCGGGCTGTGGGTTTTTCACTTTGGTCGGGTTTAGCTGGCAGGGCCAATAATACTATTGAGGGTTTTGAAACCTCGCAGCACTTCCCTTGTTAAATAAACCCGACAGAGCGGGTAGCCCACAGTGAAGCGTAGCATAATGAGGACTACAAGCGATGGCGGGACTGCTCTAGCCATGAAAAACAGACCTTTCGTTTCCAAACCCGAAACAATCTTTATGACGAACTTGATCTGTTTAGGATATAGTCGCCATCTCGATCCGATAGCTATCGGATGGAGCCACGCGGAATGGAGAGCGATCTATCTAGCAAGAATTTGCCTGCAGTGCTTTCAGGTTCTCGGTTCCGTTGCACCCGGTAGCTATCGGGTGCGTTCGAAATAACGATCGCTATTAAATGTTAAATTTGTTAAAAATCTTTTGCGTTTTTAATAAATATTATGCCTTTTGGTTACATTCGTCTCTATGATTAAAAGCCTTTTAGTAGCCCTTACGCTAATCATGTTGGGTACTAATGCCATTGCTCAAAACACCTTCTCAATTAGTGGTTTGGTTAGGGATCAAAAAGATGGATTACCTGGTGCAAGTATTTATTTAAGTGGATATAAAATTGCTACGGTAGCTGATAACGACGGACGATTTAAATTATCAAACCTAAAACCTGGCAGTTATGATCTACTTGTTCAGCTGGTTGGTTACCTCCCCTATTCTAAAAGTGTAATCATTTCCGATAAATCCGTGCAGGTAGAGCTGGTTTTGAAAGAAAATGTTGCGCAACTGGAAGAAGTTGTAATTAGGGCCGATCCAAACCGTCAGAAATACATTAACCAGTTTAAAGATTTTTTTATTGGTAAAACCCCAAATGCCTTACAATGTAAGATATTAAATCCGCAGGTTTTAAATGTAGATTTCGACATTACTAAAAGCACCTTAACGGTTTCTACAACCGAGTTTCTGATTGTAGAGAATAAAGCTTTAGGTTATCGGCTAAAATATATGCTCGACCGTTTCGAGTATAATTCGAGAACACACATCATTTACTATTCCGGGCATCCGTTTTTTGAGGAATTAAAAGCATCGGCTGCTAAAAAGAAAAAGTATATCGCTGCCAGAGAGGTCGCGTATTATGGTTCTTCGCAACATTTCTTCCGTTCGCTTTATGCCAACAAAACAAAAGAAGAAGGATTTATCATCAACAAGATGGTCAAGGTACCTAACCCTAACCGCTATCCCGAATATTTAATTAATGGCAATTTAGAGAAAATTAAAGCCGTACCCGAGAAAACGGGCATCAGGCAGAATAAAGGTAAAATAGATACTGCCCTACTCGCCTTTTGGACCAAACAAAAAGAAATGCCCCGAACCATTGATAAATTTTCGAGAGCGGAGGTACTTACCGATACCTTGGTGCACTATTTTAACCAGAACTTAAAATACCTTAGTTATACAGATGCATTGCTGATCCAGTACACCAAAGAAAAAGAATCTCTGGCATATTCTAACACCGGATTTTGGATCTTCAGGCCTTTGGATGTCCCCGAAAATGAAATTTCTGTTGCCAACTTAACTGGCGAAGGCGTACGTTTCTATGAAAATGGTGGCATTTACGACTCCCGATCGCTCTTGTACGAAGGTTTCTGGGCTTATGAAAAAGTGGCAGATATGGTGCCGATGGATTATGTACCGCTACCGAAGAATAAGTAAAGAACGATGTGATAAGAAGGATTGACCTAAAACTAAAAATGTTGAAAAGTCATCCTTTTATAAACTAAAATTGCTAATATTTTTAGTAATTTTAGTTTATGATTGGCGAAGAAGAAAAACAATATTTTAAAGGACGGGGCGCTCAGGTTAATCCACACAACAAATTTTTGAAGGATGTTTACATAAAGGAACATGATGAAGGAATAGACGATTGGGAAGAAAGCGATCGTAAAACCTCCTTTATTTTTGAAAATTCGAAAACCATTGTAAACAAAGTTGACAGCCCTGATGTGGGCATGGCTTATTCTTTAAACCCTTACCAGGGCTGCGAACATGGTTGTACTTATTGTTATGCCCGCAACTCGCATCAATATTGGGGTTACAGTGCGGGAATAGAGTTTGAGCGGAAAATAATTGTTAAAAAAGAGGCTCCAGCGCTATTTAAAAAGTTCTTAGAGAAAAAAGGTTGGGATGCCACCACCATTTCCCTTTCTGGCAATACCGATTGCTACCAACCTGCTGAAAGAAAGTTTAAACTCACCAGGCAGTTGCTTGAAATTGCATTGGCCTATAAGCAGCCCATTGGTATGATTACCAAAAATTCGCTTATTCTTCGCGATCGGGATATTCTGCAAGAAATGGCGAAGTTAAATCTCTGCATGGTTTATGTTTCCATTAATAGCTTAAACGAAGATTTACGGCAGGTAATGGAACCCCGAACTACAACTGCCAAACAGCGGTTAAGGGTGGTAGAAGAATTGAGTAAAGATGGAATTCCTATGGGTGTTATGGTTGCCCCTCTTGTGCCGGGTTTAAGCGACCATGAAATTCCGAAAATTCTAAAAGCCGTAGCCAATGCTGGTGCTATAAAAGCCGGCTATACCGTAGTAAGGCTAAATGGAGCCATTGGGCAGATATTTGAAGATTGGCTGCGCAAAAACTTTCCTGATCGTTTTGATAAAGTTTGGCACATGATTCAGAGCTGCCATGGTGGCCATGTAAACGATAGCAGATTTGGCGACCGGATGCGCGGAGATGGCAATATTTCGCAAATGATAAGAGATAATTTCAGGCTGCACTGCCGCTTAAATGGCTTAAATGTAAAGGATATTATTTTAGACCACACTTTATTCAAAATTCCGAGTAATCAGGCAAGTCTGTTTTAAAAATTTTGAGGAGAAAGACCCTTAGCGCTCAGGGCCGTGGTTTTATCATCACGGCCATCTCAAAGATTATTGGTCACGATTTGTAATACTACCGTGTTGACACATCTTTTTTAAAAATAGTTTAAGCATCATGCTAGGTTCCTTAAAAGAAGTACAGGGCATACCGAAGAACGCCGTCAATCCCAAGAGCCAGGGAAATCAAAAAACCAGGTGCAGTTCACGTAAATTGGCACTAACAAACCTGAAACGCAGTGGTTTCGTGTTCATAGGCGATGATTTAATATTTAAAATATTGAACACAAACCCCGAAGGGCTCAATCAGCCCAAAGAAAACATAAACAAAACTGATTAAACGAAGTGCCTCTGTTTTTTTGATGTGCATGGGATTGTGCAAAAGGCTCATTGCCGGATTGACAAAGCGCTTTGGGTACTTTGGCGCTCCAAAGTACCATGCCCCGCGGCATAGAGCAAAAAAATACAGTTAACAGTCGGTACCGATTTGCAATCGGAATCTTTGAGATGTGGCTTTGTAATCCGCCCTAGTAAATTTGTAATCCACGTTGATAAAACTTAGTTTTAGCTCCATGAATATTGCATTAGTAACCTACCTCGATAAAGGCGCTTATGATAGCACCACAGTTGAAAGCGAGGATGATAAACTCTTAAATTTCCTGAAAGAAAAAGGGCTCAACATTGAAAAAGTAATCTGGAATGATCCACGAGTAAACTGGGAAAACTATTCGCTTGCCATTTTAAAATCGCCATGGGATTATTTTGACCTGATTGAAGAGTTTTACAGTTGGCTTGATCAGTTGGAAGCAAAAAATATAAAATTGCTAAACCCTATTGAGGTAGTACGGTGGAACGCAAACAAACATTATCTCCAGGAAATTGAAACTGCCGGATTAAAAATTACACCTAGTTTTTTCCTTCAAAATAAAGAAAGTGTAAATCTTGAGCATTTCTTTGAGAAATTTAATACCAATAAATTAATTGTAAAACCTTGTGTAAGTGGCGGTGCAAAAAATACATTTAAGGTAACTGCAGATAATGTAACCAAGGTTAATCAAAAATTAAATCTCCTTATTCAGGATGAAGATTTTATCATTCAGCCTTTTCTGCCAGAGATCTTAGAAAATGGTGAATGGTCTTTCGTTTTCTTTAATGGAATGTATAGTCATTCGTTAATCAAACAGGCCAAGCCTGGCGATTTTAGGGTGCAGCCTGCGCATGGCGGATCTGTACATCCACAAAAACCGAGTGAAGAACTGATTGCTACAGCACAGCAATATGTTACGTTGTTTGCTAAAGACTGCCTTTATGCACGAGTTGATGGCACTTTTGTTAATAGAGAATTTTTGTTGATGGAATTGGAATTAATAGAGCCTTTTCTGTTTTTGAACACCGAACCCGAAAATTATGAACGGTATTATAAGGCATTAGAGGAGTTGATTTAAAATAAAGATGGTCATTTCGAGCGAAGTGAAACAAAGCCTAAAATCTACAATAGATTTCTCCATTTCGCAGTGCTCGATCTTTTGCGTCTTGACATCACCGATTATTATGTTTTTAATAAAGGTTGGCACTCCGTATGACGATCGGCGAGGATTGCATGCATCTTTTTCGCACTCCAAAAACAAGTAAAAATTTAGCTCACATTAATTATTGTCTTAAACAAAAAAACTCCCGATTTTCATCGGGAGTTTGTTATTTATTTACTCGAAGAGTCTTCTTCTTGTTTTGGCTCTTCTTTTTTCTTTTCGCCTTTTTTGTGATTAATTGAAATCAGTTCGGTAGTTTTATCGTAATCAATTTCTAAAACATCACCTTCGGCCAGTTCGCCTTTAAGGATCTCTTCAGCAATTGGATCCTCTAAATATTTCTGAATGGCTCTTTTTAACGGACGGGCACCAAAATTACTATCAAAACCTTTATCAGCAATATATTCTTTAGCATTATCCGTTAATGCAATTTCATATCCAAGGGTGTGAACGCGACCGAATAAAGCTTTTAACTCGATATCGATAATTCTGAAGATTTCATCTTTACCTAAGCTATTAAATACCACCACATCATCAACACGGTTTAAAAATTCAGGAGCGAAAGCACGTTTTAATGCACTTTCAATTACACCACGACTGTGAGAATCGGCCTGGTTTGTTTTCGCTGTTGTAGAGAAACCAACACCTTGTCCAAAATCTTTAAGTTGACGGGCACCAATATTAGAAGTCATGATGATGATTGTATTTCTAAAATCAACTTTACGACCTAAACTATCGGTTAACTGTCCTTCATCCAAAACCTGCAATAAGATATTGAATACATCTGGGTGAGCTTTTTCAATCTCATCCAATAAGATTACAGCATAAGGTTTTCTTCTTACTTTTTCAGTTAACTGTCCGCCTTCTTCATAACCAACATATCCCGGAGGCGCACCCACTAAACGTGAAACCGCAAATTTCTCCATATACTCACTCATGTCGATCTGGATCAACGAATCATCACTATCGAACATGAAACGGGCCAGTTCTTTCGCCAGCTCTGTTTTACCTACACCTGTTGGACCTAAGAAAATAAATGAACCAATTGGTTTTTTAGGATCTTTTAATCCGGCTCTTGTACGCTGGATAGCTTTGGTCAATTTCTTGATCGCATCATCCTGACCAATAATTTTCTCGGCCACTTTATCGTACATATTCAACAGTTTTGCACTGTCTGTTTGTCCAACACGTTGTACCGGGATACCAGTCATCATCGAAACCACTTCGGCTACGTTATCTTCTGATACTTCGTAACGCTTAGTTTTGGTTTCAGCTTCCCACTCTGCTTTAGCTTTATCTAATTCTTCAATTAAATTTTTCTCGGTATCGCGCAGTTTCGCAGCTTCTTCATATTTCTGGCTACGTACAACCTTGTTTTTCTCTAATTTGATATCTTCAATTTTAGCTTCGATATCAATAATATTCTGAGGAACGTGGATGTTGGTTAAGTGAACACGCGAACCAGCCTCATCTAAAGCATCAATGGCTTTATCTGGTAAGAAACGATCAGAAATATAGCGCGATGTTAAAGTAACACAAGCTAAAATAGCTTCGTCAGTATAAGTTACACCGTGGTGTTCTTCGTACTTATCTTTAATACGTGTTAAAATCTCAACAGTTTCATCCGGCGTAGCTGGCTCTACCATCACTTTTTGGAAACGACGGTCTAAAGCACCATCTTTTTCAATGTACTGACGGTATTCATCTAATGTTGTAGCGCCAATACATTGAATTTCTCCCCTTGCTAAAGCAGGTTTAAACATATTGGATGCATCTAATGAACCTGAGGCGCCACCAGCACCAACAATGGTATGA
>Ga0182006_1001763_pt1 | contig 12552 bp, 10 predicted proteins | sample Sormic07211104_1_FD_123022 | JGI IMG/M metagenome (GOLD analysis project Ga0182006, IMG submission 123022) | Rhizosphere microbial communities from Sorghum bicolor, Mead, Nebraska, USA - 072115-104_1 MetaG | ecosystem: Host-associated > Plants > Roots > Rhizosphere | place: USA: Nebraska...
CTCGAAATGGTCGTAGCGAAAGTAGAACGGGGCGCCTTGCGGCACGCGTAGGTCGGCTTCGCGGTAGGCGGTGTACGGGGTGTCGGCCACGGTTGTCGCTTTCGAGGGGTGAAGTTGTCTGGTTTGAAGTATATGTTTTGAACCAGACATTACTAAACTGCGGTCTTCCATTGTTCGAGGAGGCCGTCGTGCCTGTGCTGTATCCCTTGCTGGCGGTGCTGATCTGGGCTGCCAACACCATCGCGTCGAAGGCCGCGGCCGGCGTGGTGGACCCGGCGGCCATTTCGTTCTACCGGTGGTTGCTGGCGGCCATCGTGCTGACGCCTTTCTGCGTGCGGCCGCTGTGGCGCCAACGTCGGGCTGTGCTGGCGCAGTGGCGGCGCTTTGCGGTGCTCGCGCTGCTGGGCATGGTGATGTACCAATGCCTGGCGTATTACGCGGCGCACAGCACGAGCGCGACCAACATGGGCGTGATCGGGGCGCTGGTCCCGATGCTGGGGCTGATCCTGAACGTGGTGGTATTTCGTCAGCCTGTCGGCGCGCAGGCAGTGACGGGCGTGGTGGTGTCGCTCCTGGGCGTGCTGTATCTGCTGGGACGCGGAGAACCTGCCAACCTGTTCGATGGCGGCATCAATCACGGCGACGTGCTGGTGCTTGCGGGCGCCACTGCATACGCGCTGTACAACATCCTCTATCGCCGTTGGGCGCTGCCGTTCGGGCAGTGGCTCAACCTGTACGTGCAGGTGCTGGTGGCCGTCGTGATGCTCGTGCCCCTGGCCATGACAGCACACAGCCTGGCCGTGCCGGACAAGGGCATCGGGCTGGTGGTCTATGCGGGCACCGCCTCGTCGATCGCCGCGTCGTATTTGTGGATGCAGGGGCTCAAGCGCATCGGCAGCGAGCGTACGGCGGTGTTGATGAACCTGATGCCGGTCTTCACGGCGGGTATGGCTGCGGTGATGCTGGGCGAGACGGTGCACGGCTATCACTGGATCGGTGGCGGCCTCGTTCTGCTGGGCGTGAGCCTGGCGCAAGGCATCGTTCGGCTGCCGATTGGTCGTTCGGGGTTGAGCGCCCGTTAGTTTTTTTGGCCGCGCGGCTTGGGGGATGGCGGTAAAATCAAACACATTGGCGGGCGCGTGATAGCGCCCGTTCCGTGTTCCAGAACCACTCTCGCCAGACCATCGTCAGACCATGAAGCGCAACGCAGGAGCTGTCACCGTCGATGATGTTGCCGCGCATGCGGGCGTGTCCATCAAGACCGTCTCGCGCGTGCTGAACCACGAGCCCAACATCAGCGAGAAGACGCGCGCGAAGGTGGTCGAGGCGATGCAGACGCTCGACTATCGGCCCAACCCGGCTGCCCGTCGACTGGCCAGCAAGCGCGCCGACATCATCGCGCTGGTCTACGACAACCCCTCCGACAACTACATCGTCAACATTCAGCACGGCGCGCTCGAAGCCTGCCAGGCGCTCGATTACAGCCTGCTGCTGACCCCTTGCAACTACCGCGATCCGAACCTCGCCGAGCAGATCATCCAGAGCGCGCGCCAGCGTGCACTGGCCGGCATCATCCTGACGCCGCCGGTGTCGGATGTGCCGTCGCTCATCACAGCGCTGGATGAAGCTGGCATCGACTACGTGCGCCTTGCCCCCGCCGATCGCGAGCACAAAGGGCTGTCCGTCAATACCGAAGACCGCGCTGCCGCGCGTGACATGACACTGCACCTGATCGGGCTCGGGCATCGCCGCATCGGCTTCGTGGTGTGCGATCCCGCCCACGGCGCGGCGTATCAGCGCGTATTCGGCTATCGCGACGCGATGGCGCAGGCCGGTATCGAAGTCGACGAACGACTGGTCGAGCAGGGCGAGCATTCATTCGAGTCGGGCGTTGCCTGCGCTGAACGGTTGTTGTCCTGCGAGCCCCGTCCGACCGCCATCTTCGCAGGCAACGACGACATGGCTGCCGGCGTGCTGCGCGTGGCGCAGGCGCGCGGCATCAAGGTGCCGGAAGAGCTCTCCATTTGCGGCTACGACGACACGCCGCTCTCACGCCAGCTCTGGCCGGCGCTCACCACCGTGCGTCAGCCGATCCAGGCGATGGCGCATGCAGCGGTGGAGCAGCTCATTGCGATCCACCGCCCGCATCTACCGGGCCTGAAGCCGCATTCGGTGCACGAAAATTTGCAGTATGAGTTGGTGATTCGGGAATCGACTTGTGCGCCGGCGGCGCGTTGAGCAGACGAGGTTCGCGCATTGACAGCGCGAATCAACATGCCCCTTTCGGGCAGCGTGTCATGGGCCTTGCTATGTGGTGCAGCCGCATCAAATTGACGTGCTGTAAAACAATACACAAAAAATAACTTACATAGTCTGTTTATCCGCCCCTGTTCCAGGTCGAAGGCGGTTTGGCTGGGGTATTCTCACCGCCCCATAGGTCGTAGCCGAGCCGGCTGCGGCCCAGAAGCGATATCTGGGAACGAACACAACTGAGCGTTCGTCAGCGTCGTGTTCTCCAGAAAGCCTGCGCTATTGGAAACAAGGGTGGAATCGAAAATGAAGAACGTAGATCCGGCGATGCGCCCGGAAGATGAATTATTCGATTTAAAGGAAGGGCTACATCGCTGTTGGATGGCGCGCCGTAAGATCACTGTATTAACGGTAGGCTTCGCGACACTGATTTTTGCAGGAATCTTCTGGACTAAGTGCAATTATTCGAGCGAAGGTTTTTTGCGCGCCCCGCACCGGTTTTCGGAATACAACGCGCATAAGGCGGCTTTCTGGGATCGGGAAACGTTTCGCAGCTACCTCGAAGAGAGGAAATTGCTGGATGACCCAAACGGCCACTATTTGTTGAAGGCGCTGGATGAGCGTTTTGTACAGGCACACCTGAAGCCAGTCCAACCCTTGTCCAAAGAGGATCTGCGCTATATCGGCGATGCAAAGGCCACGCTCGAGACAGTGGGCATTCTCGGCTTTTCGATCGCATTTGCTGACCAAACGGCAGCCAATGCGCAGGTACGCGTGCAGTTGCTGGGGGACTACGTCACGGACACCATGCTCAGCGAAGACCTGCAGGACGTCATCCTCACCAAGGCCGGTGAGTCCGCAGCGAAGAAGCAGCAGATCGATAACCAGATCATTCAGAAAAGACTGGCCCTCGAACAGGCCGTCAGCCGGCTGGAAGCCGCACGCAGCATTGCGAGCAGGTATCCCCAGGCGTCAAGGATGGAAGCTCGGCAACTCCTCTCCACCACGAACGACAAAGACGCGTCGCGCTATCTGTCGCCGATGGCGCAGCTCGTGGGGACGGAGACGGAGATTGCAGAGCTGAAATCGCAGCTCACGCTGCTCGAACGTGATGCTGAGCAGAATGCGCTGCGCAGCGAGTTCTATGAACGCATGAAACGAACGAGCCATCAGGTTCCAACGGGCAAGACGCTGCTGGCGGAATTCGTCGGCACCGCCCGTGGAGTATTTCAGAACCGGGATCTCGGCGATGACAAGACACGAGAGGTCTACAACCAGATCATGCTGGTCGCCGAACAGATGCAGACCAGGCATCTCACCGACGTCCGCTTCGTCTCGGGGCCCACGCTGCCCGAGAATCGATCCGGTCCTGGGCTCCTCGCGCTGATTCTGCTGTCACTGGCCGGGGGCGCCATGCTGGCTGGGGCAATTGTCTTGGTGCTGGACGCTGTACGCCAGCCCGATATCGGCGCGGTGGAGAAGGCGCCGGGAAACGCAGCGCCAAGTCACGCAGCCTGATGGTCTGATACCCCAGCGTTCAGGCTGGCTGCCCAATCAACGCATACAAATCATCCTGCGGCTCATACCCCAGCAGTTCGCGCCCGGTCTCCAGGCCCCAATCCATTCCGCGATTGTTCGACACGCCATTCACGACGATGGCCGGTGCTGGCCAGCGCGCCGGGTCGGCCGTAATGGAGCAGAGGAACAGCCGGCGCAGATCCCCATTCGAGAGCCACATGTTGCGGAACCAGCGCAGCGCGACGCGGCTGGCTTCATCGGGCAGTTCGGTCGGCACGGGTGTGTCAGCGGTGCCGGAATAGTTGATGTCGTTGGGGTCGTTTTCGTCGGGCAATGCCCAGCCGATGCGCAGCGACACGATCGAGAGCTTGCCGCCGTTGGCTTCGGAGACGGCGCCCACTGCTTTGCAGAGCCTTTCGCCCATGGCCTTGGACGTTCCGTAGGCAAGCGAGTAGACGTCTTCTGTGCCGTTATTCCAGCGCGTTCCTGGGGCGGGGGGTAGTTCGGCGGTGAGTTTGCCGGGGCCGATGGTGCCGGCCAGGGGTTGATCCTTGTATGCGCCCATCGCGTGGTTGGACGAGGCAAACACGAAGCGGCGCACACCGTGCGTGGCCGCAGCCTGCAGCACGTTGAGCGTCATGCCGTAGGAGGCCAGCGCTTGCTCCCAGGTTGCGTCTGGCGTGGAGTGGATGGCGGCCAAGTGAATGACCGCATCGACGTCGCTCAGCAGATTCGTCCATGCGCCATCGGCTTGCGTGAGGTCGGCCTTGACCCATTGAAAACGTTGGGCCGCTTGCGGCGAAAACTCGACGTTCTGTGCAACCCAATCGACGCCGATGATGGAGGTGCACCACGGGGCGGAGGCCAGTGCCTCGACGACCTTGCGGCCCAGGTTGCCAGCTACGCCGGTCACAAGAACGCGAGCAGGGGTTTGGTAGTCAGCCACGATGTGGAAGTCCGTTCGGGATGAAGGAAAGAAAGGCGCGACCGGCGGCTGGCGCTGCAACATCATCGCGCGCCGCCGTGTCGTTCCAGATCAGGAAGGTGGGCCGGATGGGCCCAGGTGTTGTGTGGCGTTTGCCGACGGGTCAGCCGCCGAGGTCAGCCGCGATTGGAGCCCGACAGCACGTCGATCAGCACCGCGACCACCAGCACCACGCCCTTGACGATCATCTGCCACGAGGCGTCGACGTTCATTTGCTGCATGCCGTTGTCGAGGCTGGCCATGACAAGTGCGCCGATCAGCGCGCCGTACACCGTGCCCGATCCGCCGCGCATCGACGTGCCGCCGATGAAGCAGGCGGAGATGGCATCCAGTTCGCCGCCCACCCCGGCGGAGGGCGAACCTGCCGCCGAACGCGCGGTGGTGATGATGCCCGCGAAGGCGCACATTAGGCCCATCAGCACGAACACCAGCAGCTTGACGCGACCGACGTTCACGCCGGACAGGCGCGTGGCTTCCATGTTGCCGCCCACTGCGTAGACGTGACGGCCGAATACCGTTTGTGTCGCGACGTACGAGAAGATGGCCAGCAGCACGAGCAGGATCAGCACCGGCAGCGGCACACCGCTGGCGTCGTTGAGCACCGCGACGAAGCCAAACGAGGCGGCAGCGATGGCCAGCAGCTTCAGCCCATCAGCCCAAATCGGCGTGAGCGAGAGCGACAGGCGGGCACGCTCGCGACGTCGGCGCACGGTCAGCACAACCGAGCCGATAAGGATGACAGCAGCCAGCGACCACGACAGCCATGCCGGCACGAAGCTCTGCGCGAGGTTGCCGAGGTCATCGGGCACCGGGGCAATCGTCACGCTGTCCGTGCTCCACTGCAGCAAGCCGCGGAAGGCCAGCATGCCGCCCAGGCCAACGATGAACGAGGGCACACGCAGCTTGGTCGTGATGAAGCCGTTGACCACACCGATGGCCGCGCCCGCCACGAGCACCGTGCCCACGGCCAGCCAGGTGTTCCACCCGAGGTTGACGGTGAGGATGGCAACCAGCCCGCCCAGCAGGCCAAGCAGCGAGCCGACCGAAAGATCGATCTCACCCGCGATGATGACGAACACCATGCCGCAGGCCAGCATGCCAGTCACCGACATCTGCAGGAACAGGTTGGAGATGCTGTTGGGTTTGAGGAACGTGCCGTTGGTCTGGAAGTAGAAGAAGATCCAGATGAGTGCGACGGCGAGCAGCAGCGCCAGCACCTTGTAGCGCACGAACAGTTGCTGGATGGCGCGACCATCCAGACGCGGGCCGCCATTGCCGCCGTTTTGGCGGGCGAGTTGGGATTGCAGGATATTGGACATGGCAATTCAAGCCGCTTGGCGGCCGGGTTCAGCGTTGATTGCAGCAGCCAGGATGCGCTCCTGGGTCAGGCCTTGATTGACGAAGTCGCCACGCAACTGGCCTTCGCCGATGACCAGGACACGATCGCTCATGCCAAGGATTTCCGGCATCTCGGAAGAGACCATGATGATCGCCACGCCGCTGGCGGCGAGGTCGGCAATCATCTTGTAGATGTCGTATTTAGAGCCAACGTCGACACCGCGCGTCGGCTCATCGAGGATGAGCACCTTCGGCATCGCCAGCACCATCTTCGTGACCACGGCCTTCTGCTGGTTGCCGCCGGAGAGGCTGGCAATCGCCAGTGCGGGGCTTGCGGTCTTGATGCGCAGGCGTTTGATTTCGCGGTCGACGGTGGTGAGTTCGGCACCCTTGTCGACACGCAAACCGCGCGCGTACTGAGCCAGCGTGGCAAGCGTGATGTTCTCGCCCACGGCCATCAGCGGGACGATGCCGTGACGCTTGCGGTCTTCGGGTACGAGGCAGATGCCGGCGGCGATTGCATCCGCCGGTGAGCCGACCTTGACGGGCTTGCCCTCCATGAGGATCTCGGCGCTGGAGCGGCCGGGGTAGGCGCCGAACAGCGCGGACACCATCTCCGTACGGCCGGCGCCCACCAGGCCGGCAATGCCCAGAATCTCGCCGCGACGCACGGCAAAACTCACGCCGTCTGTGCGCTTGCGGTTGGGGTTGGTGACATCCCAGCAAGTGACGTTGCGCGCTTCCATCACCACTTCGCCCACCGTGTGTTCCACCTTCGGGAACAGCGACGTCATTTCGCGTCCGACCATCATCGTGATGATGTTGTCGATGGTCATGTCGGCGGCGGGACGCGTGCCGATGTGCTTGCCGTCGCGGATGACGGTGACGGTGTCGCACACGCGCTTGACCTCATCGAGCTTGTGCGAGATGTAGACGCACGCCACGCCGCTGCGCTTGAGGTCGTCGATGATGGACAGCAGCACCTCGATTTCCTTGGCGGACAGCGACGAGGTGGGCTCGTCGAGGATCAGCAGGCGTGCGTTCTTGGCGAGCGCCTTGGCAATCTCGAAAAGCTGCTGGTGGCCGCTGCCGTAGTTCATTACGGGCGCGGCCACGTTCACGTCGGTCAGGCGCAGGCGGGCGAGGAGTGCTTCCGCCTTGGCGTGCATGGCGTCGTAGTCCATGCGGCCCCCCGGCTTGGTGATCTCGTTGCCCAGGAAGATGTTCTCCGTGACGGAGAGCTGCTGCACCAGCATCAGTTCCTGGTGGATGATGACGATGCCAGCGCGCTCGCTGTCGCGCACGGAATGCGCGCGCAGCGGCTCACCGTCCCACAGGATCTCGCCTTCGAAGGTGCCGTAGGGATAGACCCCCGACAGCACCTTCATGAGGGTCGATTTCCCGGCGCCGTTCTCCCCGCACAAACCGACGCACTCGCCTGGCTTCACTGCCAGGCTGACGCCGTCGAGCGCGCGCACACCGGAGAACGACTTCACGATGTTGCGCATCTCGAACAGGGTGCCGTTACTGCTCATGGCGTTCTCCTACTGACTACGACTGACCACTGCATCGGCGGCTTACTTGCCGAAGATCTGCTGATGCGTATAGAAGCCATCCTTGACGACGGTGCTGTCCAGGTTGTCCTTGGTCAGCAGCGTCGGGGTCAGCAGCACGGTGTCGACATCCTTCTTGCCGTTGTTCAGCTTGGTGTTGAACTTCGGCGCCGTGCCCTTCACGAGGTCGACGGCCATCTCGGCGGCGGTGGCGGCGATCTGCTTGATCGGCTTGTACACCGTCATGGCCTGCGTGCCTTCGGCCACGCGCTTCACGGCGGCCAAGTCGGCGTCCTGGCCCGACACCGGCACCTTGCCCGCCAGCTTTTGGCGTGCCAGCGCCTGGATCGCGCCGCCGGCCGTGCCGTCGTTGGAGGCAACGATGCCCTGGATGTTGTTGTTGTTCGCGGTCAGCGCGTTCTCAACAATGTTCTGCGCCTTGGAGGGGTCCCACTCCGGCGTCCACTGCTCGCCGACGATCTTGATGTCGCCCTTGTCGACGTACGGCTTGAGCACCTTCATCTGGCCTTCGCGCAGCAGGCGCGCGTTGTTGTCGGTCGCGGCGCCGCCGAGCAGGAAGTAATTGCCCTTGGGGGCGAGCTTGACCACGCCCTGCGCCTGCAGCTCGCCCACCTTCACGTTGTCGAAAGTCACGTAGCCGTCGATGTCGGCGTTCAGGATCAGGCGGTCATACGACACCACCTTGATGCCTTTCTTCTTGGCGCTGGCAATGGCGTTGCCCAGCACCTTGGAGTTGAACGGCACGATCACGAGCACGTCGACGTTCTGGGCGATCAGGTTTTCGATCTGGGCGATCTGCTTGGCTTCGTTGGCGTTGGCCGACTGCACGTTGACGGTCGCGCCCAGCTTTTTGGCCGATTCGACGAAGTAATCGCGGTCATGCGTCCAGCGCTCCACGCGCAGGTCGTCGATCGAGAAGCCGATCACCGGCGCTTCCTTGCTGGCATGGGCCGAGGTGGCGGCGAAGGTCAGGACCGCCGCAGCGGCGAGCGTGTTCAGTACACGGGAAATCATGAAAGGTCTCCTATTGTGCGCAAGTGCGTTCTTAGAACGTGACGCCGGTCTTCAGGCCGACGACGAAGGCATTCTTGTTTTGCGAAGTGCCACCCGGATGAAGGATGTACTGCAGATTAGGACGGAAGTACACAGACTTCACCGGCGACCAGCTGTAATACAGTTCGCTCACATATTCGTAGCCGTCACCCACCACGGTATTGGCGCCGGTGCGGGCATTCGTCTGACGGACAAAGTCGGCATAGCGGCCGTTGTTGTGCGTGGCGCCCACGGCAAAGCCGACGGTATCAGCTAGGCGATCGAACGGTCCCTTGTACTGCACGCCCACCGAGATCTGGTGATCGGTCTGCGCGGTGTTGCGATCGGCTTGCGAGAAGTTCAGGAACACTGTGGCGCCGCGTCCGTCGGGCGCCCCCGTGATCTGCTGCTGCAGGTTCAGGTAGACGCCGTACTGGCCGTTGCGCTGCTTGGCGTCCAGGCCGGTGATGCCGCGGGCGTTGCCGTTCACGTCTTCGTACAGGTCTTTGCCGTTCGAGGTGTTGTACCAGACGCCTGCGCGGTACGTGCCCGGGCGGCCCTCGATGGTGGGCATCCAGCCGAATTCCAGCGGAATCAGCGCGCCGGTGGTGCCGCCGGGGTTGTTCAGCTTCCAGCCGTTGCGGCGCGCCCAGCCGTCATCCACATAGTTCGGGTTGACCTGGTACACGCCGATCTGCGCATAGGTTTCGGCCGAGGTGTGCACCTTGGCGCGTGCGCCCCACTGGCTGGTCGGCCAGTTCACCCAGTAGCCGCCCACCAGGTTGCCCGGTTGCGAGCCGCAGAACGTCAGGTTCTGGAAATCGCACGAGAACGAGAAGAAGTCTTCACCCACCGTCACGCGGCCCGCCTTGATTTCCAGGCGGTCGTTGAGCAGCTTCTGGTTCAGCCAGAACTGCGTCAGGTGCCAGGTCTGGCCGCGGCCATAGACTTCCTGGATCAGCATGTTGTTGCCGATGTTCGCGTCGCTGCCTAGGTTGCGGCCGTTGCGGTCGGTGACGGTGGCCTGGAACGTGGCGCCCTGCCAGCCGACAAGTTTCTGCAGGTCCAGCGCCGTACCGATGACCCATTGATCGGTATAGCGCGTGAGATGTTCGGTACCGCCGCTGAAGTTGTGCGCAACTTCGCTGCCGTAGCCGAGGTTGAAGGTCACGCCCTGTTCGGCCAGACGGGTTCGCAGGCCACCCCAGTCGCCGGTCAGATACGGGCTGGTGGTGATGTCATACGCGTGGGCACTGCCTGCGCCCAGCGCGAGTACGGCGGCTGCAATGGCCGACGCGCCGACGCGTTGACCAAAGCGCGTGTTGCGGGATTGACGACGTGCGGCCGGACGTGCGGCTTCAAGCTCCATGGACTGTCTCCTGATATTGGACCGGCTGTCATGCATGACAGCGGTGTCAGCGTTCTCTTCGGAATAGTGTGGCGTGCCGACGGACGCAAGAATGGCCACAATTGACAGCGCTGTCAATCTCGGGGTTTGCCCTAGTTCGAGGCCACTCCGCAACGCGTTGAAACGCTTGCCGGACAGATGTTGCAATGCGGAAATTTTTACTTCGGGCGCAAGCATCGCCACGGGCGCCGCGTTGCATGCATGGCATCGACCTTGCTCATGCTGCGCGCCGTTTCCTCAACCCACCGGAGGTGCCGATATGCAACGCGAAGATGTGACCGAAATGATCGTCCTGCAGAAGATCAAGAAGCAGTTGAGCTGGGCCCAGTTGGCCGAGGTGATCGGCCACAGCAAGGAGTGGAGCACCGCTGCGTTGCTCGGCCAGATGACGTTGACCGAAGCACAGGCGATGGCCGTGGGCGCAGCATTGGATTTGTCGGAAGAGGCCGTCGCGCTGCTGCAGGTGCCGCCGTATAAAGGCTCGCTGCCGACAGCGGTACCGACCGACCCGCTGATCTACCGCTTCTACGAACTCATCAGCGTGTACGGCACGACATTCAAGGCGCTGATCCACGAAGAGTTTGGCGACGGCATCATGAGCGCCATCGACTTCAACATGGATCTCCAGCGCGAGCCCGACCCCAAGGGCGATCGCGTGCGCATCGTCATGAGCGGCAAGTTCCTGCCCTACAAGACTTACTGAACCGTCACGCGCGGTCTTCGCTGTGGTCGCTGTCGTCGTGATCGTCGATCAGCGGCCGATGGCGGCGCGGCATCTCTGAGTCAAGCACGAGGCGGCCGTGCACGCGGCCCTTCATACGCGTGACGTGATGCGTGCAGTCGTCCATGTGCGTACTCATGAGTTCACGCACGGTGTCGGCGTCGCGCGCGCGGGCCGCATCCAAAATCTGCCGGTGGAACTTCACGTTGGAGGCGCCGAACTTCGCGTGGTCCTTCGGCGAGGTTTCGTTGCCGAACACCACAAGCTGCCGAATCATCTCGTTGATCAGCTCGCAGCAGAACCGCAGCATCGGGTTGGGATTGGCCGCGGCCAGGATGTCGTGAAAGCTCAGGTCTTCCTGACGCTGGTCGAGCGGCGCCGCGGCTTTGGTCGACGCCGGGTCGCACAGGTCGATGGTGTGCTCGAGCGCGCGGAAATCGTCTTCGGTCAGATGCGGCACCGCGCCCGCGGCCAGTTCAGGCTCAAGCAGACACCGCACGGTGTAGACGTCTGCAATGCCGATGTCCTTGAAGAACAGATAGTTCTGCATGAGCTGGAACGTGCGGTCCAACGGTACCTCGACGATGGTGCCGCCGCCGGCGGGCCCCGTGCTCACACTCACCAGCCCCTGCACCTCCAACGACTTGAGCGCTTCGCGGATGGTGCCCTTGCTGACCCCGAAGGTCTCTTGCAGCTTGACCTCCTGCGGCAGCTTGTCGCCAGGCTTGAGGTTGCGCTGCGTAATCAGCCGCTTGAGTTCTTCGGCAACGAGGTCGGCGCGCTTTTGCTTGCGGATGCCGATCGACGCCGTCTTGCCTGCTCCGAGTGTGGCCATGGATGTCCGTTCCTTATAGCGCGCATTCTAACTGCGGGGCCGCGTCGTGCCGACTGGCCAGCGTGGTGCATGTGTGCCCCGCAATCGTGCGTGCGCACCGGTTTTCCACATCGTCGTGCGGGGCGGCCGTGTCGCACACCTTGGAGTAAACACCGACGCCTTTGCCGTTGACGCATCGCCGATGCGGCTTCTATGATGATTTCGCCTATTTATCATAACAAATATAAAAAACTGGTCTGGTTCTTGCTCGACGTGATGGTCGGCGAAAACCTCGCCGGTCAAGGCTAGGAGGAAGCTGCCGCCGGTGGTGGCTCCGAGCGCTGTTCTGTATTCACACGAACTTGAGGAGTGCGCTTTGAATCGTCGAGATTTGCTCAAACTGGCGGCGCTGTCCGCCGTGCCCGCGTCGCTGCTGCAGGCCCGTTCTGCGTGGGCTGCCGACGCCATCGAACTGGGCTGTCCGGTGCCGATGTCCGGCCCGTTTGCCGCCAACGGCAAATTCGCCGACCTGGGCATGAAGCTGGCCGTGGAGCAATACGGCAAGGTGCTGGGCCGCCCGTTGGCGTACAGCGTGCTCGACACCGAAGGCAAGCCGGCCACGGCCGTGCGCAAGGTCCAGGAACTCGCGCAGCAGAAGAACGCGCGCTACTTCGCGGGCGGCATCCTGTCGTCCGAGTCGCTGGCGATGGGCAAGGAGGCGGAGAAGTTCGGCGGGGTGTTCATCACGACCGCGGGCGCCGATGAAATTACCGGCAAGGACTGCAACCGCGCGACGTTCCGCTGGTCGGTGCCGACGTATGGCGCCATCGAGCGCACCGTGCGCCCGCTGATCGAATCGATGCCCAAGGCCAAGCGCTGGTACACCATCACGCCGCAGTACGTGTTTGGCGA
>Ga0182006_1001765_pt1 | contig 12542 bp, 9 predicted proteins | sample Sormic07211104_1_FD_123022 | JGI IMG/M metagenome (GOLD analysis project Ga0182006, IMG submission 123022) | Rhizosphere microbial communities from Sorghum bicolor, Mead, Nebraska, USA - 072115-104_1 MetaG | ecosystem: Host-associated > Plants > Roots > Rhizosphere | place: USA: Nebraska...
GATCCTGGGACGCGCCTCCTCAATCAACGTGCGCAAAGTATTATGGCTGTGTGACGAGCTTGACCTTGATTATCAGCGCGAAGAGTGGGGCGACGGATTCCGCTCAACGCACCTGCCCGAATTTATGGCACTTAATCCCAATGCGATGGTGCCGGTACTGAAAGATGATGACTTTGTGATGTGGGAATCCAACGCCATCCTGCGCTATCTGGCGAATGCCTATGGCGGCGAGTGGCTCTATCCTCATCATCCGCAAACGCGTGCGCCTGTCGATCAGTGGATGGACTGGCAGTCCACTGAACTCAACACCTCATGGCGCTACGCATTTATGTCGCTGGTGCGAAATTCACCGGCTCATCAGGATCCACGTCTGCTGGCCGCGGCCAGCAAAGGCTGGGCACACACCATGAGCATTCTCAATCAGCAGCTGGAAAAAACCGGTCGCTACGTTGCCGGACGTAATTTCACGCTGGCAGACATTCCGATTGGTCTGGCGGTGAACCGCTGGTTTGAAACGCCGCTCGAACACCCTGATTATCCGGCGGTACGCACCTATTACGAACGCCTGACTGAACGCCACGGCTATACCGTCTGGGGCCGCAACGGTACACCCTGAGCCTCGCCGCAGGATACTCCCGCCAGTTCACAGGCGATTTCGCCCGCGCGTCTGATCGCCCAGCTGTAGCGCGCATCAAACGGATAGCAGCAGGAGAGGCGCAGTGCATGGTTGTAGCGCTCGCTCAGCGAATAGAGCGCGCCGGGCGTGACGCAAATCTGCTCCTGCAGCAGCCGATCAAACATCTCGGTGGTATTTACGCCGCCCGGTAACTCGACCCAGAAGACGAAGCCACCGCGCGGCAGCGTCGCGCGGGTGCCCTCCGGGAAGTAGCGGGCAATTAGTCCCCGCGCCTCATCCAGATTGGCCGCGTAGCGACGGCGCAGCGTGCGCAGATGGTGGTCATAACCACCGGAAGCAAGAAACTCCGCCAGCGTTTCAGAGAGCAGGGCGGATTCTGCCATCGACGACACCGCTTTCAGTCGGGCAATCGCATCATGAAAACGGCCAGCGGCGGTCCAGCCAATACGGAAATCGGGCGCCACGGTTTTGGTGAAGCTGGTGCAGTAGATCACCCAGCCGTCGCGATCAAAGGCTTTTACCGCGGGCGAGAGCGGCCAGTCGAACTGTAACTCGTCATACAGCCCATCTTCTATCAGCGGAACGTGGTAAGTATTCACTAACTTCGCCAGCCGCTTCTTGTTCTCCAGCGACATGCCGCAGCCCAGCGGGTTCTGCGCGCTCGGCATCGCAATCAGCGCCTTAATTCGCTGCTCCTGAAGCAGCATCTCCAGCGCATCCAGCGACAGCCCATGCTGCGGATCGGTGGGGATTTCCAGCGCCTTAAGGCCCAGTGAAGCCAGCAGCGGGAAGAGGAAAAAGTAGGTCGGTGACTCCAGTCCGACGCAGTCGCCGGGCTGCGTGACCGCCCGCAGCGCCAGCTGAAGCGCCTCCATGCAGCCGTGGGTCAGGGTGATCTCATCGGCGGTGAGCGTCTGTCCGGCGTGCAGCGCCCGTCGCGCAATCTCCTCCCGTAAGCGCTCACTACCGGGCGGAAGCGCATAGCGCCCAATCATGTTCGGATCACGGCGCAGCAGTGAGGCAGTAATCCGGGCAATACGCGCCGCAGGAAACAGCTCGCTATCCTGGGGGCAGGCCAGGGAAATATTGATGTAGTCGGGATGGTTCTGCGCCGCAAATACCTTATCGATCAGGTCGAGCTTGCTGCTGCTGGGGTCGCGTACCCGGGTTTTATGCTGACCATGGCGGGTCACGGCGGGCAACACGCCGCGCACGTAATAGCCCGACTGGGGACGCGCCTCAATCAGCCCGCGATCTTCCAGCAACTGCCAGGCATTCAGTACCGTATTGACGCTGACCTGATGTGACTGGGCGACGCGGCGGATCGCTGGCAGGCGTTTGCCGGGTTTCAGCGTGCCCTGATGGATAGCCTCAGCGAAGCTGTCTGCCAGCTGCTGATAGAGAGGCCGATCGGAAGTGGGAGCAAGGGACACAGTAGCCTCCGGATTGGATGGGTACAATTGCTGTTAACGGGAACTGTAACCATAACAATAGTGATTTTGTGTCACTGTTACCATCCCTTTTCCCGCCGTAGCATAGAACTCTGTCTGTTTTCAGGAGAGTCACCATGCTCGATCCCTCTTTCTTCAGTTACGTTACCGTCATGTCGATTACGCCAGGCCCGAACAATCTGCTGCTGGCGACCTCAGGCGTCAATTTCGGCATGCGCCGCACGCTGCCGATGGTGTTTGGAATACTGGTAGGTTGTGCGCTGCAAACGGTGATCGCCGGCGTCGCACTGGAGGTCTTACTGCACTGGATGGCGGCGATTCGCCTGCCGCTGACGCTGGCAGGCTGTGCCTATCTGTTGTGGCTCTCGTGGAAGATTTTCCGTGCGGCAGCACCTGAAGTGCGCAGCAAGCCGCAGCCCATGACGCTGCTGGGCGGAGCCTGTTTCCAGGCGATCAATCCCAAAGCCTGGCTGATGGCGACCAATGTGGCGCTGTTGTACAGCGCCAGCAGCGGCGTGCTGACGGTGATGATCGGCTTTATGCTGCTGAACCTGCCCTGCATTCTGATCTGGGCTGCGCTGGGCGATCGCCTGCGCAGCCATCTGCAGGTTGCCTGGAAGCGTCAGTTATTCAACAGCCTGATGGCGCTGTCGCTGGTGGCGACTACCATCTGGATGCTGACCGACGCCTTGCTGGCCGCTTAATCGGGTGCACCTGGTGCTGTGGCCGACGGCCATTTCCAGTTCTGCACCTCCGGCACATCTTCACCGTGTTCACGCACGTAGCGATGATGTTCAGCGATGCGCTCCTGCAGATCGTCCAGCAGCTCAGGATGCGCATCGGCCAGGCCCGGCACGCGCAGAATCGCCTCCTGCGCCAGATGATAGCGGTCAAGCTCGTTCAGCACCGTCATATCAAATGGCGTGGTGGTGGTTCCCTCTTCATTAAAGCCGCGGACATGGAAGTTGCGGTGGTTAGTTCGCGAATAGGTCAGGCGATGTATCAGCGTCGGATAGCCGTGGAAGGCGAAGATCACCGGTTTATCCTGAGTAAACAGCGCGTCGAATTCCGCATCAGATTTGCCATGCGGATGCTGATCCTGCGGCTGCAGCGCCAGCAGATCGACCACGTTCACCACGCGGATACGCAGTTCGGGCAGCATACCGCGCAGCAGATCCACCGCCGCCATCGTCTCCATGGTCGGCACATCACCGGCACAGGCCATCACCACATCCGGCTCCTCATGCTCTGGGGTGGTGCCCGCCCAGCGCCACTCGCCCATGCCCGCTTCACAATGGGTTACCGCACTCGCCATATCCAGCCACTGCGGCGCAGGCTGCTTGCCCGCCACAATCACATTGATGCGGTCCCAGGTGCGCAGGCAGTGATCGCCAACCCACAGCAGCGTATTGGCATCGGGCGGCAGATAGATGCGCACAATGTCCGCTTTTTTATTGGCAACGTGATCGATAAAGCCAGGATCCTGATGGCTGTAGCCATTGTGATCCTGTCGCCAGACGTGCGAAGAGAGCAGATAGTTCAGCGACGAGATCGGCTTACGCCAGCCCAGTTTACGCGAGACTTTCAGCCACTTGGCGTGCTGGTTAAACATCGAATCGACGATGTGGATAAAAGCTTCATAACAGTTAAACAGCCCGTGGCGGCCGGTCAGCAGATAGCCCTCAAGCCAGCCCTGACACTGATGCTCACTGAGAATTTCCATCACCCGGCCATCACGCGCCAGCTGCTCATCGTAAGGCTCTGTTCGTTCCAGCCAGGTACGGCTGGTCACGTCGAAGACCGGCGTCAGGCGGTTAGAGGCGGTTTCATCCGGGCCAAACAGGCGGAAATTATCGCGGTTGCGCTGGAACAGCACGCTGAGATAGCGGCCCAGATGCTCAGTGGCCTGCGCCATCTGTGCGCCTGGCTCGCTGACATCGCAGGCAAACTCCGCGAGTTCAGGCGCATCCAGCTCACGGCGCAACAGGCCGCCATTGGCATAAGGGGAAGACCCCATGCGTTTATCACCTTCCGGTGCCAGCGCCTGCAGTTCCGGCTTTAAGCGACCCTGTTCATCAAACAGGTCGTCTGGCTGATAACTCCGCATCCACGTCTCAAGGATCTGGCGATGACCTTCATCTTCACGACAGGCCGCGACCGGCACCTGATGCGCCCGCCAGAAATCCTCCACTTTCTTTCCGTCGACCGTTTTGGGGCCGGTCCAGCCTTTGGGACTGCGAAGAATAATCATCGGCCAGCGCGGCACCCCGGTGGTGGCTTTGCCCTGGCGCGCCTCGCGCTGATAAGCGGCGATTTTACTGAAGGCACTATCCAGCGCCTCCGCCATCAGCGGATGCATTTTTTCAGGCTCATGCCCGCAGACGAACAGCGGCTCATAGCCGTAGCCACTGAACAACTGGTGCAAATCTTCATCGCTGCTGCGACCCAGCAGCGTCGGGTTGGCGATTTTGTAGCCATTGAGGTGCAGAATCGGCAGGACCGCGCCGTCACGTTCAGGATTCAGGAATTTGATGCCGTGCCAGCTGGAGGCCAGTGGACCGGTCTCCGCTTCGCCGTCGCCAATCACGCAGGGTACAACCAGTTCGGGATTATCGAAGGCCGCGCCAAACGCATGGGAGAGCGAATAGCCCAGCTCACCGCCTTCATTAATCGAGCCAGGCGTTTCCGGTGCCGCGTGACTGGGAATGCCCCCCGGAAAGGAGAACTGTTTGAACAGACGCTGCATGCCCGCCGCATCCTGCGTGATGTGCGGATAAATCTCGCTGTAGCTGCCCTCAAGCCAGGTATTCGCCACCATGCCGGGGCCGCCATGTCCTGGTCCGCAGATGTAGATCATATCCAGGTTTTGCTTCCGGATAACGCGGTTGAGGTGGGCATAGATAAAATTCAGGCCTGGCGTAGTGCCCCAGTGACCCAGCAGACGCGGTTTAATGTGTTCAGGCCTGAGTGGCTCACGCAACAGCGGGTTATCCATCAGGTAAATTTGTCCGACGGAGAGGTAGTTCGCGGCCCGCCAGTAGCGGTCGAGCAGCGTGAATTCCGGTGAAGCAGGGGAGTAAGACATGCAGTTTCCTCCTGATCGTGCAGCTAAAAGATGCCTTAACCCTAATAGAGAATGCCCGGATCGACCAGGTAACCGACCAATAAAAAAGGCCCCGCAGTGCGGAGCCTTTTTATCAATGGCGCTGAATTATTTGCCGACGACGAACGCGGTTTCCCGTCCTTCATCGTTTGCTGCCATCGGGGTAACCGGCGAATAGTCGAGCTGCAGAATCCGGCTGGTTTCGGCTAACACTTTCTCTGTCAGCGCTACGTCACCGTTCAGCTTACGTCCCCAGGATGGGATCACCGCACGGATTTTGTTCTGCCATTCCGGCGAAGCCATCTGCTCAGGACAGACCTTGTGCAGCAGCTCCAGCATGATCGGTGCCGCCGTAGAGGCGCCAGGCGATGCACCCAGCAGTGCTGAAATCGAGCCATCCTGTGAGGCGACCACTTCGGTGCCCAGACGTAACACGGCGCCCTCTTTCTCATCTTTCTTGATGATCTGCACACGCTGACCGGCAGTCACTAAGCGCCAGTCCTCCTGCTTCGCCTGCGGCACATAGGCGCGCAGGGCGTCCATCCGGTCGCGATCGCTTTGCAGCACCTGATCCATCAGATATTTCACCAGATCAAAACTTTTCAGTCCTACTTTCACCATCGGCAGCATATTGCTGCTGTTCAGTGAGGTGAACATATCCATCAGCGAACCCTGCTTCAGGAACTTAGTCGAGAAGGTGGCGAACGGGCCAAACAGCAGCACCTGCTTGCCATCCAGCACGCGGGTGTCGACGTGCGGCACGGACATCGGCGGCGCACCGACGCTGGCTTTGCCATAGACCTTAGCCATGTGCTGCGCGACGACCTGCGGATTTTCCGTTACCAGGAATGAACCGCCCACCGGGAAACCAGCGTAACCGTTGGCTTCCGGGATGCCAGCCTTCTGCAACAGCGGTAACGCTGCGCCGCCAGCACCGATAAATATTTTACCCGCCGTCAGTGTGCGACGCGTGCCGCTGTTCAGACACTGCAGCGTCACCTGCCAGCGACCGTCGGCGAGCTGCTTCAGCTCACGCACTTCCTTGCGCAGACGCAGCTGGAAATTCGCTCTCTTCTCTAACGAGGCGATCAGCTGACGGGTGATTTCACCGAAGTTCACGTCGGTGCCCATCTCCGTCCAGGTCGCGGCTACTTTCTGGCTGCGGTCACGGCCATTCATCACCAGCGGGATCCAGCGGGCAATCTGCTGCGGATCTTCGGAGTAGGCCATGCCACGGAACAGGGTGCTTTTCTGCAGCGCCTTAAAGCGCTTGCGCAGGAAGTCGACATTGTCGTCACCCCAGACAAAGCTCATGTGCGGCGTGCTGTGAATAAAGCTTTTAGGGTTGCGCAGGTTGCCTTTCTGGACCTGATAAGCCCAGAACTGGCGGGAAATCTGGAACGATTCGTTGATCGTCACCGCTTTAGAGATGTCGATGCTGCCATCCGCCTGCTGAGGCGTATAGTTCAGCTCTGCCAGCGCCGCATGACCGGTGCCCGCGTTATTCCAGCCGTTTGACGACTCTTCGGCCACGCTATCCAGCCGCTCCACCATTTCGATGGACCAGTCCGGCTCTAAATCCTGCAGCCACGCGCCAAGGGTGGCGCTCATCACACCTGCGCCAATCAGCAGCACGTCAACGTCTTTGCGCTCCTGCGCGGTAGTAGTGGTGTCCTTTGCCATGGCACTCATCGCGAGCGCAAGGTTTACAGCTGAATTGCACATGAGGCGACATCTCCTCTTCTGTTGACCTGAAGCCCAACAGTTTTGCAGGCGAAATAGTCACGCTTCTTACGAGCGCGTTGCGCTATTTCTCAAAGGTTAAGTCTCAGGTATAGGGTTAAAGCGGTAATAACGCGTTAACTGCACGTTATGCTTTGTCATCTGAATATAACATTCTCGCATCTGAATTAAACATTTGTTTATTTTTTAAATGCAGAAATGATTCAGCATAAGAATTAATCATCAGGGCCAGCGGCGTATTAGGGTTTTTTTAGTGTGAAGTCAGTGGGTTAACGGAAATGGCATGTTGCTGAAAAGCCCCATGCTGGTGCAACGACGGAATGGATATGAACCGTGCGGAATTATTTAATCCGCTGAAATTTAGCGATTTATTATGCAGTAAGGAATAACGGGAATCGGGGGAAGAGAGCCTGAAAGGCTGCTTGTGTAAAAATAATGTTACATTTTTGTGAGTCCGAAAATGCGTGCACACCGGCGCACGCATCGGATTCACTTATGACAGACTGGCGCTGGCGGGCAACTTTTTCAGACTTATCGCCATGCGGTTGTAGGTGTTCATCAGACCAATCGCGATGTTCAGATCGACAATCTCTTTTTCACTGAAGTGCGCTTTCAGTGCGGTATAGCGGTCGTCTGGCGCACCCTGCTGAGCAATCAGGGTCAGGCATTCAGCCCAGTGCAGGGCAGCCTTCTCTTTATCACTGAACAGCGTACCGGATTCCTGCCAGACCGAGGTCAGCACGATCTTATCCCAGCCCATGCCCGCTTTATTCAGTGCTTTGGTATGTAAATCAATGCAGTAGGCACAGCCATTAATCTGCGATATGCGCAGGAACAGCAGTTCCAGTAAAGTGAGCGGCAGATCGGTTTGTGCCAGATAACTGTATACGCCGCCCAGCGCTTTCATGCCTGCCGGTGCTGCACTGTGAAAATCGATACGTTCGCTCATCTTATTGCCTCATTCAGGGTTGATAAGGCGATTTTCAGCCTTTCAATGGAGCAGATAAAGTGCCAAAAAATGAGAGTCTGACTGGTCCATCGCCGCTTTCCACGCTGACACTGCAGCGCGGCGCGTCACGTGGCCTCAGTGAACAACTGCGCCAGCTGATCGAACAGGCGATTGGTGAAGGACGTTTACAACCTGGCGCACGTCTGCCTTCCTGCCGCGATCTGGCCGCTCAGCTCGGCGTGGCGCGTGGCACCGTTCGCGCCAGTTATGACATGCTGGTTGATGGTCAGTTTCTGCAGGCCAGAGGCGCGGCGGGTACCTTCGTCAGCCCATTACCGCCGTTAAAACCGGTCAATGCCGAGGCTGAACGCCAGCTGCTGGAGGGTGCAGAGGAGTATGAAGCGCCACCGCTGACCTTCCAGATGGGCATTCCTGCCAGCGATGCATTCCCGGCCAAAGTCTGGCTGCGCATTCTGCAGCGTCAGACGCGCATGCAGGTCAGCAGACCGGCCAGCTATCCCGATCCCCGCGGCAGCTTAGCGTTGCGGCAGGCGCTGGTGGCCTACCTGGCGGTGGCACGCGGCCTGCGCTGTCAGGCGGACCAGATTATTATTACCAGCGGCTATGCTGGCGCAATGGGGCTGATTGGGCTGGCAATGAATTTTCAGGGTAAAACAGCATGGCTGGAAGATCCCGGATTCTGGGTGGCGCGTCGCGCGGTTGAAGCGCTGCGCGTCACGCCGGTTGCCGTGCCGGTTGATGCCGAAGGGTTGCAGGTTGAGGCCGGGATTGCCCGCGCGCCGGATGCCGCTTTTGCGCTGGTCACACCGGGACAGCAGGCGCCGCTTGGCATGACGATGAGCCTGGCACGCCGGCATGCCCTGCTTAACTGGGCCAGCCGCGCGCAGCGCTGGATTATCGAAGATGACTATCTCGGCGAGCTTCAGCCCGGCAATCGCGCCGCGCCGGCACTGGCCGCGCTCGACAGCCAGGGGCGGGTGTTGCACATCGGCACGTTCAGCAAGACGCTGACGCCGCAACTGCGTCTCGGTTTTATGGTGGTGCCACCCGCGCTGACGGCCCGATTCGGTGAGGTCTGCGCGTTGCTTTCGCCTGCCTCCTCCGGATTGCTGCACAACGCGGTGGCGGAATTTCTGCGGGATGGCCACTTTATGCGGCATCTGCGGCGCATGAAGCGCGTCTATCATGAGCGGCTGGAGCAGATGATCGCGGCGCTGCATCCTCACTTTCCTGACCTGCAACGCGCCGGGCTGGCGGTGATTGTCCGTTTACCCGCCGGTTCACCGGATCAGGTGATTGCGCAGCAGGCGGTGGAGTGGGGCATGGCACCGTCGCCGCTGTCGATCTGGTATCAGCAGGCGGATCAGCGCGGTGCGGGCCTGTTACTGGGGACGGCCCATCTGCCACGTGAAGGTTATGCGCGCAGTGCCGAACGGCTAAAAGCGCTGGTCGATGCGCAGGCGGTCAGCCCCTGAACCAGCGACGCCAGACAAAACGGATAACAAAAAACTCCAGTGCGCCCAGCAGCAAAAACCAGACGCAAAACACCACCGTGTAGAGCTGATTCAGGTCCTGCAAATGGAACATCTGCAACAGATGCTGCGCCACCGTCACGCTAAAGGCGGGCGCGGGCAGCAGCAGCGCCGAGAGAAAGCCCAGCAGTAAAATGCCACCAGGCACGATCAACGTTTCAAAAGGGTTATTCATAACCGGTATCCCATATTTATCAGCCCGGCATTTTCCGGTAAACGGCGACACGGTTCAATGGTGGCGCGCTGCTTCGTGCGCATCCGGCATGCTACATGGCCAGAGGAATGGTCAGAAAATGCTTTGCTACCATCGACTTAGCGCGATTCATAGCGGATGATAAGAGTTATAGCCTTTGCTATACTTAAATCCCTGATTTTACTGTCTTTTTATCTTTGGGTTTGCATGGTAGACTGCGCCCACTTTTTCATAACTGAACACTTTGTGTGGTGAATTCAGCGTGAATTGCCGCTTTTTCGCCCCAGGTGAATAAATCATGACCTTTATTGCCACTTTAATTCTTGCGCTGGGCATGTCGATGGACGCGTTTGCTGCTGCTCTGGGCAAAGGTGCCACATTGCATCGTCCCGGTTTTAAAGAAGCGCTGCGTACCGGTCTGATTTTCGGCTCAATTGAAGCGCTGACGCCGCTGATTGGCTGGGCGCTTGGCCTGGCCGCCAGCCGTTACATCATGGCGTGGGATCACTGGGTTGCCTTCATCCTGCTGGCGTTTCTGGGTGGCCGTATGATGATGGAAGGCTTCCGTCAGACTGCTGTCGCAGAGCCCTGTGAAGCCCCGCAAAGCCATGGCTTTATGGTACTGGCGACCACCGCGGTAGCGACCAGCCTGGATGCGCTGGCTGTTGGTGTGGGTCTGGCTTTCCTGCAGGTGAACATCATTACTACCGCGCTGACCATTGGTGCAGCCACTACGGTGATGGCGACGACTGGCGTATTAGTCGGGCGCTTTATCGGTCCGATCCTGGGCAAATGGGCGGAAGTGCTGGGTGGAGTAGTGCTGATTGCCGTCGGCTCTACCATTCTGTTGCAGCATCTCGGCTACACCGCGTAGGGCTTTTGCACATAAAACCGCCATTTTTGTGATCTGGTTCAAATTTATTTGCTGTTAAAACGCACAGGAGCTATACTTTTTCGGTATATGTTCAACTAAATTTGAATCAGGTGTTCCATGAAACGTATTTTTAAACACGTGTTCCGCGCTTACGTTGAGACGTTCAAACACGTACCGCCGGGTGCCATGTACTAAGCACCCCGCAAGAAACCCTCGATAATCGCGGTCAGGGATCGACCTGTGATTATCACCTTTTCTGCTTTTTCTGCCTTTGCTTCTGCTGATTTAAACCCGCGTTTTTGCACTTCGGGTGCATCCTGTTTGTTGCTACTCCTCTCCTTCTGATTTTCCCGTTATGCGTCACTTTGAGCCAGAAAAGACGTTGCTGCAGCGATCTAATCTGCCCGGGAGATTTCCGGATGCCAGACAAAATGGCGGCATACCTTAAACAGGAAACACGCACTTTTAATGGGTCACGGGATTGCCTGTGCCGAAACAAAGATTCACGGTTAACCCTGATGATTCTTCCTGAATATTTCAGTAAACCATTCGATAAAGACCCGGACCTTAGGCGGAAGATAGCGTCGGTCAGGGTAGAGTATAGAAACCGGTTTCGTCACAGTCGCATAACCCGATAATACTTCCTTCAGCTGGCCTGTTTCGAGGCAGGGCTTTAATGCCGTATATAATGCGTGAAGCATGCCGAGGCCCGCCACGCCACATGAAAGAAGGACGTCAGAATTGTTAACTCGTATGCTGCTTCCCGGATGCCGTGAAACAATTTCGCCATTCATGACAAATTTCCATTCCTGGATGTCCCGACTGTGTTCATTAAAAAAATAAATGGCTTTGTGATCTTTAAGGTCATCAGGCGTTAAAGGAGTGCCATATTTATCCAGATAAGAGGGTGCTGCACAGGTGACCATCTGCAGGCTGCCCATTCTGCGCGAAATAAAATTCGAATCAGCAAGCTCACCGAGACGAATAACACAGTCCACACCTTCTGTAATTAAATGGGTCAGGCGATCTGAAGCGGTTAAGACTATTTCAATTTCAGGATATAAAGCCTGAAACTCGCTTAATTGTGGGATCAGGATACTGTGCGCCAGCGCCAGTGGAACATCAATGCGCAGCTGGCCACGAGGTCGCTGATTTGAAGAGTAAGAAGCCATGATATCGCTGGCATCACTCAGCAGCGTTTTAGCCCGCTGATAAATTTCCTCCCCTTCAACGGTCACACTCAGACTGCGCGTTGTGCGGTGCAATAGCTTAACGCCAAGCTTGTCTTCCAGTTGTTGTACGGACTTACTGACCGCAGGGCGATGCAGCTGTAAGGCGTCAGCGGCCCGGGTGAAACTACGGAATTCAACGACGTGAACAAAAATATCCATCAATTCCAGCATGTTCGAGCGCATCATTTAACTCCGCAAAAAATATTCCTGCCGAAATAGTGTATTGCGGATTATATCTCATTCCGATTGTTTCTCCTGCAGTAACACTGAAGTCCTTTTACGTGGCTTTTTACGCCTCCCTGCTTTTTTTATCATCGTCCTATTCGATGCATACACATGGGAAATGACAAAATGAAAGCATGGTTACTGAAAGATTTTGGCCTTGAAAACTTAAAGCTTGAAGAGGTGGAAACGCCTGTACCCGGTCCGGGTGAACTTCTGGTTAAAGTTGGCGCGGTGTCTCTGAACTTCAGGGATAAGGCAATAGTAGAGGGCTTTTATGAGCCTCATCTGGTTCCAAAGCCACTGATTCCTGTCTCTGATGCCACAGGTACCGTTGTTGCCACGGGGCAGGGTGTGTCCCGTTTTAGCACGGGTGATCGCGTTAACTCGCATCTCTATTCACGCTGGTTAGAGGGTGAACCTGCGGCCGATGAGCCAGCATGGTGTATTGGAATGCCGTTACCCGGCGGGCTGGCTGAGTACATGATTATTCATGAGGACAGCGCAGTTAAAGCGCCTGACAGCATGACCGATGAAGAAGCTTCTACACTTCCCATCGCTGCGCTTACGGCATGGTACTCGCTA
>Ga0182006_1001768_pt1 | contig 12532 bp, 11 predicted proteins | sample Sormic07211104_1_FD_123022 | JGI IMG/M metagenome (GOLD analysis project Ga0182006, IMG submission 123022) | Rhizosphere microbial communities from Sorghum bicolor, Mead, Nebraska, USA - 072115-104_1 MetaG | ecosystem: Host-associated > Plants > Roots > Rhizosphere | place: USA: Nebraska...
GCAACCGTTCACATTATCTCCTCAAAAAGCGGAAAAATAAAAGCCTGGGACCATGATCACTGGTCGATAGAAGTTGATGTAGACAAAACCATCTCTGAGGCAAATGCTGAGGACTATAATGGTTTGCTGTTACCGGGCGGTGTTATCAATCCCGATCAGCTTCGTGTTAACGAAGATGCGATAGCCTTTGTAAAATCTTTCTTTGCTGATGGGAAACCAGTTGCGGCAATCTGTCATGGACCTCAAACCCTAATTAATGCAGATGTGGTTCAAGGCAGAAAAATGACCTCAGTAAAAAACATTTCGCAGGATCTGATCAATGCCGGCGCACTTTGGTCAGATGAGGAAGTGGTTGTAGACCAAGGTTTGGTTACGAGCCGTACACCAAAAGATTTACCAGCTTTTAATGATAAAATTGTAGAGGAATTTGCCGAAGGTGTTCACGAAGGGCAGCACGCCTAAAAACTTTGGACGCTCTTTCTAGATTCACTCAAAAACGGTTGGCAAATTGTCAGCCGTTTTTATTTTGTCTTTTCCACGCTCTGTCAAATGTTACCATCTGACGGAGTATTATTCTAAATAAAATAGGATTACCTTGTTTAATCCTTTTCAGTGTCGGATGGTAACATCCAACACCACGCTAACATCTGACTCCACAGCACTTTATAACTTAACCTGCCTAATAATATTTTTAATGTTCAATTCAATAATATCGGTCATGGTTTTACAGCGCAAATAATTTGTATCCTTAAAATAATCGCTCATACTCTGTTTTAGCAGCGCGATGTTCTCAGGTGTGGTTAATTCTTCCTTATTAGAAACATCACGGAGATCAGTTAAACGATGCCGTTCGCTTCTTACACGGTGCACAATAGACGAGCGTTCTTCCTGTTGGTATTGGAGTACGGTTTTCTCCGTTAATTGCTCCATACTCATTTTCACATAAGGTAAATTCTCTTTAAAAAACTGGGGCAAATAAACCTTTAAATTCCCTTCGTAAAACTGTTGGTCGAAATCTATTGCACGGATACGAAACTGGATATCATCAAAATCGGGTGTAATCTGTACCACAAAATTATAGGCCCGCATATCACCTAAAAGCATAATCAAACAACGTTCATTAAACTTTACGAACTCTTTTGCGATCCTGGTGGGATTAAATTCAGGTGTGTATAATTGTCCTTTTGTAAAAACATCACCCGGAATCCCCGCAATATGTTCTTCCACTAAGGTATTGCCATCAACAAGATAATTTACCTGATTGGGCGAAAGGATTTCTTCCATTTCCAGGCCATAAATACGCGAAGCATCGGCCTTTTTAATGTAGAAATAATCGTAAACATCATTTAAACGATTTACAATGCGAATACGAAATGGATGGGTATTTCCAAAGGTGCAATATTCTATTTTATCGATGTACTTATGTTCCACAATCCGCAGATTGCCAGATGCTTTTAAGTTTGCATAAATTTCCTTTAAACCATCATGCAAAGTTTCAATTAAATCCTGTGCATAAATAGGCCCTTCCCAAAGCGAATCTTTCCCAAACTTATCCATTAAAGGGAAAGCCTCGTTAAACTGCATTAAATCGTTATAACCGATGGGCAATTTCGCTTCGCGCTGGTAAGTACGTAAATATTTCTGCAAAGCAGCCGTTACCGGAAAAATCGGTTTCTTTTTCGAAATTCTTACATCGTTATTTTCCATGTAGAGGCAATGTACTATTTTATAGAAATATGTATATTTTTTTTTACCACAAAGTTCACGAAGAAATATCACAGAGGAAACAGAGAATGGTTTAAATGTGAAATAATATTAGCCACAGAAGCATGGAACACATGCATATATTCTCTATTCCTGAGTTCGTAGCACGCAAAACAGTAGCTTAACTCGTCTTTCTCTATGAAAACTCGGTGTTCTCAGTGGTTATTAACCCTTCGGATAACTGAATGGCAATCCCCTCAGATATCTGCTGATTTTTCGATAGGGATAATTCCCTGCGCCATGATCGGCAAACTGAACAATAATGGTATTCGTTTTCGGATCAATGTATAACCTTTGGCCGAGCATGCCTTCTGCAGCATAATCGCCTTTATCACCTTCTTGCGGAATCCACCAAAGATAGTGATGGGCTGATTTTTGCCAGCCTTTTGCCGATGCAGGTTTTTCTGAACCTATATTTATCGATTGATTTACCCAGCTTTCTGGAACGACCTGTTTGCCGTTGTATTTGCCTTTATTTAAATACAACCGGCCAATTTTAGCGAAATCGATAGCAGTCACCTGAAAACGGCTCGCGGTATTTGTTAAACCGTTAACCTGATCCAATCCCCAGGTTGCATTATACTGTGTTCCTATCTGTTTCCACACATTGGCTTCGAAATATTGAGCCACCGATTTACCAGTTGCCTTTTGCAAAACCCAACCCAATAAAATCGGGTCGATACTTTTGTACTTCCAAACCGTGCCGGGTTTATTTACCAGTTTAACTTTCATCAGTTGGGCTTTCATATCATCCGTATAATAATATTTGGCTTCATCAGAAAAAAAAGCCTTAACAATTCCACCTAAAGCATCCTGAAACTCCAGGCCTGATTTCATATCTAAAAGGTTTTTTAATGTGATCTCCTCAAAGGCGGAATTCGATTTTAATTCGGGAATATACTGGGTTACTTTATCGTTTAAATTTTTAATGCTATGATCATTTAATGCTTGCCCGATCATAATAGAAATCATGCTTTTGGCACCAGAAAATATGGTGGTTAAGGTGCTATCACAATAACCCTTATCATATTTTTCGTATAAAACACTGTCATTCCTGATCACGATAAAAACATTGACCTGTCCGTTTTTTAAATATTCTTTCAATGGAATAAATTGATTATTTCCGTCCAGGACATGAAGCGTATCTAAATCGTTCCGTTGCTTGTCCGATCTGATAAAATGAAAGGCAGAATCACTTTTATGCGAAATTTCCTGAGGGAAAATTTTATATGTTTCGGCACCAGGTGTTCTATTTTTTAGCACACTTAACAGGTAGGGCTTCCAAAGAAATAGCGCAAACAGCGATAAAAAAAATGAATAAATTAGAATTAAGAGTATTTTTTTGAAAGTTTTCATGGGTCGGCGTTATACCAACAAATATAAAATATTTAGGAAATTATGCCTGCTTTAGCAATTCATTTGTGGTAAAAAGAAGTTGATGTTTAGGTTTATATTTCCACCTTTTATGGCTCCACAACCAATACTCGGGCTTTGCCCTGATAATTTCTTCCAAAAAACGGGTGTGCATTTCAGTAATTTCGAACTCAGCGGTCCCGGCCGGATTTAAACAAAGAGGCACACAATTTACCTCATAAAAGCCTCGTTTAAGCACATTGATTTTGAAATAAAAGATGGGCTGGTTGGTACGTTTTGCAATTTTTTCAATCCCTAACTGAACAGAGCTGGGCTGATGCATAAAGTTTGTCCAATAATGTGATTCGTCTTTCGAGGGTGCCTGGTCATTCCCAAAACTAAATATGCTCGGTTTATCTTTACTCGCCTGCAAAGCCCTCATGGTTTGTCGCATGGCAATTAATTTGTTACCGAATTTGCTTCGTACTTTTTTAAACCAGGTATCGAAAACTGGATTGGTTAAGGGCTTATAAATAGGATAATGATCTGCAGAAAAATTGAGCCCGATACCTAAGGTACCCCATTCCCAGTTTCCATAATGTGCTGAACAGACCAATACACTTTCTCCCCGATCTAAATATTCCTGAACCTGTGCTTTATTTTTAAATATGAAACGTCTTTCGATTTCTTTTTTTGAGATATTGCCCATTTTAATAACCTCGAAGACCAGCGAAGCCAGGTACCGATAAAAGCGTTTTTCGATAACCAAAATTTCTTCTAATGTTTTATCAGGAAGCGCATTTAATAAATTTTCCCGAACAACTTTACGCCGGTAGCCGAAAACAAAATACAGTAGTAAATAAGCTCCATCGGCCAAAATGTATAAAGCAGATAATGGAAGCAGAGATAATACGCCTAAAAAAAATATTCCCAAATGGGAAATCCCCTTTTTAATCATACCAGAAATTTAAAGTGCTAATTTAAAAAGCACCTTAAAAAATTATGCCACGAAAATGTTAGATTTCATATTTAGACAAATGGATTAGCTAAGCCATGGCATCCATTATGTTCTGATCTTTTTTGATGATTTCTGAAACCTTTTGCTCAGGTTTATATTTCCATCTGCGGTGACTCCATAACCAATATGCAGGTGCTTCATTAATCATATCCTCTAAAAAGTGCGTATGCATTTCGGTGATTTCGAACTCAGCAGTTTCTGCTGGGTTTAAACAGATCGGCACACAATCTACTTCGTAATATCCTCTTTTTAAATAATTTATTTTGAGGTAAAACACTGCTCGGTTTGTTTTTCTGGCAATTTTCTCAACACCTAACTGGATGGAAGATTCCTGATTTAAAAAGGTCGTCCAGTAGTTCGATTCATCTTTTGAAGGCGCCTGATCGCTTCCAAAAGTAAACATGGTCGGTTCATTTTTACTCGATTGAATAGCCCTTAGCGTTTGACGCATCGAAACCATATGGTTGCCAAATTTGCTTCTCATCGTCAAAAACCAATTATCAAAAGCTTCGCTGCTCAACGGTTTATAAATGGGGTAATGTTTGCCAGAAAAATTTAAGCCAATAGCCATGCACACCCATTCATAATTGCCATAATGTGATGAACAGAAAAGCACACTTTCGTTATTTTTGAGATAAGCTTCTACCAGATCGGTATTTTTAAATTTTACCCTTTTATTTAATTCCTTTTTAGAAATGCTTTTCATTTTAATCACCTCAATAAAAAGTGAAGAAAAAAATTTATAAAAACGTTTTTCTATAGCATTGATATCAGCAGTATTTTTCTCGGGGAATGCATTAACCAGATTTTCTTTAACCACTTTCCTGCGGTAGCCAAAAACATAAAATATTAACACATAAAAAGCATCCGCCAATCTGTATAAAATAAATAGCGGCAACAACGAGAGCATATTTAATAAAAATATACCCATTTTGGATAACCCTTTATTAATCATGATATGGGATGATTAGTTTGCTTGCAAAAACACAAAATTAAAGCTGAGCGCAAAATTAATTGCCATATAATTGTTAGTTTTTTTATTCCCAAATGTTTTATGAAAAAATGCTGACAAAAAAATGGCGCACCTGATTAATGATTAAACTGAATTACAAACACTTAACGCAAGCGATAACCTATCTTATACACTTCAGCAAGCCATTTTAGACGCTGCTTCTCGGTTGATTTTTTGATAATCCCTACATAAGTAACTTTTACCGGATCTATCCCACAGAACTGAAGTACACTTTTCTTTAACTGGTTAACACTTGGTCGGCCAAAAAACAATCGATAATACCAGGATGGCTGGTCTAGCGTAGTGATAATCCTTGCTGTTTTTCCTTTTAACAATTTATCCCACCAAACACTATTTTCACGATATTGAAAGGTAATCCCAGGAAGAAATAAACGATCGATAAAACCTTTCATTATGGCAGGCATCCCGCCCCACCAAACAGGATGTACCCAAACTAAATGATCTGCAGCTCTGATTTTTTCCAAACTGAATAACAGATCTGGTTCCAACTCCATCCGCCGGCGATAGCCAAACTGCAGATTGGGATTGAATGTTAAATCGGTAATATGTATTATCGAAACATTTGCCCCTGCCTTTTTTGCACCGTTGTAATAAGCTTCTGATAAAGCAAAATTAATACTGTCTTTATTTGGATGGCCATTGATAATAAGAATATTTTTCATGCTATTTTTATTTAAACCACAAAAATAGCTTTGATCTTACGCTCCACAGGCAGACAAATGTCCTTAAATGATTTCTTTCCGCAACCTGCTTAAATGCCTCGGAGTGATAGCCAGAAAAGATGCGAGATATTTCACCGGAATCCGTTTAATGTAATCGGGATAACTTTTAAAAAGCTCCAGATAACGTGCTTTGGCAGCATCTTTTTGGTACATAAAAACCCGTTTCTCTAAATGTAAATATTGCTGTTCGGCTATTGTTTTTAAAAGTTTCAATCCATTAATACTTGACTCGGCCAAACCATCTACAACTTCTTTTTTAATGATCAATAAATCCACATCACTGATGGCCTGAATATTCTCAACGGTTGGGTTTCCGGTAGTCAAAGATGAGTATGCTGTCATAAACTGATTCGGAAAGGTAAGGCAATAGGTATATTCTTCTGCGCTGGTTGATGTATAAAATGAACGCAAAATTCCCGATTTTATAAAAGCGACTTCCTTACAAATTTTATTCTCGGTAATAAATAATTCTCCTTTTTTTAATGTTCTTGGTGTAGCGTTTGCTGTAAAAACATCAATTTCTGCCGGCGAAAGAATATTAAAGGATTGTAGGTAGCTTTGCATGGATATTATATTGTTTTGGAAAGATAAGTAAAACTGAAGAAACCTAATACCACCACCCCAACGCCCCTAAACCTTATTGCAGCGATATCCCCCGATTCTTCATCGGGGATTTAGCGGAAAGAAGGACTAACAATAAAAAAAGCCTCGCAATTGCTTTCCATATCATTTTCGACCACCTAAGCCGCTTTAGTTCAACTTAGAATAATAAAACATAAATTATGCGCTCAGCTCAGATGTTCTTAGATGACTCAGATGGTAAAACAGACGGCAATTTGTTATGCGCTATTATTAATACTAATTGGTAAAACGCAAAAAAGCCCCGACTTACATCGAGGCTTTAATATTTATATGCTCAAGGAGTTAAGCGAATTGCTTTCCTTTAACTTTACGTTCTTGTTCTGTTAAGAAGATTTTACGTAAACGCATGCTTTGCGGTGTAACCTCGATATATTCATCAGCCTGGATGTATTCCATTGCTTCTTCTAAAGAGAATTTAATTGCCGGTGCAATACGGGTATTATCATCAGTACCAGAAGCACGCATGTTGGTTAATGCTTTACCTTTTACCACGTTTACCACTAAATCGTTATCACGGATGTGCTCACCCATAATCTGACCTTCGTAAACATCAGTTCCCGGATCGATGAAGAAACGACCTCTATCCTGTAACTTATCGATTGAATAAGCAGTAGTTTGTCCTTTTTCCATTGAAACCAATACACCGTTTAAACGACCAGGGATTGTACCTTTCCAAGGCTCGTAAGCTTTGAAACGGTGAGCCATAATCGCCTCTCCTGCTGTAGCAGTTAAAACGTTGTTACGTAAACCAATGATACCACGTGCCGGGATTTCGAATTCTAAGTGCTGTAAATCGCCTTTTGGCTCCATAATTAACAACTCACCTTTACGTTGAGTTACCAATTCAATTACTTTACCAGAAACTTCGCCAGGAACATCAACGATTAAAGTTTCAATCGGCTCATGTTTCTTACCATCAATTTCTTTAATGATAACCTGAGGCTGACCTACCTGAATCTCATAACCTTCACGACGCATCGTTTCGATCAGTACAGATAAATGGAGAATACCACGGCCATAAACCAACCATGCATCAGGAGAAGCTGTTTCAACAACTTTTAAAGCTAAGTTTTTCTCCATCTCTTTGTACAAACGTTCTTTAATACGCTGAGAAGTTACTAATTTACCTTCTTTACCAAAAAATGGAGAGTTGTTAATGGTAAACAACATGTTCATTGTTGGCTCATCAATGCTGATAACCGGTAATTGTTCTGGTGCTTCAAAATCAGCGATTGTATCACCAATATCAAAACCATCAATACCTACAACTGCACAAATATCACCTGAACTTACTTCAGTAGTACGGATTTTACCTAAACCTTCGAAAGTATAAAGTTCTTTTACTCTTGATTTTACGATTTTACCATCGCGTTTGATTAAAGTAACCGGTTGGTTTTCTTTAATTGTACCACGGTGTACACGACCGATTGCGATACGACCTACGAAAGATGAATAATCTAACGAAGTGATCTGCATCTGTAAAGTACCGTCGTTAATTGGTGCAGGTGGAATGTTTGCCACAACTGCATCTAACAAAGCAAAAATATCGGTAGTTGGTACTTTCCAATCTGTACTCATCCATCCTTGTTTAGATGAACCGTAAATTACAGGGAAATCCAATTGATCTTCAGTTGCTTCAAGGTTAAAGAACAATTCGAAAATCTGCTCATAAACCTCTTCTGGGCGACAGTTCTCTTTATCCACTTTGTTTACTACCACAATTGGTTCTAAACCAAGGGCCAAAGCTTTTTGCGTTACGAAACGCGTTTGAGGCATTGCACCTTCAAAAGCATCGCAAAGTAAAAGTACACCATCTGCCATTTTCAGAACACGCTCTACCTCACCGCCGAAATCCGCGTGACCAGGAGTGTCAATAATGTTAATTTTTACGTCTTTGTACTGAACCGATACGTTTTTAGATACAATCGTGATACCACGTTCGCGCTCTAAATCGTTGTTATCCAATATCAAATCTCCTGTTTGTTCGTTGTCACGAAAAATAGAACAAGAATGTAAAATCTTATCAACCAAAGTAGTTTTGCCGTGGTCAACGTGTGCTATAATAGCTATATTTCTAATCTTTTGCATAAAATGCGCCTCAAATTTGGCGCAAAGATAGTGTTTTGAAATGGATTTTCTACTATATCTATCACTATTTAATATGATGATAATGTTGTAATTATCTCATTTTAAACAGAAAAGCGAATACCATATTTTTCACCTTTATTACAGCCCTTACCTTTCCATCGGATTGTTAGAAAATCCTGAGCAAGCTTAAACTAAATTCAGTTGTAGAACATAATTACAGATTTTTAACCAGATTCTCCTCTTAAAAGCATAATTTTTATATTATGAATATCATTATTTTTACCTGCCTATTAAAATCAACAGATGAAAATTGAATCGCACACGCTAAACAATGCCAATATTGCCGAAGTTCTTTCGGAAGAAATAATTATTAATAATGCAGCTGATGGATTAGACTTATTGGGGAACCTGTACTACCAGGGATTTGATAAAATTATAATACACGCACAGAACATTACACCTGCTTTCTTCGATCTGAAAAACGGAATAGCTGGAGAAATCCTCCAGAAGTTTTCAAATTACCGGGTAAGTCTCGCAATTATAGGCGATTTTACCCCATATCAAAGCAAAAGCATTAAAGATTTTATTTACGAAAGCAATAAGGGCAAACACATCAATTTTTTGGGTTCGACGGCTGAAGCCCTAATAAAGCTAGCTGGATGAAGTTTATGATATGCTTAACCAATCCTCGTAAGAGATTACGCCTAGCTCTGGCCTTGCCTTTCCTTCTAAAATGGCAATAAACTCCAATGCATGTCCGTCAGGATCGTTAAAATAAATAGCCAAAGCAGGCATCCAGGCGAAAACCATGGGTTCGCAGCTTCCACTTTTAAGAAAGTTATAGGGCTTCAGGTTTTTAGATCGGAAAAAGCTGACAGATTCATTCAATATATCATCTAGATCACAGCTGAAGGCAAAGTGCCTGACATCGATCTCGTCTTTTGGTTTTTCCCATATTCCCAACATGGCTTCCTGCGGTTTTCCGATCCAGAAAAAGGCAATTTTGCGCTCTTCTTCGTAATGGCACATCGTTAAGCCTAATGTATTACTGTAAAAATCAATCGACCTGGCTAAATCTTCTACATAAATATGTGTTTCAAACAGTCCTTTTATCATATAGTGAAGGTAGAGATAAGTTTTAGGCACAAAAAATCATGTTTTTCGATACTGCCATCAATAAAATCGATATCTGAAGCCGAATGGGTTACCAAAACTCAAATGCTGCATTAAGAATAAATAACACGATCGAAATGAGTAAAAGGTTTTTAAAATATGCAGGCAGGTGCAGCATTACTTTTATCGCATTGATTGGGCTTTATTTCCTAATCGCCTTTTGTTGCTCGCGCATTACCATAAACGCCAATCCTTCAAACGCTAAAGAAATTGCCATATATATCATGACTAACGGCGTACACACCGATATCATCGTTCCGGCTGTTAGTGCAGAAATGAACTGGACAAAAGAAATCAGTTACCAAAATACGCTCGAAGCCGATAGCACTTATCAATACCTGGCTATGGGTTGGGGCGATAAAAAATTCTACCTCGAAACGCCAGAATTTTCAGACCTTAAACTCAGTAACGGCTTAAGGGCAATCTCTGGACTAAGTACATCTGCCATGCACACCACCTATTACAAAAATATACGGGAAGATGTGAGCTGTAAGAAAATTATCATCAGCAAGACGCAATACCGACAACTGATCGATTACATTTTAAATAGTTTCAAAAAAGACGAAACCGGACATTTGGTCAACGTTAAATCAAGCATCCATTATGATATTGGTGATGCCTTTTACGAGGCAAAGGGAAGTTACAGCATTTTTAAAACCTGCAATACCTGGGCAAATGCAGCATTAAAAGCGTGCGGGCAAAGAAGCTGTTTGTGGACCATTTTCGACACTGGTATTTTTTTAAAATATCAGTGATAAAATACCGTGAATAACTATACAGGTATTTTACACCTTTAAGCAATTCTGCGTACAAATTTACTAGCCGCATTAATCAGACAGCACAAAGCGTTAATTTTATTCTTAAACGAAGTATTAATCTTAACGCTATGCTGTTCAACTCTTTTAGCTTTGCTGCTTTTCTGCCCATAGTTTTTATACTGTATTGGGTTTTGGGAAAAGAACGTTTAAGATCTCAAAATATATTATTGCTGGCTGCAAGCTATTTCTTTTATGCCTGCTGGGATTGGCGGTTTATGTTCCTGCTTATTTTTTCCACCTTACTGGATTATTTCACCGGGTTAAAAATGATGGAAAGTAAAAATAACAGGACTAAAAAATTTTGGTTCTGGCTGAGTATTTCCATTAATCTCGGTTTTTTAGGCGTATTTAAATACTATAATTTCTTCGCCGATTCTTTCGCTGATGCTATTGCAAATTTTGGTCTTCAGGTAAATCCATGGACATTAAAAGTCATTTTACCTGTTGGTATATCATTTTACACTTTTCATGGCCTGTCGTACGTAATCGATATTTATAAGAACCGTATACCAGCAGAAAAGAACTTTATCGATTATTCCTTATTTGTGAGTTTTTTTCCACTACTGGTTGCCGGGCCGATAGAACGGGCAACACATCTGCTCCCTCAGATCAAAAAAGAAAGATCTTTTGATTACAGCAGGGCGATTGATGGCTTACGGCAGATTTTATGGGGCTTGTTTAAAAAAATCGTCATTGCCGATCAATGTGCCAATTATGCCAATATAATTTTCAATCATTCTGGTGAATATTCGGGGAGCACTTTATTGCTCGGTGCCATCCTTTTTGCCTTTCAGATTTATGGCGATTTCTCTGGCTATTCTGATATCGCTTTAGGTACAGCACGTTTATTTGGGATAGAGCTGTTAAGAAACTTTGCCTACCCCTATTTCTCCAGGGATATTGCCGAATTCTGGCGAAGATGGCATATCTCGCTATCCACCTGGTTCAGAGATTATCTTTACATCCCCTTAGGTGGGAGCAAAGGTGGAACCTGGATAAAAGTACGGAACACATTTATCATCTTTTTGGTAAGTGGTTTTTGGCATGGTGCTAACTGGACCTTCATCATCTGGGGATTGCTGAATGCCTTGTATATTATGCCCTCGATTGTTTTTAACACTAACCGATCGAACCTGGATACCGTTGCACAGGGAAAGACACTTCCAAGCTTAAAAGAATTAGCAGCGATTATATTAACCTTTGGGTTAACGGTTTTCGCCTGGATATTCTTCAGGGCAAATTCTGTTCAGCATGCTTTTAATATCATATCAACCATTGGTTCCGAATCATTTTTCTCCATTCCTCAAATACTGCCAGTTAAACTATTTCTATTACTGGCTTTGTTTATTTTCATCGAATGGACTGGCAGGATGGAGCAATATGCCATTGCCAAATTTGCCTTGTCGTGGCCAAAACCAGTAAGATGGGGCATTTATTACGGGCTTGTTCTGGTGATATTCTTTTTCGCAGGAGCCGAACAGCAATTCATTTACTTTCAATTTTAGCTATGAAAAAATTCGTTAAATACATCGCCGTTTTTCTACTGCCAATTATGCTTTTAGCTGTTCTTTTCGAAGTTTTGATCAGGAGGATCCCAAACGATTACGGATATAAAAAAAACTATCTCGATCATCACGCTCAAGAGGTAAACATTTTATTTCTGGGCAGCTCTCATGTATATTATGGTATTAACCCAAAATATATTAAATCGAGTTTTAATGCGAGTTACATTTCACAATCTTTCGACTATGATCTGGAGATTTTAAAAAAATATAGCAACCAATGGACCCATTTAAAATATATCGTTATTCCTGTTGATTACTTTTCGTTTTACGGCCGACTTGAGAACAGTCCTGAAGCATGGCGGGCAAAAAATTATCGCATTTATTACGATATCAATACCGATCATAAAATATTCAAC
>Ga0182006_1001774_pt1 | contig 12502 bp, 10 predicted proteins | sample Sormic07211104_1_FD_123022 | JGI IMG/M metagenome (GOLD analysis project Ga0182006, IMG submission 123022) | Rhizosphere microbial communities from Sorghum bicolor, Mead, Nebraska, USA - 072115-104_1 MetaG | ecosystem: Host-associated > Plants > Roots > Rhizosphere | place: USA: Nebraska...
ACACCGAACACAACCCGCATGCGCCGCAGGCTGGGCAATGACGTCGGAGCGTTCGCGCTAAATATCTGGAAAATGCGCGTGATTCCAAACAACAAAGCCCAGACAACCTGAGCTTTGTTGTCCCCCCACCACAAGCCCTCTGTAGGAGCTGTCGAGTGAAACGAGGCTGCGATCTCTTGACCTTGACGTCCGAATTTCGCGTAGGAAACAACCCTCTACACCGAAGGACCTAACCCCCATCACCCGAAGTCCGCCCCCCACTCCCTACCAAGCGCTTAAACAACACCAAATTCCGTAACGACCAGCGAAGCCTGTGTTCGCCTGCGCAGCCGCCGCAATCCCGGTGCGGACGGCTCTGGTGACATTAAACGCGTACTGATTTCACGCTTGCTACTCAGTTTGACGCTGTCAGGGACACGAGCCGGAAACCCGGGTTTGCGTCCTACACGGCCGTTTGCAGGCGACAAAAACGATGCCTATATTCGAACCGTCGCTTACTGTAGTTAGCGATTGGGTTTCGCAGCCCTCAATATTGACACCAAAGTACCGTCAGGCATGATGCAGCCGGCTCCAACTGCAACGTGTTATATGGCGGTTGTGCGTGGGAGACCTTCGGGTCTGCCGGGTCTTGGTGTAAATCCTCCGGTCTGCGAACCCGCGCACAGCTGCCACCACTTTGTTTCGCAGCAAAACGGTGGCAATTCTTCTTTTCTTAGGATTTACACCATGACAACTCAACAACCGCCCCGCCGCTTCACCCCAATGTCCCAACTCGCCACCGAATACCCCGTCCTGCTCATCGACTACGACGCTCCACTGCGCGAACTCCACAACTGCGTCAGCGAACGCCTCAACGCCGTCCTCAAATACCTCAACCTCATGGCCTGCACCAGCCTCCCCGACTACGCCGAACACGACATCAACACCGTCACCAACATCGCCCGGATTATGGTTCAGGATGTGAGCGATGTGTTTCGGGTGATTGAGCAGCGGGGGTTTGAGACGCCCACGGGACAGTGAACGAATTTCAATCCAAAAAAAACCCGCGTTGATGCGGGTTTTTGTTACTTGATCGTGTGCTATAGATCCGGATTTTGATAGGGGACAGGCCACCTCGGGCCGAATCATTCGTCATCCAAGTCTTCTGGTCGAAGCCTAATAATCGTGGCGCATTCGCCGTCGAGCCGTACCGATACCGGGTATACACTCCCCACCACCGTTCCGTAGGGCTCCTCCCAAGGTCGATGCTGCATTACCTTTTCTCTCGGCACGCTGACGCGCTTACCGTGTCGAAGCTTGCTGATGTCCGTAGACCTCCTGGGTGACAAAAAAAATAGTATCCATACCAAAGTCTCATCCACTGGTCATGGGCCGTTGCTGCCGCTTCATCATTCTGACGAGTCGTTCAGTAGGTTTGTCCAACGCCTTTTCCTCGCCGAGTGATAACAGCAACAAAGGTTGCCGTCTGTGCCCACGATCGACCATTAGCCGTCCTAAAAATGTCGCGGCTCTTAGGTTGTCATTGAACTCCTTTTTCAGACATCGTCTTAACCCTGACGTCAAAAGGTCAGCCAACTGAACGCCAAAATCGCTTTTAGAGTCAACGAATTGAATGTCATCTCTGATCAGCCTTCCGATATCCAACACATCGCTTAGGTCAACATCGACGCCGTATTGTTCTTTGAGATACGTTGGCTCCTTCGCGCAATCGTACTTTGCCATGTGGCTGTAATCGAAGCCTTCGACTCTTGGCAGTGGATCATCAATAGACAAGGTTTGTAGGTATGCCGGGCTGAGATTTTCGAATACATCTTCGAACTCAGTTTTTCTTGCAGGTTCTTTTTGATCCACACGCCACACAAATGACCCCAAAGACTCCGGATTGACTTGGACGTAGTAAGTCACCGCTTGCGAAACGACGTAATGCATCAATTGGATTTGGCAGGTGAACTGGATATAGAGCTGATCTGACAGCCGAAGCACTTGCTTGGAGATTCTCAGGATGCTGTCTTTCATGCTTTGGTGAACCACCTTGTCGATATGCTTCACCAGCGCTTGGGCGGCCTTTGTCTTATGAGCGCGTGCTGCTTCGGGGGTGTTGAGGTGGGCATTGGTTGCCAGCCCATAAAGCGTGCAATTCAACTGGGCGAGTCTATTTAACAGGCGAAAGTAGCTCATCTCATCGCCAACTTTTCCGAGCTTCAATTCCTCATTCAGGGGGCATCCATTGTCGATTTTGAACTGCTGGAGTGCCCTCTCAGCCTCTCCCATCGTTTCATTCAAAATAACGACTGCGCCAATGGTGCTCCAAGCGTTTTGATTGTCTGCATAGGTGAACGATCCTGACTCGTCGATAAAAATGCGCATAATCTCTCCATGCTGCGACCAGCAGGCCATTGTGTGACGTGAGTCGAATTTAGCGGGCAGATCCTGCTCATATAGTGAAGCATCGCGAAATGGCCTTTGCTCCAGAGAGGCACGGCCAGTCTAGCCTTCAGGGAAATTGCGTTACTTCGCTACATCCTGAAGGTGAGAATAAAAAAGCGCTGAGTCAAAAACGAAAACTGATGAAAACGAATATTTTTCAGTCAATACCCCCCGTAATCATTGGGCTTCACGGCCGAGCCCTTTGTATTGCTTCCTATGAGAAGTGCGCATACGCATTTCACATCATTGCAAAACTTTGCATTCAGTGCGGTAAGTTATTCGGTCGGCAACCCCCTCGGAAGGCTTGGCTTGCGATCATGGTTATCTTGCCAGCGCTGCATCCACAAAAAAGCGATGCAAAGCCCGTCGACGAAGATAAAAAGGCAAAAAAAGGTCAAAAAAAGGTGACCAAAAAAAGGTGACAGATCTATTTGTTTAAATAGATCTGTCACCTTTTTTAGCGGTCACCAACATCGCCCGGATTTTGGTTCAGGATGTGAGTGATGTGTTTCGGGTGATTGAGCAGCGGAGATTTAATACGCCCAAAGGCTAGTGAACGAATTTCAATCCAAAAAAAACCCGCGTTAATGCGGGTTTTTTGTTACTTGATCATGTGCTGTCGTTCAGCCTTTTGATTGGGCGCTGGTTTCAGAGGATTGTGCCAGGCGACAATCGGCCACAGTTGACGCTCGAGCTACGGTTGCTTTCGGCCCAGAGTGTGTAAAAACGCTTCGCCAAAATTGAAGTATGCGCATCTATGTTAAATCTGAAATTTATCGGCACGTCAGCAGATGTGGATTTCGCGTAGAAACGCGATTTCCAGTCCGGTTTTGAGTATCTGTCGCGCCCAAAAACGTTTTTACACAGCCTCGACCAGAAGCAGACACTCAATACATCTACAAAACTGGCGTCGATTCGACCGTCCTTCATTTTTAGTAAGAGTGCTATCAGTCAGGTAAAGGAGCCATAAGGATATCCGGTGAAGATTTCGGGTTAGCCCATAACTCCTCAAGATTGACATCATCGCTGGCAGGCCGATGCGCCTTGACCAATGGGTCAACTTTAAGAATCATGGGGATGTCAAATGCTGTACCAGTAACCACACAACAGCCTTTGGCAAGAGTGGGTATCAATGCCTTCGAGGATGAGTCTAACGTACTGATGGTATTGTCCAAAAGCATGAGGTCACGTTCATTGACCAAACGGTGAATAAAAAAATTGTGAATTTGTGAAACGATAGTGGGAGAAATATCGGCCGGTCGCTGACTCGAAAGTGTTAGATATACACCGTACTTTCGCCCCTCTTTAATTATTTCCTCGAATAGTTCCAGGCGATAGTCTTTCCATATCTCGTGTTCTCGCGTGGACTGTTCCGACAGTATATTGTGGGCTTCATCAATAATTAAATGCAATGTTTGCGTTGGTGGGCTTCTTAACGTTTCCGACTCCTTGTGATTGATGTAGAAATTCTTGGCGATAAGAATGGGAAGGAGTTTCTTAATTTCATTGTTGCATTTTTTCAGTGAAATCACATGGAGTAGATGACGTGGTGTTGGCGCATCAACGATTTTTATTACTTTCCGAAGGGAATCAATAGAAGATTTGGCACGTGACAGGACTGGTTGGATATGCTCGTATTGCGCATAGCCCAAGAGCACATCCAAGCAAAGCTGAAGATAGCAGCGCACAATAAGCTCATCAAATTGATCGAGGTCGCTCAAGTCCAAGTGTGCTTCCAATAACGGCTTTAAAAAAGCAACATAGCTTTTGCCATCAGAGTCATAATAATGGCCATCTAGAAAAAAATACTTCTTTGAGGCGTTATACTTTATTTTTGCGAGATGCTTCTCCAGTTCCTCACAGCACACCAACCTAGCAATTTCTCTAGTCAGTTCAAGCGCGTCAGATTTGGGCTCGCTTGCACTGAAAACTTTTTGAAACGTTTTCATAAAGTAGTTAGCCAGAGGTATATCTTTAAATCTATCTCTGCCACTAACTACCCGCCTAAGAAAAGGCTGTTGAGTATTGGTCGTAGCTTGGAATAGTAGGCTAAGTGTCTGTGCATCCCAAAAATGGATGCTTTCGATCATGAATTGTTTCCCACCTCGTTTGGTATCTAATACTGTGATTTGTTTATCTTTGGCAGGAAGGATTTGTCCTTCAGTGTATTCACCATTGAAATCTATGATAACAAATTGGCTTTTGTTCTTCAGTCCGTCTAACTTTTCTCTAAATAAAGTGGTGTACAGTTGGGCGAGAGTGTTAGATTTGCCGCTCCCTGTATTGCCAAATATGCCAAGATGGCCATTGAAGATCTTGGCCCATGGCAGATTTATTGATACATCCTCCTTTAGCATGGCACCTATGGAAAAATTGCTATCTCCTTCGGTCCCATAGATTTTGCTGACCATGGATACGCTTAGTAGGAATGCCTGGTCTCTGATCATCGGCATGTATTTCACGCCTTCATAGAACGTGTCATCAACAACATACCCTATGGGTCTAACGTCGATCTTACGAACGTATATGGTTTTTTTCGGCTTCTACATCGAGCTTTTTTTCATCTAGGTATTCGCCCTCAACTAAACAGACAATATCAATGAACCCTCGCTGAATAAGGAGGTGTTCTCTTAATGACACCCCCCGATATTTCATCCCGTCGTAAAAAATGGTCTCGTGGCTGGAGTCCTCGAAAATACGAAGAGAAATCCTAACACCCGACACGGCAATAACCTCACCAACGATAATACTCATACGAGATCGTCCTCTGGCGGGATATAAGTTTGTGGCTTGAGCGACAGCACGTACTTGTTGAAGTTGGAAAAATCCATTTTGACGCCCTCTGGCGGACCGATTACAGTTACATTCCTCCATTGCTGGAATTCTTTCCGCATCGAGGCTGCGCTACCTGAGCTATAGCAGCAAATGAACGTCTGGAGTTGAGGGTTTACCAGCGAGCGCTGAACCAACTTAAGGATGTGCTCATCAGCAAATGAGAAGCCAAAAGTAATAAGGATCGAGTTCGGCTTTTCAAGCTCATAGCTCAGCAATCGAAGCATCTGGTAATAATGCTCTTCAAATACGGTTTCGTGGAATTTCCATTTTGTTGGGTTGACGATAGGTAACTTATTGTATGCCTGCCAAAACTTAGCGATTTGCTCACTAGTGAATTTCACATTTGGGACGCGTGCGGTAGACCCGCCCGGGGTGCCTAAGTAGCTGGAGAATGGGCTGATCTTGCTAATTGTCCTTGCAGTGAGCAGATGGTTAAATTGATTAGCATAGCTAACCTCAATTTTATCTGCGTGTTTCGACCAGTAAACAGATCCGTGCAGATGGATGATATTTAGTTGAGGAACACCATAGCTGGCTCGTTCAAAAACTCCTGTTTGACATTGAAATGTATTGAAATTTTTCGCATGTAGATATTTCTTATGGAACCCGGACGTGCCATCATTGATTACAAAATCATACGTCCCTTGCGCTTGAATTTGGTCCGCGCTATGGGCCAGGCACCCATCATAGTTGGTAGTAAAAATATTGATCTTACGATTTAGTTCCTTTCGTCGATCAAGAAAGCCTAGCAGAGTTTTCATGAGCATCTGATAATTCAAAAGATTCTCCATTCCTTTGGTAGTGTGAACTGCCGAAGGGGAAAATGTCTGAACGGGAAAGATACATGTGTTGTAATAATGCATGAATAGGGCTGTACGCTTTTCTGGATAATGCTCGAACTTTGTAGCTAGCGTCTCAATTGTTTCCCACCCGCCGGTGGCGTCTTTAATTTCTAGTGCCAAAGTTGGGAATAAATCCGCCGACGCCCCTGAGCCGATTAGAATATTCACATTTTTGTTATAGGCATCCAATGGGTCAATTGATTCGAACATAATGGCTCCGTTGGTTGAACTTGCACATATGGCAATGTTTCCGGCTAAGAATCCCAGTTCTAGGGGGGCTGTCTTTCGGTCTTTGTATGCATCAAGGGTCGGCACTGTGACGATTTCGGCAGCGCTTAACCGACCGCCCGTTGAGGGCGCTCAAAACCAGAAATGAAAGATCGTCACCTGAAGACGTTTTATAGCAACGTCTGCGGCTTAGGCCGTGATGTTGTTCCATCAAGAAATTCCCTCTTCGCACCCGGATTCCATTTGTTCGGCTCGACGGTTGGCTGACGGGGCACTTATCCCTAGCAAGCTAGTATTTCGCCAGCACGCTGTCCACTCCAAGAGCCGATAAAGTCAGTAGGGTTTTGCTTGGAAGGGATGCCGGGGAAAACTGGATGTGGCTACGCTTAGGGTGTGAAGTGTGTCAACGCGCGATAAAGGATGACTTACTTCACGAGCACAAATGTTTCCAAGGGCGCGTGTTACCCATCTATCGGGTGATAACAGGGTTTTGATTTGGCAATTACATCGCAAACCAGCCGCGAGCCTTTTCAAGCCGTTTTTGATTTGGTGTTGGTGAACGTCCGTTTCTGGATTGAACCTGACACAGAGATTGACCGTCTCCTGGGTCGTTTTCAGCCGGTCACGACTGAAATCGACCCGAAGCGGTCGGTCAACACCGGCAGAAATCGGCCTGACGTCGGCCATCGAAACGTCGAAGGGAGTTCCATGCCACACTGATGTAGCTGCACTGCGGCTGGTCAATCAAAAATTATCACGGAGGAACTCTGATGCCCACAGCCTTCTCAACAGCGCTTTACTACCCACACATCGACATAAAAAATGAGCGTTGGCTACGAAGTGCGGTGTTGTTCTGGGACTCCATCCGAACAATAGTCCCCGTTTCCCATCGTGAACCTTACTCGAATGATTTTGCTCGTGCCCTTTGTGATGAAGGCGTACTCAATCCCGTTCGTGTTTCATCGGATATGGAGGAGGTTGAGGAGCTCACCGAAAAAGTTCTCGAATTTCTTACGGACCCAGCCTCGGCCGGTGTAATGTTTGATACAGATAAATACCCGACTCGTAGAATTCATCCCGAGAAGATGTCCTATGAGCTGCGCGAGCTTGCTCATATTCATCCGGAAAAGCTGCCATACATGATCCGCTCAGAACTTGAGCGTGGGCTTAATGATGACGGTTGGCTTCACGTCGCACCTGGCTTCGCAAATTTCTACATGACGCTCCTCGCCTCTCAATTGGCTGAACGACTAGGCCTGGGCTTGGTGACCGAGTCGTCTGCAGCAGACCAATTGGCAATCGCTGTGCGTAAGGGAAAGCCGCTTGGCACTTCTGGCGATCGACGCGCTGGCCGCCAGTTCGACGCGTTTGGGCAGAGGCGCTCGTTGCCAACAGATGTTGCCCCTAGTTTGCTCATTGATCTTATGGTGCAAGGAGTTTCTTTGCCTGAGCATCTCTCGGTGGATGAAATTCTCAAGTTCAAAAAGTATCACGTGGAAGAGCTGGCTGTATTCCGGCGAGAAATTTCACGTCTTACTGCGGACTTGCCTAAAGAAGTTCCTATCGAGGCGCTGCGACAAGCAGTATCGGACCAGTATCAGGCCAACGTATTGCCAGCGATGCATAGTCTCCGAGAGTCCCTGCGGGCTCAACGTTGGGATGCGGGTCTTAGCGGGTTATTAAAAGTTTCATTTTTCACAGCGGCCCCAGCCTCGGCAGCAATCCTTGCAGGTATTCCAAGCTCTATCGCTTTGGTTGCTGGAGTGGGAATCTCGCTGACAGCATCAGCGGTCTTATTAACAAATCAGAGACGTCGCACGATAATAGATAGTCCGTATTCTTATTTGCTTTCAATGGAACGCAAATGGTGAGCCGCTACCAGATTTATTCTCTGTCCAGAGCAGCCTTTGGGGGGAAAGCTAACACCCGCCGCTGACTGCTTTTGGCCTAGCTTACTAACGGGAATTTCTCTCTAGCGATAAAACCAAAAAAGGTGACAGATCTATTTATCTAAACAGCTCTGCCACCTTTTTTCTGTAGAAAAACCCGCACCGAGTTGCCTTTTTTTGTTTTTTTCAGGCCTGTCTAGCTCGCGAGAGAATTGCATTCTCTATCATCGCAGCGACATCTTTCGCACCAAAACACCGAAACTTAACGCTGCCACCGCCGGTATCAAGACGAATGATCTTCGTCATGAACCCACCTTCAATCGTGACCTTACGGATCAATGCCAATGGGAGTTCAATATCCAGCGTCCCGTCCTGAACGACGCGGTTCATGGCATTGGCACTCAGATGAACCATTGTTTGTGTCAGCACCATCTTTCCTCCAACCCAGAGCCCTCCGTATGCTTCCTTGAAGGCCTCTAGCACATCGCCCAACGCGTCCACATCACCAGCTTCAGCCACGTAATATAAATCGTCCACGTTGGCGTAATTCACCTCGGCATCGGCCACCAGAAAATTTATCAACTTCGACTTTAAAACCTGTCCTGTCATCTTTACCTCTCCATAATTTGGGTAGCAGCCCTGGAATCCAGATGCTGTTTCGTCTGGGGCGCACTGCACGAACTCCCTATCGTCGCTACAAGTGCCGTCCTATTTGGCAGCCAGCACCCATATTAATATGCCATCACGCTAGCAGTCACCTTTTCAGAAATAAAAAGCGCCAACACAGGTAGGACATTTCACCTACCTGCTTCTTTATTTGCCGTAAGAAAGATCCGTATCTTCCGACGCTTCCAATTACAGAAATACAAGCTAAAAAAAATCCAGATAGAGTTATTTGAAAACTTTAAATAAAGCACCCAGCCGACCAGAGCAACTAAAAGGAGCAGTACACATGGCTAGCCATGGCTACATGAGCATTACTGGGAAACGACAAGGCTTGATTTCTGCTGGTTGCTCAAGCCTAAGCTCTATCGGCAACAAATGTCAGATTGGCCATGAAGACGAAGTCATGATTTTGGCTTACTCGCACAATATGATTACGGGTAATGATGGCGGAGTTTCTGGCGACCGGGGCAATCACATGCCTATTATGATTACCAAAAATATTGATAAATCCTCACCACTACTGGCTAGTGCACTGCATGAGCGCGAAGAAGTAGAGTGCACAATTAACTTCTACCGTACCTCGCCGGCCGGCGGACAGGATAAATATTACTCAATACGACTTACCGGGGCGAAAATCGTACACGTAAGCCTCCAAGTGCCTCATTCCATTCATATGAATGACGCGGAACCACAAGAGCTAGTATCGATTCGCTATAGAGAGATTAGTTGGACCCACATTCAGGCGGGAACGAGCGCGTGTAGCAGTTGGGGGAACCAGGGTGAGTGAAGAAACCTGTGACATTCACGACGTTACTAAAACCGCGTCCGATCTTGTTGCATTCGGCTGCACTCTTGGCGCTACACACCTCTACGATAGCTTCATGCAGCTTCAATTTAGTTCGATTGTTTCATCTTGTGCAAACGAAATTATCCGAGCCGTTGATGAAGGAGTCATCAGTGCGTGGCAAGGTATACAAAAGATCAGAGAGGAATATGCCGAGTTATCATCCAAGGCGCTTTTTTATGCTCAAAACGGCGTTGGGGTTATAGCCGGCGCCCTGCAGGTTGAGGCGGGTATTTCCACGATAGGAAAAACAAGAGGGGTCGGCGTCATAGCTGGCGCCCCACTAATTTTTCATGGCTTCAACAACATTTATGAAGGCATGGGGAATATTTACAATGGTCCTGGCGCGCCAAGTGTAATCGGGCCCATTCGTGAGTTTTATCAAGAGCGTCTTGGAAGCGTTTACGATGGCAATATGGCCTACTACTCGGTGGATGTGTACTTGTCTATAAGCGGCGTATCAAGTTTAGTTCGCAAACCCGATTCGATGCAGTTATTTACCCGCGACCCTATCAACTATGAGATGGCCTACAAACAAATGGGAAAGCTCGCTTTAGCCTTCGAAGCTCTAGTCGACGGAATTACAATTAACACCATGATAAACGAGAGTATCTCTACAAACGGAAAAGCCAACCACGATCAAAGATAAAATCAATCACCGACCACGCCGTGAAGATCCAGCATAAAAGCTCAAAAAAACCATTATTAGCGCAAAAATAAGAAACGTAACTGCTGTAACCAATAAATTAGGCATGCCACTCAAGAGCTCAATTTTTTTCACCTGCGGCATAAATATTATGGTTCCGGCTCCAGCCCCAACACTAATACCAATCCAAGAACCCCAAAGGCTTGTGTACTTTTTATCCATCATATCGCCAAGCCATACATTTCGCAGCCTGGGAATATAAAAAAGCAACCCGAAAGAACTAAAAGCTACATATGTAAAAATGTAGACAGCTCGTAAATAATTGCTATCTATTGAAAATAATTGCTTTAGTTCTCCGACAACTATTACCGTAAAAAATCCAGCCGAACCGAAGATAAGGGAACACACCCATATATAGTATTGAATGTTTTTCAGCCGCATAAATACGATCCTTCACAGCTACAATGTTTTAAAACATTATAGCCATGCATCAGACCGTTGGAAGCATTGAAATATTTACTCAATCAAAAGTTAGCCGGTGTATTAGCACTGATGATTTCAGCTTCATCCTGGCCAATATTGCGAAACTTGTGCGGCAATGTCGTCGGGAAATAGTAGCCGTCGCCCGCATTGAGCACACTAATCTGCCCATCAACCGTCAACTCAACCGTCCCCCGCGTAACCAGCCCACACTCCTCCCCTTCCGAATGCACAATCGGCTCTTCCCCGGAGCTAGCGCCCGGCGCGTATTGCTCGCGCAACAGCCGCATCTGCCGACTCGGCACCGAAGCGCCAATCAGCAGCAACCGCAGCCCATGACGCCCAAGATCCGGCTGTTCATTGGCGCGGAATACGTATTGGTGCTCGCGGGGCGGTTGGTCGAAGGTGAAGAAGTCCGCCAAAGACATGGGAATGCCTTCGAGCAGTTTTTTCAGGGAGCTGACGGAGGGACTGACGCGATTCTGTTCGATCAGGGAGATGGTGGCATTGGTGACGCCGCTACGCCGGGCCAGCTCGCGCTGGGAGAGTTTGTAGCTTTCGCGTACTAATTTGAGTCTTGAGCCCGTGTCCATGACAGCCTTATGCGAAGAATACTTAAGGGTTATGGGGGTGGATGGCGGGCGACTTTTGGCCGCGAAAGTACCGCTTCCCTGTCCCGGAAATGTGAAAGGCGGGTATTAAATCACGTTTGGTGGTGTTGCTCAGCAGGTTCGATGAATGGGTGGGTGAAAAGGTTGTTTGGGCTTGTAAACAGGGGCGTTCGGTTGGGTTGATGTTGAATATTAGGGCCTCTTCGCGAGCAAGCCCGCTCCCACAGGGGATCTTTGGCGACCACAACATCTGTGATCGATGGGGATCCCACCTGTGGGAGTGAGCCTGCTCGCGAGGCGGTGGATCAGGCGACGTTGATGGCGACTGATATGGCCTCATCGCAAGCAAGCTCGCTCCCACAGATTTCTGCGTCGGGTTAGATACCGAAGCGATCGCGCAGCGCGTAGTACGCGGCGCCCATGGCGGTGAGCGGGGCCTGGAAGGTGCGGCCGCCGAGCATCGGCATGTGCGGCAACGAGGCGAAAGCATCGAAGCGTTCGGCGTCGCCGCGGATCATTTCGGAGATCAGTTTGCCGGCTAGGTGCGAGCAGGTGACGCCGTGGCCGCTGTAGCCTTGCATGTAGTAGGCGTTTTTCTCGATGCGGCCGAATTGCGGCATGCGTGACATGGTCAGCAGGAAGTTGCCGGTCCAGCGGTAGTCGATCTTCACGTCCTTGAGTTGCGGGAAGGTCTTGAGGATTTTCGGGCGGATCAGTTGTTCGATGTCGTCCGGTTCCCGCGCGCCGTAGACCACGCCGCCGCCGTACAGCAGGCGGTTGTCGGCGGTGAGGCGGTAGTAGTCGAGCAGGTAGTTGCAGTCTTCGACGCAGTAGTTGTTTTTGATCAGGCTGCGCGCAACCTTTTCGGACAACGGTTCGGTGACGACGATTTGCGAGCCGCACGGCATGCTTTTGCGGGTGACTCGGTTGTCGAGGTCTTGCGGCAAATACGCGTTACCGGCGATCAGCAGGTACTTGGCGCGGACCACGCCTTTGGCGGTGCGCACGGTGATCGGTTCGCCGTAGGTGATTTC
>Ga0182006_1001776_pt1 | contig 12476 bp, 11 predicted proteins | sample Sormic07211104_1_FD_123022 | JGI IMG/M metagenome (GOLD analysis project Ga0182006, IMG submission 123022) | Rhizosphere microbial communities from Sorghum bicolor, Mead, Nebraska, USA - 072115-104_1 MetaG | ecosystem: Host-associated > Plants > Roots > Rhizosphere | place: USA: Nebraska...
CATTTTACATACTCTTCCATACTTTGAAAGCGAATAAAATCTTTAGGAATAACAAAAGTATCAGAAGGAACATCTATTTTATCTGCTTTTACGATAGTATATACGAGAGTAGTTTTACCAACATGAGTATATGACCGGACAATAAAATCAATTTTGCCAAACTTGTTCCCGAATCTATAATCGAAATTATTTAAGTCTTTACATACGTACATAGAATCCTCTACCTTTGTGACCTTATTGACAACAATCACCTTTTGGCAGTTAAAACCAGCAATTTTTTTAAACTTACCTGCATAAGACAAACTATAATAAGATGAAGAATCGATAGGTGGCGGATCAACTGTTCTTACTGCTGTCTTGTGATTCTCCCCAATAGAACAAGCCCAGTTTTCCCCGGTTTTATAATCGATGATATTCCAGGAGGGATAAGATGTAACACCAACCTTGGTCCTACCCATTTTATGTGTTTCATCCTGGTAAATACTTTCCGTTTGGTCGACGGAGTTGGTAATTATTCCCTTTTGGATGTTGCCGTAATTAACTAAGTATAGATTCATTGAATCGGTGCCAAGTTTAAGTACGACAGCTTCGGCATGAAGCTGCTTTTTCTGGCCAAAAGCACCAAAATTCAAGAGAATTAAACACAAAAAAATGCTTGCTTTAAAAAAACTGGTTAGTTTTAATTGCCATAAGTACCGATATAGGTGAGAGAACAGCATCTTATGATATGGTAACAATAAAAGGTCTATTAGCGTACTGCTACCAGCTTTCACATTTTTACGCAAGAGTTTAATGATTGCTTATAAACAAATATACTTGTTTCATTCTGATAAGTATCTTCATTAGGAAATTGTATTATGAATAACCAGCATATTTTTTGGAATAAGTACTACTTTATTAAGAATTGATCATTTACGATTCCAAATTGGTTACTTAAGTTTTGTTAAATCAACTTTAAAAAACATGTGTTAATGGTTATTTACTTAATGCTGCTATTTGTGCCGAAAGGCATTCAAATGAAATCTTTTAAGATTATAGTAAGAATACAAACCTGAAAAAATTAATAATTTAGCTTTTATAATAAATTAGACATGACAGACGATTTAACGAGTACAATTCCAGAGGCTTATTCAAATATTTTGAGGGAAACGGAAATGGCCGGATTTACAATGGCCTCTGATATAAAGACATGCTCCCTTTTAAGGACTTTAGCAGCAACAAAACCAAATGGAGCATTTCTCGAGCTTGGTACCGGGACCGGGTTATCCACCGCCTGGATATTGGATGGAATGAATGAGAATTCAACTTTAATTTCGATCGACAATGACGAGAAATTCCTGGAAATTGCATCTGAATATATCGCGTCAGACAAACGATTGACATTAATTAAAGAAGATGGTGAGGTCTGGTTGAAAGATAATGCCCATCAAAAGTTTGATTATATTTTTGCCGATACCTGGCCTGGTAAATACTTCCTTCTTGAAGAGACTATTTCGATGCTAAATCAGGGTGGATTGTATATTCTTGATGATATGTCACCTCAACCTAACTGGCCGGTTGGTCATGATTTAAAGGCGATCGAATTAATGGAGAGGCTAGCTACCATTGAGGGAATCTATTTAACGAAACAATTATGGGCTACCGGTATTATTGTAATCGCAAAAAGATAAGTAGGGCTTGGTCATTGTTGTAAATTGATGTTCTTAAATTGTTTTTTTTAAACTATGTTTTATATATCCTGGGATGGCGGAAATGTACTTTCCCGCCTCTCCGAAATCACTTTCGAACTGTTCAATTTCATTTTCTTTTACAAAAAGCATCGCAATTTCTGTTATCATATTATATCTTGAATTAAGTCAAGTATAGACTTTTTTTCCCGTTTAAAATTTAACTATAGTGGATTAAATACTATAGAATCACTCATTTCCACTTTTAAGCTCATTTTCAATTTCTTCTACAGTTGGTAAACTACTTTTCAGATTATCAGGCAAGATTTCCGTGAATTCAAATTCACTTACCCCCATTGGTTTGTTCATGTCTCTTAAAGCAAATTCAGCTTCGATATTATTCTTATCCCGGCACAACAAAATACCTATCGTTGGATTATCATCATCCTGTTTTACAAGACTATCTACTGCCGACAGGTAAAAATTAAGCTTACCAGCATATTCAGGTATAAATGATGTGTTTTTAATCTCTATTACAGTATAACATTTTAGCCGGGTATGGTAAAATAACAAATCTAAGTAATAGTCAGATTCACCAACAACCAAATGATACTGGCGACCTATAAATGCGAAGCCTTTACCTAGTTCTAGTAAAAACTTTGTAATGTGCTGTACTAATTGATCTTCAATGTCCCTTTCTTTATAAGGGTTGGCCATTGTCATAAAGTCAAATACATATGGATCTTTTAAGGTTTGTTGTGCCAGATCTGAAGTCGGATCGGGCAATGTATGCTTAAAGTTTGTGATGGCTTTTCCGCTTCTTTGATACAGTTTGGATTTTATTTGTAAAGCGAGAACATTGCGGCTCCAATTGTTCTCAATAGCTTGTCCAATATAGAATTGGGCTTCTGTTGAATCTTTTGATTTGCTAAAGATTAATATATTATGACCCCAAGGTAATTTGTCCAACAGCTTGTTGGACAAATTATCCAACAAGCTGTTGGATGTTTCATCTTTATAGAATAAATAAAACTGTCTTGCATAGAATAGGTTACTTCTTGACAAACCTTTCATCTCTGGAAATTCAGATCTCAAGTCTTTTGCGACGGTATCAATTAAGTTATCACCCCATTTAACTTCCTGTTCACTGATCATCTGCCCTAATTCCCAATAGAAACGAATCAGTGCTGCATTTACAGTCATCGCAGCCTTGATTTGAGAGAAACGTATTTTAGATTTTACCTCTGTTAACCAAACTTTATATTCTTGAGACTTGTCTATTGAAAAGACTCCAGTTTGTTTTCCTTTAATTTCCATAAGCTTCAATTACATTCTTTTCCTTTAATTTTCCAAAGCGCAAGAAATTCCTGCCAATAACTTTATTTTCAAGAACGGTGAATTCGTTATCGCTAATTTCTGACATAATTCTATATGGGTTGTCTTAATAGAAAATTTATATAGGTAAAAATACTAAAAAAAATAGCAATCAACAACGTCGTTATTCAATTTAGTAGTAAATAATTTTAAACATTTAATAGAATCTAATAAGGGTCACAAATGGGCCAAATGGGTCAAAATATTAAGTGTCTTAAATGGGATGGAGGCGACGCGAAGTAGCGAATCGTCATCCGTCATCGTGAAGAGGAACGACGACACGATCTGAACACTATTATTAGATTCTTCGTTGTACTCAGAATGACGGGAACGCCAGACTCCGTCAAATTGCGGATCTTTTAAAGTATCTGTTGTTGATATGTTTTCCAGTAATGTTACAGCACTCAAATCAGAGGATGCTTTGAAAATTAAGGATATTATGCTCCTCATCGTATTTTTCAATGAGAAGTGTGAGTAACTCAATCTCATCTTGTATTTCTCCGCTACTTGCCTGAGTAACTAATTCTTCAAGATATGTGCAGTACTGATCATACTGATTTTTTGTTTTAATGATGGTGTATTTCATGATGCTATTTTTGATATCATAATAAATTAATAGGAAAAATTTATTCGTTATTATATTTAGATGCGTTTTTTCTGGCTGCATAGCACTTCAAATATTAGTCATTCTAATCTGCTGTTAATATAACATCACATTCAGTCAAATTTGTAGTTGTTTTTCGAAAGATGTTGGTCGAAATTTAATATTGAAGAAGTGTGAATCAACTTTAAAATGTTTCCTATTATGAAGAAATTTGTGATATTGAAAAGTACAGCAATCTGTTGGTTGCTGTTGATTTGGGCCTGCATGGTTAATGCGCAGAAACTGCCGGGAGTACAAACCACCAGTGTGAGTGCACCTAATGATATTAAAATAGATGGTAAGCCAGTAGAGTGGCCTAAGTTTGAGGCTTATAACAATGCCATTGAATGCTACTACACCATCAGTAATGATGCTAAAAATCTTTATCTGGCAGTACAGGCTACTCATTATGGCATTATTGCCAAAATTGCAGCCGGAGGTATTACTTTTACCATGGGGAGCACAGATAAGAAAAGTACAGTAGCTCCGGTAACCATTACCTATCCACTGATTTCTCCTTTGTACAGTCAGGGCGTAAGTTATACGTTAAGAACCAATAAAACACTTTCAGATAGCTTGCTCTCTGCCCTAAATGCTCAATTATCTGGTCATGTCAAAGAAATCCCGCTAACAGGCGTAAAAGCGGTTTCAGACTCCGTTGTGTCAATTTATAACACTTTGGGTATCAAGGCTTATGGTTTGTTGGATCATCAAAAGACTTATACCTGTGAGATGGCAATTCCACTCCAATATATTGAGCAGGTATGCGATGCTACCGGCTCATTTAGATACCAGATACAGCTTAATGGTTTAGGAAATGGTGGTAAAAACGGAATTATAATAGTTGGCGGGCAAAGTTTAGACCCATCTGAAGCCCCCGTTAGTCATGATTCGGCGAATTTTCTGACATCTCCCACCTATTTGCAAGGAAATTATAAATTGGTAAAATCAATTTTTACATTATCTGGAAGGCAATAATAGTGTTTCCTTTCTTAAAAGAATTAAAGCCATATAATTAAGGGTCATTAAAAATGTATTAATTGGATCTTTTTTGTAAATTGCGCTTAAAGAAGCACTTAACAGCTCATTTATTGAGATGAAACTGGCAGAGAGAATAAAAAATACAGATGTTGAACTTATTCAAAGACTGAAACAGGGGGATGAAAGTGCATTTAGGCAAATTTTTGACATCTGGCACAAAAAACTTTATCATTTCAGCCTGCGTTACCTGAACTCCAGAGAAGAAGCTGAAGAGACTATTCATGATACTTTGCTGAAGGTATGGTCTTCTAAAGAAAAACTGGATGAGTTTTCTTTAATTGATCCATACATATATACTATTTGCAAACGAATTTGCCTGAACAAAATAAGGGAAGCCGCAAGATCTAAAGCGGCAGCTGCTGCACTTTGGAATAAATATCAAGACATTAGCCGCAGCACTGAGGAGGCCCTGAATCTTGCAGAGCTGGAACGGTTTACGGAAATTGCGCTTCAAAAATTGCCCAGGCAGCAACAATTGGTTTTTCGCTTAAGCCGGTACGAAGGGCTTTCTCACCAGGAAATTGCAGAGCGTTTACAGATCTCTAAAGAAACGGTCAAAAAACATAGTGCAGAGGCCTTAAAGGCATTACGTACCCATTTTGATGTGTATGGCTTGACCTGGTTATTTATTCTTTATATATATAAGAATTAAATTTCCTTTTCACTACTCCCTGTTTTCCTTTCCGGTGTATTACTACTAACCAATTGAATACACCAATGAAGAATTACCTTAAGATATTAAAAATCAATGAACAGGTCATTATACCTAAATACCGGCAGCTTGCCGACTCTATTATTGTAGGTATTGAGGAAGGTACTATCCAAAAGAACGACATTTTACCATCGTTACATGAATTATCTACAGCGCTTGACATTTCAAAGAATACTGTAGAGAAGGCCTACAATTCGCTCAAGATTAAGGGAGTTGTTAATTCTTTTAAGGGCAAGGGATATTTCATAGAAAGCGAACTGCACTTTAAAAACGAAAATTTTAATTCTTAGACTACTCCCTTTTTAGATTTCAGGTGTACTATGCTTAATATACAATTGAATTAATGCGATCGTTATGAAAATGGAAGAACAAGAGTTTCAGATTCTTTTAAAACAATATGCTGATCATAGAATAAGCAGAGACGGCTATGATAAGATGTTGTCTTATGTTAAAGAAAATGGTGTAGAGGGCTTTGATAAGGTTATGCTTAAAGATTGGGAAGAAATGGAGTATGATTTTCCTTTATCGGAATTTAGAAGTGATGGACTTTATCAAAAAATACTAAATGACCCGGAATTTAATCGAGACAGATTAAATAAAGAGTCAATAGTTATTTTTTATTGGAAGAAGATAGCTGTTGCAGCGGCTGTATTATTCATACTGGGAGCAGGCGTCTTTTTCTTTAGACAAAGTATTTTTAGCAATCAGACTGAGTTTGTAAATGATATTGCACCTGGTGGTAATAATGCAAAGCTTATTCTTGCCAATGGCAAAACGATTGATCTGAAAAGGGCTGCCCAGGGAGTACTTGTTAACCAGAATGGTTTCCAGATTAAGAAAACAGACAATGGACAAATTATCTATGAGAACGGGAATTTAGATCAGCATGATATTGATACAGGTTTTAACAGCATAGAAACCCCAAGGGGCGGGCAATATAAAGTGATTTTACCCGATGGATCGAAAGTTTGGCTCAATGCAATGTCTAGACTCGAATATCCGGTATCTTTTAGCGGAAAACAAGAACGCCGGGTCCAATTAATTGGGGAAGCTTATTTTGAAATTTCTAAAGATAAAAAACATCCTTTTAAGGTAAAAACGCTAAACCAGCAGGTTGAGGTGTTGGGAACCCATTTTAATATGAGCAGTTATGCCGAAGATCAGGAAGATAAGACAACTTTACTGGAAGGGTCTGTAAAAATTAACAATAGCCTCTTACTGGAACCTGGACAGCAGGCTATCCGCCGCCAATCAGGACACTGGCAGGTACAGGAAACAAATAGCCAGGATGCAATTGCCTGGAAAGACGGATTATTTGTTTTTGAAGATGAAAAACTGGAAAGCATTATGCATAAAATAGCAAGATGGTATAATGTAACTGTTGTTTTTGAGGGAGTAACCTCAAAAGAGGGATTTTCAGGTAGTATTTCCCGTTATGAGCAAGTAAGTAAAGTTTTAAGAATGCTGGAATTGACAGAGCTGGTGCATTTTAAAATTCAAGGACGTACAATCACAGTAACCAAATAATCTCCCTTTATCAACCATTATAAAACCAATTTAAACTAGAAAATGAGAACAAACAGAATGGGATACCCTTAGACTTACACATGTTGGGGTGCTTTAAAAAGAAGTCCGAAAGTGGTGGTACACTTCCGGACAATATTTGGGCATTCATCAAAATTTATTGTGCAACAAATCAAGTTCTTAACCCAAAACACAGCAAATGTATAAAATTTATACTAAATGGTTCTGTACGCCGTCAGGCTATGGAGCGAAACAAAGAATAATCATGAGAGTCAATCTGATTGCGATTCTTTTCATCGTTTTTCTGATGCAGGTAAGCGCAAATAGTTTAGCGCAAAAGGTAACATTGAACTATAAGGAAGCTTCCCTTAAAGAGGTTTTTAATGACCTTAAGAAACAAACAGGGTATAAATTCTTATACACCCATGAAATGCTTTCCGAAGCCAGGAAAGTAACCATTACAATAACTGATGCTCCACTTAGAGAGGTACTTGCTGATATTTTCAGCAAGCAACCGCTAAGTTTTTCTATTGAAGACAATTCGGTGGTGTTAAAAAGGAAAACGCTTTCTTTGATCGATAGGCTGAGTTCTTTTTTTAAACAGGACTCCTTGCTTTTTAAAGGAAAGGTCTTAGATGAAAAAGGGAGTCCTTTACCCGGGGCAACAATTAAACTAAAAGGTGGGACCAAAGCCTCTGTGTCAACTGGAACAGGTTATTTTGAGCGTTATGGAACCTTAAAGAGTACCTTAGTAGTTTCCTATTTAGGTTATTTGACACAGGAGATCTCGTTAAATGGAAAGGACCCGGACCGACTGATTATAATTCAGTTATCTCCAGGACAAAATCAGTTAGGAGAGGTGAGCATTGTAAGTACGGGTTATCAGGATTTACCTAAAGAGCGGGCAACGGGTTCTTTTGAGTTGATCACTAAAGAGCAGTTACAGCACAGTACCAGCCCGAATTTATTAAGAAGACTGGAGGGGATTACAACCAGTTTGGATTTTAGAAATGATTTAACCCCAACAAGTCCCACCAAACAAACTGGTATTAATGCCAAACCTTTGCTTTCCAAATTGACAATACGTGGAAAAAATAGTCTGTCGACAGCGGCAGTTGCAGTTACTGGTCAAGCCAATACCAGTGGCTATCCCTTGGTGGTCATAGACGGAATTGCCAGTGTAGACCCTTTGGATATTGAACGGCTGAACCCAAACGACGTGGAGAACATTACGATTTTGAAAGACGCAGCAGCAGCTTCTATCTGGGGCTCAAGAGCGGCCAACGGGGTCATTGTCATTAAAACCAAACAGAGCGGTTTTAATAGGCCGGCAAGGATCTCCTTCAGCAGCAATATAGATATAACAGAAAAAATTAATCTTTTTTACAAAAAACAGATGACGGTTTCCGATTATATTGATGCACAAAAATATGCTTTCCCTTTTGATTACCCTGATCCGGTTGGTGCCCCCGACCTGATCCAGGCACAACCAATGATGTCTCCGGTAGCCGAGATTCTCAATAGCCAAAGAAATGGCGCTATTACTATAGCGGAGGCAAATGCGCAGCTAGACGCATTGAGGGGCAATGATATCAGGAGGGACTTAACCAAATATGTGTTACAAAATGCAGTTACCCAATCGTATGACCTGGGTGTAGATGGGGGTACTCCAAAAGTTGCTTACCGGCTTTCGGCGGGTTATAATAAATCTATTGCCGGTGCAGTCGGCACTGAATCTAACCGTTTCAATTTGGCTTATAACGTAACCCTAAAGCCCTTGAAGAAACTAACAATAACGGCTATTGCCAATTACAGTAAACAAAACACGACCGCACCAGGTACCAATGAAATACTTGATCTCGGTTCTGCTGTAGCTGCCCCATTTTATCCCTACACTCGCCTGGCCGATGATCAGGGAAATCCTGCCATTGTTCCTAATCTTTATCGACCTGCTTTTCTGGATTTACTGGAGAGTACTTATGGTGACAAGATCTTAAACCTCCGGTTTAAACCATTGGAAAATATCCAGGAAGGATATTCAAAAACCACCAGTTATGCACTAAAATTCAATACCACAGCAGGCTATCAGTTTTCCAAAGATCTTTCGGTTAATGTGACTTATAGTTACAACAAAATCTGGAGCAATAATAATGGTCTTGATCGTCAGAATTCTTTTGTAATGAGGAATATGATTGATCAATTTACAGATCCCACAACACTGGAACGGCATATTCCTTTGGGAGGGCATTATACACCTCAAAGTACGGAAAGTGACAATCAAACCTTTAGGGGATTGTTAAACTATAATAAGAGCTGGAATAACAAACATGATATTTCAGCTATTGCTGGTGTAGATGTTGCCCAAAGCCGGGCTCTGAACAGAACAGATGAATATTATGGTTATAATGAAGATAAATTAACTCCAGGTCATCCTCTGGACCCTTCCTATTTTAATTTATTGTTTGCAGATCAAGATGGTACTGCGGGGGCCTCAATCCCTTTGATTGACAATGGCTATTACAAAACCATTTCCAGAGCATACAGCTTATTTTCTAATATTGCCTATACTTACAATAAGCGATATACCATATCCGGAAGCATCCGTAAAGATGCATCAAGCGCTTTTGGAATAGGCACCAACAGGACGGGTAAGCCATTTTATTCTGCAGGACTGGCCTGGTCTATTAATAATGAAAACTTTTATAACCTATCCTGGCTACCAGCTTTAAAACTGAGGGCAACCTATGGTTATAATGGCAATACCAATCCGGCAGCCACCACTAATCCTCTATTGCAATACAGTGATTTTAAGGAGAAAAACCAATTGTATTATGCCTTTCTCGTCCCAAATTTTGTTACCAACAGAGAATTAAGGCCGGAACGTACAGGAGTATTTAATCTTGGTCTTGATTTCGGTTTAAAAAACAGCCGCATAACCGGAAGTATTGAATACTATGATAAACAAACTAAAGATTTACTCACAAGCAATCTGACCGACCCTACACTAGGTTATAACCATTTGACATTTAATACAGGTAACCTTCATGGTTATGGGATGGATATGACATTGAACTCTAATAATTTAACCGCCGGAAGGTTCAACTGGACTTCCAGCTTTTTGCTCAGTTATAACCGGGTTAAGGTTAGTAAATTGTATGTGTCTACCCCGCAAACTGCCGGGTATGCAGTGGGTGGAGGTGGTAATTTTTATACCGAAGGTTATGATTTAAATCGGCTATTTGCCTGGAAATGGGCGGGACTAGACCCAGCAACAGGTGATCCGAGGGTCTATCTAAATGGAAAGGCTGTTACCATTAACGGAACTGATCTTAATGCGATAAATGCATTGAATGATGCACCCATATCAGAACTTCATTATATGGGCTCTGCGGTTCCAGTCTATTTTGGCTCCTTAAGAAATACCTTTACTTATGGCCCTTTTGCTTTATCTGTCAATTTGCTCTATAAATTGGGTTATTATGCAATAAGGCCTCAATCTGATCTGGCTTTATATTCTAGTCTTTTCGGTGAATTTGGACATAATACTTTGCTTGGTGCTGAATATGCCAACAGATGGCAGAAGCCAGGGGATGAAGCTTTTACCAATGTGCCATCTTTAGTGTATAGCCCAGGAAATAGTACCAGGGATGGCTTCTATCAAAACTCAGATATTAATGTATATAAAGCAGATCATATCCGTTTACAGGAAATTAATTTTTCCTATGCTTTGGGCAAAAGCAAATGGGTGTTAAAGAACCCCAGGGTATTTGCAAATGTAAATAATCTGGGTATCGTATGGCGCGCCAATAAATTAGCATTAGATCCGGATATCTATGATTATCCAGTACCTCGTACTTACAGTTTTGGATTTTCAGCAAACTTTTAATGTATAAGAAAATGAAAAAGACATATAGAATTAAGATATCGCTGCTCTTGGCTTTACTATTTGGGTCTTGCCAGAAATATCTGGATGTAACACCCACAACCAAGCAGTCTTTCATCACAACGGCCGATGATTGCCAATTGCTGGTGGACAATTATACGGTAATGAATACAGGTTTTTCAAGTGACGCGCAGGCCTCCTCCGATGACTATTTTTTAACAGACAGCTATTTTTCTGCTTCTTCCGCGCTAAGTCAGGAAGATAAGGATATTTACAGCTGGAAACCGACAGCAATACGTCAATTGGCAGCCTCGCAATGGCAAACGCCTTACCAGAGTGTATATTTTACCAACCTGGTTTTGGAGGCGGTGGATAAACTTAAGGGAGGAACAACTGATCCGACTACTTTAAATGCTCTTCGCGGATCGGCATTGTTTTACCGGAGTTTTGTTTTCTGGACACTGGCCCAGCAATACATTAAACCATATTCTACTACAACAGCTGGTCAGGATCCGGGTATTCCTTTACGTACCAGTTCAGATATGAATGATGTTTATGGGCGGGGAACAGTTCAGCAAACTTATGACCGTATTGTACAGGATTTACAGGAAGCCGCAAGTTTACTGCCCGCCACATCTGTGGTTTCCTCCCGGCCCAATAAGGCGGCCGCCTATGCTATGCTGGCAAGAACTTATTTGTCTATGGGCAATTATGCTGCCGCATTAACTTCAGCAAGTTCTTCACTGGCCATCAACAGTCAGCTGCTGGACCTGAATACCGTTAGCCAAAGCTCCAATACGCCCTTTAGTCCACGGTTTAGCAATAAGGAAATTCTTTTTCAGGCAGTGATGTTTTCTTCTCCATTATTAAGTGCCGGCAGTGCAAGTAATGCTGTAGCCAGAATTAATCCGGACATAGTTGGTTTGTATGAAAGCAACGATTTAAGAAAGCAGGTGTTTTTAAAGCCCAATAGAACCAGTGCAATACTTAGTGACGGGACAATAAGCTTGCCCGATGGTACCTATAGATTTAGCGGAAATTATGAGCCGGTAACCAGCGGAGCATTATTTGTTGGGCTGGCTACAGATGAGGTGTATTTGATCCGGGCAGAATGTTATGCCCGTGCAGGAAATGTAAACGCTGCAATGACAGATCTGAACACCCTGCTGAGTAACCGTTATGTAACCGATACTTATGTAAATATGACTGCAGCTGATGCAGCTGATGCCTTGTCTAAGGTGTTGACTGAACGAAGGAAGGAGTTGCTGATGCGGGGTTTAAGATGGACGGATTTACGCCGCCTTAACCTGGCTGCGGTACGCATGAACAGGGCAATTACTTTTACCGGGAGTTCGGAAAACCCTATCCGGACAGAAACGGTTACAGCAACTTATAATCTTAACCCTGGCGATGCGAGATATACCCTGCTGATTCCCAAAGAGGTGATCAATGCAAGTGGCATGGTCCAAAATGCCAGATAAATTTTTAAATAGAAATAAAATGAACTTAAGTTGTGCCTTGAAGGCCAGAAATAAATAAGGCCATGCTGTTCGTGTGATGGTGGAAAAAGGCCCACCGCTGGGAATGACAGACATGTCCAGCAAACCACTTACTGGTGCTACCTTTCGAAAG
>Ga0182006_1001777_pt1 | contig 12470 bp, 7 predicted proteins | sample Sormic07211104_1_FD_123022 | JGI IMG/M metagenome (GOLD analysis project Ga0182006, IMG submission 123022) | Rhizosphere microbial communities from Sorghum bicolor, Mead, Nebraska, USA - 072115-104_1 MetaG | ecosystem: Host-associated > Plants > Roots > Rhizosphere | place: USA: Nebraska...
GGCTGGTAATTAATGAGTTGCAATATCCGGAATAAACCCGCCTTGATTTGCAACAGAACAGACTGGTGTACATTCAACTCCATACCAGATTTTTCAGGCACCGGGCCATATTCTTTAAGTAAGGCGAAGGTTCTGAACAACAAGGATGAAATAAACTTTTTAATCACCGATTGTTTATATTCCAGGTCTTCTTCCCGAGATAAGACCAGCTCAAAGAGATAACCGGATAAACCTCGGTAAGCAAGATCAACTCTGGCATTCACCGCAGCAGGAACATCAAGGGAGTGGTTTTCCAGATCATCCAGAAGTTGGACGAAGAGTTGTATGTTGTATTTTAGTCCTTGTTTGTTTTTCATAATTCGTTCGTTAAGTCGTTATTACCTCCACGTCATTTTGCCCCTCTCTGCCCCCCTTACCGTCATCTCGAGGGAAGCGCAGCGACGAGAGAACTGTAAGCACTTTGTTAATAGATCTCTCCTATCGTCGACATGACGCATTGTGCCTAGCCCGTATTGCGCCTAACCTTTCCCACTTGCCCTTTCTCCATATCATGGACGAAAGGTGGCACGGAGTGACGGATAGAGGCTTTTTCAAAATCCCTCCCTCTTCAAAAACCCTAACATCGGCTCCATCCATTCGCTCACAGGCAACCTTTGCGTAAACCCATGATTCCCCTTCGGAAACAAATGCAATTCCGCATCTACGCCGTTCTTCTGTAAAGCCTGGTAAAAAACAATGCTATTGTTTACGTCCACTACCTGATCATCTCCGCAATGCGTCAAATAAGTTGGCGGAGTTTCTTTAGTTACCTGCAGTTCATTAGAAAACAAATCCACTTTTTCTTTACTTGGCTCCATCCCCAATAAGTTGATCTTTGATCCCATATTTGTCAGCTGATCATTCATGCTAATCACAGGATAAACCAGGATCATAAAATCGGGTCGAAGGCTGAAGTTTCCTTTATTTGGGATGTAGCTTTTGGAGAAATGTGTGCCCAAAGTAGAAGCCAAATGCCCTCCTGCACTGTAGCCAATTACACCAACTTTGGCAGGATTGAGATTCCAATTTACCGCATTAGACCGGATTAATTCTATAGCCTGTTGTGCATCCATTAATGGTCCATAGCTTTTGTCCCGCATCGTTTCCTTTTTCGGCAATCGGTATTTCAGTACAAAAGCAGCAATTCCTTTTTCCGCAAAAGCTTTGGCTATCGCGATACCTTCTTCTTCAAAGGCAAGGAAGCCATAAGCCCCTCCGGGAATGACCAGGATTGCAGTTCCCGTAGCTTTTTCTTTAATGGGTAGATATAGGGTTAGGGTTGGCGCTTCTTCTTTGGAGAGTTTTACTGTACTTCCGGGAATGCTGTCGGGGTAAAGCGGGAGCACTTGTTGTGCTACCGCAATATACCCAACCATTAAAAAGAGCATCAGGATTAATATTTTTGTTTTCATAAATGATGGTTCTAAAAGTTCAATTGGTATTTATACAGGTAATGATCATATAAGGCGTATAGTGACTGTCCATACACTTTGAAATCTCGGACTTTAAATCCTCGAAAATCAGGCAGATAGAAGCTAAACTGGTATTTCCCATCTACAATTGCATATACATCAATCATAGACACATCTTTAATCATATATTCCGTCTCATTGTTTGCACGAAGTGCTGACTGAACGAAAAGGTACTTCTCATTGGCACAAGCTCTTTTATTGACTAGTAATGGCGGAGCAGCCATTGTAGTCTCCCCAGTAGATGCAATTTTAGCTACCTTGATTTTAGCTCTGCTTATGGTATCAATTGTCTTGCCTTTATACAATAAATTCAAATTGCTATCAGCACATAGAATTTGGTTTCGATAATAGTACACATAGATCATTTTGGAGGAACCGGGTATTTTAACCATTTCACCATCTGTACAAAATACCCCATCTACTTGCTTATGTAGCAAGCTAGTTCTTATCAAGTTAGAATCTTTAAATTGTTTTACCAGTACGTTTCCAGAATCGAGATATACTGATCTTAGCATAAATGAATTATCAATACATGGAATCACTCCAGTAAAGTAAGCAGTCTTTATGACTCTGTTAAGATGAAAACTATCTAGACTCCCCTTTAATATTATTCCTTTAATTCCATCCATTAGATAAATATATGGAGAGTCTATTTGGAATTGTGCCCCTCTATGAATGGATAAGTTCTCAAAACCAGAAAGGTTAAACTCTTTATATCTATTTAGTCTTCTATTAACCTGAAATACATGGCCAGGCAAAACATTATTACCTAAATAAATATTATTTCCATGGATACCAGAAATGTACCATGAATTATATTTAATATCAAAGGAATTATCTCCGACTAACTTATGAGATGGTAATAATCTTATAAATCCATTTTCCTGAGACATTAATCGGTTCGAATAGGCATATAAAATGCCAACAACCACACAAGCAGCAATAGTGGAAAGTAATAACTGATACGATCTTTGTTTTAGCATAATCTTTATTGCTTATTAGCCCGGAATATTCCGGGCTAATTATTGTCAATTTTGATATTGACGTAAGGGTGTAACACACATAGGTCCAACTGGGATTGGAAATTCATACATCAATCTTGTCGCTCCATATGCAAATACGGTACATTGAGGCCCAGTATATGTCTTTTCGCAATTATTAACTCCACTAATTGCCATACATATGGGTTCTTGCACTGTACCAATGTTTACCGTTGAATTAAATGCGTAATTTGACTTGCTTTTGAAGGCAAAAGATGCACTGACAGCAAGAACGAATGCCGCTGTCATCAATAGATTACTTAATTTCATAATAATATTTATTTATTTAATTGCCAACGATTTAAGGGCCGCTGACTTTCCCTTTTCCCTTCAGGTAGTTTTTTGATTGGATATATTAGGATAGCAAACACTGCTAGAAAAACAAAACTGACATTAAAAATCAGGTGTTGATTCCATGTCATATTCTGTAAAACACCACCGCATGAGCATGGAACATAGGAAACAAAATTTAATATGATTATTATGTAAGTAGAAAACATAACCATTAAATTGAATGAAGCGTGTAAGGCGAGAATCTGAAAACGTTTTACGGTAAACATTAGGGCAATAATCAACTCAATTAAAGGTACCATTATTGCTAGAGATTCTTTAAAACTGCCCAATACCGGAGACTTACCTAAATCAACTTTGAACTTTTGAAAATCTTGAATTTTACTCAGGGCAGCATAAACAAAGAGTAATATAAAAACTGCAGATATGGAATCAACTATTATTGTTCTAATCCGCTCATTTCTCTTTGTCATATTAGACTTACAGGAGGTCAGTAAAAATTCCGAGAGTAAGGCCCCGGTCGTAAATGGTCTCTTTTTCATAATAACTTTAGTTTATATTCTTTGCCATTCCAGCCTAATAGCCAATGGGCTCACTTTATTTTAACATTCCTTCTCGTCTCACAAAAACCAACATTGATATGCTTCAAATGTCGGTACCTCTTCTCTTGGTATTTTAACTTTATCTCCTGGAATTTTGTCTATATAGAGTGGTAGAACCTTCTACCCTCAGCACAGTAGGTTAATTGATAGAATGACAATTATTCCCAATATTATGGCCTCATGGTCAAAAATTATTAATGGTTACAATCCAGGTTTTTTCGTTTCTTTTCATCTTATCCAAATTCACCATAATTTCCTTATCATAATTAGAATACTTAACGGCTTTCTCTTCCCATTCTATCGCCTGTTCTTTTCTTCCAATTTTATATAAAAGATTAGCATAAGTATCCCATATCCGTGGCTCATTTTGATACCACTCTTCCATTGCATATTTCATCACTGTATCGCAAGCAAACAACAACACCTTCGGATCATCTACATACTGAAACAAGGGCCAGGTCATACCATTTATGTCATACCGAGGGTGTTTATATGCTTTCTCTAAATATTTCTCATACCAAATCGCATATTGAGACCAGTTTTTTGTATTAAGATAATAAGTAGCTCTTTGGGAGTTAACGACCTCAGTTCCCAGAGATCCGTACATTTTTGTTAATTTTCTCTCCAATATATTCCAATCTGGCATTACGGCTGCCCACGTGTTTTCTTTAGGGACATGTTTATTATCAATAAAATTCATAATAGCATATTCGGCCCCATAGTATCCCATAACAGTATTTATTTTTTCCGATTTTTGCTTAAAAAGGTTAAAAACCCTACTCTTAGAAGAGCCCATAAAACGGGATAAAAAAATTAAATTGTCTTTTTCAAATAACTCTTCTTCTTTAAGCTTAAATAAGTAATTGTTAATGTAATCATCTGCGATACTCTGCGCTATTTGATATTCTCCAATTGATTTAGCTAGGATAGCTAGCTTTGGTTTTTCATATATCTTTAGTTTCCCATCCCAAAACTTCTGAAATTTAGTATAGACTTGAGACGACGGATCAAGAGATTCTCGAGCATTCTTAATCAAATCGTCTTCCCATATAAGGCCGACAGACCTATTTACTAACTTTCCATTTGGAGAAAAAAATAATAAGGTTGGAAACCCTGTGATGTGGTAATCCTTTACAATTTTCGCTGCGTCCGAATACCACGCCTTTATAAATTCATTATCTCCTTTAATTTGATCAGCCTGTACTTTTACAGAAATAAACCTTTCGTTTATAAAGGCTCCTACCTTTTCGGATGAATAGGTGTCATTATCCATTTTCTTACAGGACTCGCACCAGGTAGCAAAAACATCCATAAAAATGGATTTGTTTTCCGCGGCTGCTTTCGCCTTAATTTGCTGCCAACTGAGCTTGGTTTCGAATTTAATTCCTTTTTCCTGAGCCAAAACAAGGCTTGTAAGGCCAATTAAGGCCAAACTTAATAGCTTAAATTTCATATATTATTAGTTTTGTGTTTTTTCCAGATTTAAAATCATAGTTAATGACCTTCAATCATTAATGAATCTACTTTCGCTTGTTCTTTCGGTTTTAGTAAGCCTATCCCTGGCGTCATAATTTGTTTATCATATGCTAATCCACTATCAAGCCCCCTCCTGAAAGCCGGTATGCCTCTAGTCATCCAAATAGGTGCAGGATTGTCCTTTAAATAATGATTAAAAAATTGCATCATACGAATACTAAAATCATAGGCATCTTTACCTACTAGTTGATGTTCTCCATTGGGATAAGACAATAACCAGGCTCTCTTGCCTAATCTGCGTAAACTGGTAAAAAATGCAATGGCGTCGGAATAGGGGATTGAAGGATCATTGTGATTATTCAATAGTAAAAGTGGGGTGGTAATTTTATAAGCGTTTAAAAGTGCAGAGTTCTTTATATAATTGCCTGGCATCTCCCAAGGAGTACCAGCCATCCGCAGTTGCCCATACTCAAACATGTATTGCAAACTACGCCCATCTCCAAATAAAGCGCCATATGAGCTAATCCAGTTAGCAAATCCAGCGGTAGAACATGCAGCTGCAAAAATATTAGTATGCGATAGGATGTAATTAGTCTGAATACCACCAAAACTCTGCCCTTGTATTCCCATTCTTTTTGAATTTACAAAAGAAAGCGACGATACATATGAGGCAGCCGAAACAATAGCATCATAAGTTCCTTGCATAGGATTTCCAATTTCATAATAGATATCAGGACAAAAAATTAGATATTCGTTACTCACATAAGTTGGGATATCCAAGCCAGCATAGGAAGGTTCTGGATGCAAAAAGCAATTTAGCCCATCTGATAAGCGCTCATAATAATAAAAGATGACTGGATACTTTTTATTTGCATCGAAGTTTTCAGGTTTGTACAACACCCCACTTAATAAATCGCCATTAAGAGATTTCCATTTATGTATTTCACTGGTATACCAATTGTAATCTTTTTGGGGCTGAATGTCACTAAGCTTTACAAAAGTTTTAAAATCCCCAGTACTGAAATAATTGGGAGCATCTTTAGCACTCATACGCCTTACCACGAACACATTTGCTATCTTCGCCTTTATAGGCGAAAAATATGAAGGCATGGTCTTATAACTACTAATCGGTGAAAAGATATATTGCCCCATGAATAGTAGTTTGGGATTCCTCGCTTTCTCAAAATTCGCACTGTAAAACCCGCTGGCTTTCGTCTCTGTGTTAAAAGCAGTTAAATATATGTAGTTATCCCTCGTAGATTCTTCTTTATTAAAATCTACTGCAAAAGAAAGAATAATATGATGCTTTTTACCGTATCCATTTGTTAAATTAATAGGCTTTGATCGATTCAAAGGATCTACCCTCCAAATATCATTACTGTCATAGATAAATAATGCAGCATCATTTTCTGACCATCTAATATTTGTGTAGTCTCTTGGGTATTCATTATGATCGTATCGATCATTGCCTTCCTCCCCAACCCATGTCGTCATTAAACCATCTGTTAAATTTCTTATTTTTTTTGTTTTTATCTCATAGCTGAAATAATCACGCTCTTCGGAATTATAATATATTAAGTATTTACCACTAGGAGAGATACTTACTGTTCTATTTTCATCTAAAAAATCAAGCCTTGTTCTTACGCCTGTTTTCACATTTAATAAACTAGTGCTTATTTCATTAGCTAAACTCCATTTTTCATATAATCTTTGTTCATTTCTAATTAAAACCAACGTATCTGAAGCATTTGGTGCTGTAGGAAATAAAAGTTGGTCACCTTTCTTTTGCTCAAGAAAGAGAACCCTTTTATTACTCAGATTAATCATTCCTGAACAAGTTTCAATTGGCGATTCATTTTTCTGTTCTGACTGTAGACTGACATCTAAATAACTCCAAACCTCAACAGCTTCTTCTTTAGGCTTTATTTTTTTGTTTTTCGTTAATAAAACAAATAAACCACCTCCGTCTTTTGTGAAATTAGTAATTCCACCAAAGACCATATCAGCGTTTATTAATTCTGATATTGATTTTATCAAACAAGTTGCTTTTAAGGAAGGCCATTTGTAGTACATCAAAGAATCGCCTTTTGTGAATACCAATTGCTCATGTTTCTCGTCTAATGCCAAATTTCCGATTCTATCTCCCCTAAAAATTTCAGATGCATTTCCTTTGGCTATATCCAAATATTTCAGAGTATATAGATTTGACCAATCCTCTGTTTTCTGTTGAATTACCAATAAATTTTTGCTTTCACTAAATGTCTGCGAAATGACATTGTCATAGACATTTTCTTTTTTAGTCGTTAAATTTTTTATGACTAGAAATTTTGGATCGTTTTTACGTAAATAAATTTGCCATTTGCAACCATCCCCGATTTTCAAAGTATCTGACGCAGGTTTTAGAACATACTTTAACTTTCCAGTATTGAGTGTAATTATACCTAAACTATCATTATTTTTATTAAAAAACACAGACTTACTATCCGGAGAAAACCAGGCATCTCGTATACCGAAATACTCTCTCTCCCAAGTGCCATCAGTTTTATGTAAAGCTAATGTTGTCCTCCCCAATCGTGGATTATCTATACTATATAACATATATTTCCCATCATCGCTTATGCTTGGATACCCCAGGGTAGTCCAATTTCTATATGCGGTTGAATCTATCGTTTGCTTTTGTGCAAATAATCCACTGATAAAAAAGCAAAAAAATATTAAAAACAACACTCTCATGATTTAGCTATTTTAGTATCCTGGCGTAGGAGTTAATTTTGGATTTGCTTTTAATTCACTCAATGAAATTGGATAATACTGTTGCACACTATTCCACGTCAAGCCAGCAGCTTTTTTAGGAGTAGCAATCGCCATCACATCATCTATTTTTCCAGCCCGTTTCAGATCAAGCCAACGATGCCCCCACTCAGTAAAAAATTCCCTTTTCCTTTCTTTATAAATCAAAGTCAATAAATCTGACTTGCTTATTTCTGGATCTTCGTTCTTAATTAAAGTTAACCCAGCTCTGTTTCTAATTTGATCGATATCTGAAATTGAACCAGCAATATTACCTAGTTGCGCTCTCGCTTCTGATCTTATAAGATATTGCTCTGCCAAACGCATTACGGTATTGTATTCTGTAACTATTATATTCGGATCTGAAGAATGACCAATTTTATATTTGTAAGGAAAATAATATGTATTTCCATTAGCATCTAGACTTCCAATCCAACTCGATTTCCTTCGATCAGCTGCTTCAAAATCACGGATAACTTCATTATTAAGATAAACAGGATGATCATAAGAAGGTCCGGACTCAGGAATAACAAAAAAATCACCATCACCTGTATTGTAGCCGCGACTAACGGGCTGAAGTTGCCAAATTGCTTCTTTATTATTATTAAGAAAAACTTCTTGTATTGGCACTAATTTGAATTGAGTAGTATTTGTCAATAGCGTAGACGCCTGTTGCTCGGCATTAGACCAATCACCTAAATATAAATATGTCCTTGCTAATAAAGCCGTCGCGGCCCATTTAGTCGGTCTCACTCGCTGCTCCATTCCAACGGGATAGATTGTCATTCCATCTCCCTCCACATAGTGGGAATTTAAAAGTTGTTGTGCTTCCTTTAAGTCAACAACAATATTCTTATACACATCTTCCTTAGACGTTTTTGTAATCAAGGCATTAACTGTATAATCTGTAGTTAACACTAAAGGGACATCTCCATATAAGTTTACTAAATAGAAATAATAGAAAGCCCTCATGAATCTAGCTTCTCCAGTTAGCTGCTGTTTTACCGCTGGAGTTAAGGCTTTTGAGGCAGTGAGTCCTTCCAAAGCCAAATTAACGGCATATAAATCCGTATAACTAACAGTCCAGTAACTACTAGAAATTCCGATATTTTGACTAGTTAATGCATTTTTATAGAAAGCTGAAAGAGTGAAATTACCGGCGGGAGTATAATAAGACAATTCATCTGCCGACAAACCTGCTATGCAGGATAGACTACTTAACTCTCCAGGAAAAGACAAGCTTTGATTACTTAAATTTCTATATAAGTAGGTAATGCTACCAGCAGCAGTTTGATCATTATTAAAAACGTCTGCTGAACTAATACTCGTTGAAGGACCACCCACTTCCACAATTTTTTTGCAACTAGTAAAAAAAATACATTGTAGAAGCAGGATTTGCAAAATTATTTTATTTCCTTTTTTCATAATTGTTAAATTAAAATTCATCATAATTCTACCTTTACGCCAAACGTAATTACCCGTAAGGGGGGTAGAGTAAATGAGCTTACAGTTTCAGGGTCTAAACCAGCATAACCTGTTATAGTCAATAAATTTTGTCCTTGCATAAACAGACTACATTTACGAAACCTTACCTGTTTCGTCCATAGGTCTGGTAGGGTCCAAGAAAGAAATACATTTTTTAATCGGATATAAGATGCATTGACATAAGCACCATCACTTTCGTATGCATCCCTACCAGATTGATATTGATCATCTGTGGAAGTAAATTTCTGTATCCTCGATATATCTCCTGGATTTTTCCAAGCTTCTGATATTAAAACTGGTTGATTATATGTTCCTCCGTTAAAGTTTCCAGGAGTTCCATTCCCAAAATATAAATCATTCAAAACTGCTTTTTTAACAAAAGAGAAAAAGAAATCCAGTTGAAATTTTTTGAACGAAAGTGTATTTTGTATACCACCATAAAATTTTGGTGCAAAATCAATGACCACTGTTTTATCATCTAATGGTTTGGGGCTAAAAGTTGGATTGCCGTCTCTATCAGCAAATTGGTATTTTCCCGTCGTTGGATCTACACCTAAAAAATGATATACACGTGTCGAGGTTAAAGGTTGTCCAATAATTGCTGTTGAACTCGCTGAAGATTTAATAATATCCGGATAGTCAACTAAAAGACTCTTTGGTACTGTTAAATTGACATTGCTTGACCAGTAAAAGTCTTTATCCCTTAGATTAATACTTGACAAGGTCAGTTCCCAACCAGAATTCTTTATCTTATAATTTTGATTTCTTAATATAAAACCTGCCCCTGTAGTAGATGGAAGATTATAACCACTAAGTTGATTAGAAGAATAATTAATAAAGTGGTTTGTATTGAGTAATAACCTGTCATTTAAAACGCCTAGGTCCAACCCAAATTGTATTTTTTTTGTTTCCTCCCACTGTAAATACGGGTTTGTTAATCCATTTGGTGCATAAACGAGGGATCCTTGATACGGATTATCCTGAGCGACTGGATCATAGAGGCTCAGAAATCGATAATCTGGAATTTGATCACTGCCTGTGGTTCCATAACTCCCTCTAAGTTTTCCAAAGCTCAGGAAGTGTAAATGATCTTGAATGAATTTTTCTTTCGAAAATATCCATGCCGTGCCAATCGCTGCAAAGTTATGGAACTGACTTTTTGGTCCAAAACGCGAACTTCCATCTCTGCGTCCAGTTAAATTAAGAATATATTTATCCTTCCAATTGTAGTTGAATCGGCCAAAAATGGCATTGTACTTATACAGCGACCTGAAGGTTGAACTTATAAATGTATTTGGAGCAGACATCAAGTCATCCATAACTTGATCACTCAAGAAACCATAACCAACCATCTGAAGATTCTCATTACGTTGTTCATTAATAGTTGCACCCAGCAATACTTCCAGTCTACCTTTAAGAATATTGCGACTATAAGTTAATTGAGGTTCTATAGACCAAGAATTTGAATTTGAATTTCCAAAGGCTGTACTCCTAGACATATATGGTTGTGCTTCTGGATAGAACGATTTTGGAAAACTTTTATTAGTTGTTTTGATGCCAATGCTGTTATAACCAAAATTACTTTTCAGATCCAGACCGGGAAAAATCGTGTAACTAAAGGACAAATTACTATTTAAGGTATTAGCCTTGCTTAAAAAATGATTATATAGAATAGCAACTGGATTCACTCCGAAAGTAGTATTCCCTGACTTATTAGGCTCCCAATTGATACTTCCATCTGATTGATACAAAGAGGGAGCAACAGGTGCTAACGACATCGCATTACGAGTAAAATCAATAGTTGGCAACATGTTATGATCATATAAATACCCTCCGGAGAATTGCATCTTGAATCGTTGATTAATAGAAACACTATTAAGACTAAAATGAATGGACCCTTTTTGATCTGCAAAGTCGCCGAGAAAAACGCTCGTTTCGCGATGATATCCCGCACCGACCAAATAAGTTGTCTGATTACTCCCTCCAGACACAGAGGTATTCATATCCTGGTAACTAGCGGTGCCTCCAATTAATTCCTTTTGCCAGTCTGTGTAACGAGAACTGTCCCAGTTTCCATTTAGATCTGAGTCCGAATAAGGCCCCATATCAGGGGAAATTATGCCGTCATTTCTTAAGGCAGTTTTTCTCATATCCAAATATTGCTGAGTTGACATCAAATCCAACTTTTTTGGAACTTTTGCATATCCAGATTGTAAATTTAAATTAGCTCTGATATCCCCGACCTTTCCTTTCTTAGTAGTAATAAGTATTGCTCCATTTGCAGCTCGTGATCCATAAATCGCCGTTGCATCAGCATCTTTCAGTACATCGATGCTTTCTATATCTGATGGGTTAAAAAAACTTAAGGGATTGCCGGCAGATGGATTGGCCACACCGCCATTGCCCGAGTTACCTAAAATCGGATTACCTCCCTGAAGTAATTGTGAGGGATAGGGAACACCATCTATTACATATAAAGGGTCACTTCCATATCCCAAACTATTCTGCCCCTGTATTCTCACCTTTACTCCTGTACCTGCAAATCCAGTTGCTTGTTCTATAAACAATCCCGGTACTCTTCCCTGCAAAGCCAACAGTGGATTATTCACAGGTTGCTTTTCTATCACATCCGCTTTAATTGTAGTCACATTTCCTGTACTTAGCCTTTGCGTAGTCGTTCCATAAGCAATCACCTGAACCTCGTCAAGCTTCGACAAACTCTGCTCCAGCACCACATTCCCCATATTTGCCGAAGCACCCACTTCCTTTGGCAAATACCCAACAAAACTCACCACCAGAACAGTACCCTCTTCCACTCCCCTCAAAAAGAACCTCCCGTCCTTATCCGTACTCACGCCTTTCCCTGTTTTCTTCACCTTCACGCTCGCGCCTGGTAACGGACGATTCTCCGAATCCACCACGCGCCCAGAAGCGTCAATGCTAGCCCAGCGATTAGCCAGGCGTTCCAGAAAGGTGGGGGATTTAATCTTGATCACTATATTTTTTTGCTCTACCGCATATTCTAAGGGTTGATTTTTAAAAATGGCATCTAATGCATCTTCCAGACTGGCTTCTTTCAATTCCACAGTTATGGGTTTGGTATTGGCCAGCATATCATCAGTATACAAAAAGCCATAACCGCTTTGTACCCGGATCTTTGTGATGAGTTGTTTTAGTGTTGCATTCTTTTCAGACAAAGTTATCTTTTGTCCGTATGTGGTGGCGCTTGCGGTGGTTAGGGCAAGCAGCAGTATCATCGTAGTTAGTTTCATAAC
>Ga0182006_1001786_pt1 | contig 12414 bp, 11 predicted proteins | sample Sormic07211104_1_FD_123022 | JGI IMG/M metagenome (GOLD analysis project Ga0182006, IMG submission 123022) | Rhizosphere microbial communities from Sorghum bicolor, Mead, Nebraska, USA - 072115-104_1 MetaG | ecosystem: Host-associated > Plants > Roots > Rhizosphere | place: USA: Nebraska...
CAAGTCCAGCCAAGGCTCTTGCTCCGTGCACAAAGCGCGGCGAGCCTAGCACCTGTTTATCCATACAGTAAAGGTCTTGCTTTCATGTCTACACCCATCATCCCTTGGATGGGCGGCAAACGCCGCCTGGCCGACCGCCTACTTCCGCTTTTTCCGCCACACGAATGCTACGTTGAAGTCTTTGCCGGCGGTGCCGCGCTCTACTTCATGAAGCCCCAGCCATCGCCGGTCGAGGTACTCAACGACATCAACGGCGACCTGGTCACGCTTTACCGCGTTGTGCAGAACCACCTCGAAGAGTTCGTGCGCCAGTTCAAATGGGCGCTCAGCTCGCGACAAGTGTTCGAATGGCAGAAAATGACCCGCCCCGAAACACTCACCGACATCCAGCGCGCCGCCCGATTCTTCTACCTGCAGCACCATGCCTTCGCCGGCAAGGTCTCGGGGCAGACGTTCGGCACGGCAACGACTGCTCCGGCCATCAACCTGCTGCGGATTGAGGAAAACCTCTCGGCTGCGTGGCAGCGCCTGTCCGGCACTTACGTCGAAAACCTCCCCTGGCTTGAATGTGCAGAACGCTACGACCGTGCTCACACCTTCCATTACATGGATCCGCCTTACTGGCAGACCGCTGGCTACGGTGTGGACTTTTCATTCGAGAACTATGAGCGGATGGCCGACTTCATGCGCCGCTGCAAAGGCAAAGTGATGGTCAGCATCAACGACCACCCGGACATCCGCCGCGTGTTTGAAGGTTTTCACTTCGAAACCTTGGACATCCGCTACACCACATCCAATCAGCGGCAGGGGAAGGCCGAAGTGAGTGGCGAGCTGGTGATCATGAATTGGGAGCCGGAAGCGCTGGGCGGGTTGTTCTGATTGCAAATGTTCGTAGACGATTTTGCCTGGTGAACGGGCATTTGCTTGCCCTTATGGTTCATATTGTCTACGTTATAAATCCCAATGGCTGGGCTAACGAAAAGTAGAGTCAATGAAGGCGGCCGAATTGTCAGTTAAGAATCGCGAATATTGGCGAAGCGAAAAAATAGCATTTCTAGCGCTTTCATCTTTGAAAGGAATAGGATTTTGGACGCTATATAAATTAGCGAAATCCGGTGTTAGTTTTAAAGAGGTTTTGCGGTCTCCAGAAGGAAAGCTTTTAGATAAGCTTTACGATATTGAAGCGGATACGAAATCCTTAATTGAGCAGCAAGATGCGTTATGGCAGAAGGGGTTGCAGCTGGCGCGTAGTCTTTTTGCTGATGATATAAATTTGATTTTTAAGGATGAGGCGGCCTTTCCTGAAAAGCTTAGATGCATTCCTGATGCGCCATATTGGATTTTTGTTCAGGGTGATCTCTCCAATCTCTCATGCAAATCTGTCGCCGTTGTTGGAACTAGGCAGCCTAGTGATGATGGGGTTTTTTTGTCTAAGCTGGTGTTGGCTGCGCTTGTGAAATTAAAGTGCGTAACTGTAAGTGGTTTAGCATTAGGTGTAGATCAGTTAGCGCATGTCGGATCTCTGAGGTATGGTCTGAAAACAATTGCCGTACTGGGGACGGGTATTCTTGAAAATTATCCAAGAGGTTCCGAATTGCTGCGCAGAAAAATACTTGATTCAGGAGGAAGTATTGTCTCCGAGTATCTGCCGCAACAGTCCTATAGTGCTGAAAATTTTATTCGACGTAATAGGTTGCAAGCAGCGCTTTGTGATCTGTTGATTCCTGTAGAATGGAGTACCAAAAGTGGGACGGCGCACACCGTAAGATTTGCTGCTAAGTACGGAAAGGGCATACTAAACGTGTATATGCCTCTAACTTATGACGAAAAACCAGAGTTGGCATTTTCAGAGAATCAACTTGGGGCTATTTCAATTGAAATGCCCTCAGAGCATTCTGCGTTCATGAATCATGCTTACGACTTTCTTGGTGCCGATCTTTTTGTTGATCAAGAAAATCTTAAGCGAGATGATATTGATGATGAGTTCTATGCGTTTTACGAAGTCGCGGAAGCCAAGATTGAATCTTCAGATAACCCAAGCATACCTGTTTCTAAGGGGGGGGCGGAAAATAGCGATTCATCTGGGCAATTATCTTTGGATCCTCAAAAGTCAGTGGATCAGGGCGAAGGTTTAAGTCATCAAATAGAGAAGGGGTCACTTGATGGTGTTGAGGTTCCAAAGAGTGATGAAGTTGATTCCCATGACGATGATGTGAAGCAATTTAAGTTGAAAATTTAGTCGAAATAGGGTTTGTAAATTTAACTATTTATAAAGGTAGTAGGGATGCTTATTCTGATGACTTCGCCAAATTCGGCTTTGCGGAACGGCGTGATCGACCAGGCTGTGGTAAAGGTGATCGCCGAAACCCGGGCAGCGAATAATCCAGTTGGATTCATCTCTAATAATCCCGAGCCGGCCTGGTTTGCTGGAGTATTTGCCGGGACCAAAGTGCAATTTTTGCAAGTTAAGGGTCGCCAGACCGGGGATGTTATCAGAAGAAATGCTGAAAAATTTAAACTAAATAGTCACGATGTTATAGTTCTGGCCGTGAAAGACGAAGACGTCCAAATGGGTAAGAATGGAGGCGCCGTGTTAGTCGCCGCTGGATGGACAGGAGCTAATCAGGTACGAGGTTTGGGCATCTGTGTAAATGATGCAGCGCAACTACGGGAAGTACTTGAGCTTACTGCCGCTTGGCGAGGCGACTGGTGGTATACCGCTGAGGCACACAACTACAAAATCTGGGCTTTAGCCGATTTATCCGAATATGGTCAGCAAGTCGATCAGCAGATATTTGGAAAGAAGTTGACGGCGACCGTAAAAAGTGGTGGAAGCCGTTTGAACGCCTTGTTAGCGATCACTTCAAGGTCCTTGTTGATGGCCGGGATCAACAACGCCCAGAACCTGTTGTGGGGTGTTTATCCATCGTCTAGTAGTGATAATCTTGATGATGAGGTACTTAGTGACTTTACTCATCGATTGCGTACGACAGTATCGAGAGTGCACTATTCGAAAAGAGGCGTGCCACTTTTTATCAGGCATACACCTTCGGCCAAGAGGTCAAAGGGTGGAGGTGGAGATCGAACAGATCCATCGGGGCAAATCCTCACGATTCATCTTAACCCTCTATACCGTGGAAAATTGAAAGGTAAGAATGTTGTTGTTGTGGATGATTGCACAACATACGGTGTATCTTTCGGTGTCGCTGCAGCATTTCTTTTGTCGGCAGGTGCGGCTTCAGTGACAGGTATCGCTTTAGGAAAGTTTGGTAATCAGCTAAGGCAATATAAAATCTCAATAAACACGGACCCATTCGTTCCTGTCGCCAATGGAGGATTCTCAGTTGAACCGACGGAGTGGCTTCATGGAATCGTAAACAAAAACACACAGCAGAACCTATTGGGGCTTATTCCGTGACGTCATGAGGCCGGGGCGGAACTTGGTAGACGGAGCTGGAGCTTAGATAAGGCTGCGAATTTAAGATAAGTCACATTGGCTTGATGAGCGCTGCTTGTTGGTTTCGTGTATTGCCAATTGCTCGATCCGCTCTGAACCACTCAAATTCGTCTGTAGGTTCGCCCTCGTGCAGCACCATATCTTCGGCGCGTTCTTTGGGTGTTGCTGGATCCATCCATTCACGCGCCAGACCAGGCGATAGCGATACCGGACGTCGGTCATGGATATCTACCATCCCACCGGCACTGTCGGCGGTTATGATCACGAAGCCGTCATGCTGGGTGGGTTCTCGCCCGGCGCTTGGATATTGTCCAATCGCAGCGCACAAAATGGGCGCACGGTCTTTACGACGGATCAAGTACGGCTGCTTTTTAGCTTCGCCTTCGTCCACCCATTCGAACCAGTTGTTGACCGCGACGATAGCCCGATGTGGCCAGATGGCACGAAAGAACGGGCCGTGGGCGACTTTCTCCACTCGGGCATTGATCGGGGATGCACGATCTTTGGCCCAGTGCGGACGCCACCCCCAGCGCACCATGTCCGCGTGCAGAAGTCTCTCCTCCAGGTGAAGGAGCGCAAGTAGTGTAGTGGGGGCTGCGTTGTAGCGCTCCAGGGGCTCATCCCCGGCATGATTGACGAGCGCGTTCGGCATGCTCAGGGGGCGCGACGAAGTCGCGGATACCGCTGTACTGGGAGAGTCGTCCGCACATTGCCTGCCCGCCTATCAGATATTTCCTACAGAAATTGACCGCAAGACGATCTGAAAGTTAACTGTATATTCGTACAGTTCTGGAAGTCGTGCGTCATGAGCTTTTCAATCGTAGGCCCAATTGGTGTGGCCGGTCGGAAATTACCCCTCTGCCTTTTTCGCGTGCCCGCCGGATTTCCCTCGCCTGCGGCGGATCACATCGAGGCGCATATCTCGTTGGACGAGGTGCTCAACATCCGAGCGCCTCATGTCTACCTGGTGAAAATTTCCGGTGAGAGCATGCAGGGCGCGGGAATCTTTGATGGCGATCTGGCAGTGGTAGATCGCTCACTTGAACCCGTACACGGGCACATAGTCGTTGCTTTGCTGAACAACGACCCACTGTGCAAGCGCCTGTGCATCCGGGGAAAAGACGTCATCCTTCTATCAGAAAATCCGAAGTACCCACCCCGATACGTGCTGGAAGGAGATGAGCTGTCAATCTGGGGTGTGATCATCGGCAGCGTGCGCAGCCATGTCTAACGGCATGCCGGTTTTCGGCCTTATCGATTGCAACAGTTTCTACGCCAGTTGCGAGCGAGTGTTTCGTCCGGATCTGGCAAGGGTGCCCATCGTCGTACTGTCGAACAACGACGGTTGTGTGATCGCTCGAAGCTACGATGCCAAGCCGTTCGTGAAGATGGGCGAGCCTTACTTTCAGATCAAGCACAAGCTGAAGCAGCACGGCATCGTCGCTTTCTCATCAAACTATGCGCTGTATGGTGACATGAGTGAGCGGGTCATGACGTTGATTGAGTCGATGGTGCCCTCGGTTGAGGTGTACAGCATTGACGAAGCATTCGTCGATCTCACTGGCATTCCGGATCTGGACAGCCTGGGCCGGCAGATCCGAAGCCAAGTTCTGAGGTGCGCTGGCATTCCAGTGGGTGTGGGGATCGCTCACACCAAAACTCTGGCCAAGCTCGCCAACCATACAGCCAAGCGCTTGCAGGCTCAGACGGGGGGAGTAGTCAATATCTGCGATCCCGCAAAGCGTGACTGGGTACTGCGAAACACCGATGTGGCTGAGGTCTGGGGGGTAGGGCGGCGCATGAAAGCGCACCTTGACGTCATGGGCATCAAGAGTGCAATGGATCTGGCAAAGGCTGATCCCTGGATGCTGCGTAAAAACTTCAGTGTAGTGATCGAAAAGACGGCGCGAGAGCTAGCAGGTACGCCTTGTTTGGAACTGAACGAACCCGATCCGCCCAAACAGGAGATCTGCTGCAGTCGTATGTTCGGCGCTCGACTTACAGAGCTGGCGCCGATTAAGGAGGCAGTAGCCACGTACATGATGCGCGCCTCGGAAAAGCTCAGGGCGCAAAACTCCCTCTGCAAGAAAATACGCGTGAGCATCCGTACCGGTATGTTTAATCCGGAAGAGGCCAAATATGCGAATGGCGTGGTGGTAGATCTGCCATATCCAACGGACGACGTTCGTTTTCTGACCAAGGCTGCGGTAGGCGCCGTTGATCGCATCTACCGCCCGGGATTCAAATACAGCAAGGCAGAGGTTCTGCTGATGAATCTTTGTCAGCCAGGCGAATATACGGATGATCTGTTTGCCACTTCCCAACCGACGGAATCAACCAAGGTGATGGCCGTGCTCGACCAGATCAACGAACGGTGGGGAAGGGGAACGCTTCGGTCCGCGAGTGTGCCGAATAATCCAGGCTGGAGCATGCGGCGTGAGATGATGAGCCAAAGCTATACGACCCGCTTAGATCAATTATGGACTATCGACTGTAGGTGACGGCTGTGTTATCAGCAATATACAACTGACTGCAATTTCAAAGTTATTCATGGCACAATCTACAGCTTGTATAGGGAGATTAGCCATGGCGATTCATGACATTTATTCCAAACGAAAAAAGCGATTGGCGGAGCAGCATCCGGATGTATATGCCTACGATCACATTCCACTTGCATTAAGAAATCAGATCGTATTTATAGTTGACGATATTGTCGACGATATTTTTGGTTCGCGCGAGAGTGAGAGTGTCTACGATTACATTTCGAGGACTATCTCAAGAGAATGGGGTACGCCTCATCTTGTTTTACACGGTGAAATTCTAGATCGTGATGAGGAAGTTAAGAAGGCTATTCGTGAAGTGCCAGACGCGGATAGCTGCTTGGATATAGTCGAACTCCTGATTCAGATAGCCCAGAGACACGTTGATGATGAAAGAAATGACGTTTCGTCCAGGATCAAAAATATCTTGGCTAGGCATGTGCAAGAGTTAAACCATAGGTTTAAGGAGCATGCTATTGGCTACGAATATTCTGAGAATCAGATCATACGTATAGATTCACAACTCATTCATGCCGAAGTTGTAAAGCCAGCCATATCCTTGCTTGGTGAGCAAGGGTTCGAGGGCGCTCATGAAGAGTTTCTTGCTGCTCACGAGCATTTCAGGCACAAACGCTATAAAGAGGCGCTCAATGAAGCTTTAAAGTCATTTGAAAGCACAATCAAGATTATTGCCGGACTGCATAATTGGCCAATCAATAAAGGTGACACTGCTAGTAAGCTCGTGAAAGCATGCATGGATAATGGTTTGTTTCCTGCTTATTATCAGAGCCATTTTTCTGGGTTGAGTAATCTGCTAGTTGGAGGCGTTCCAAGCATTAGAAATGCAGAGGCGGGGCATGGTCAAGGTGCGGTAGTGAAAGAGATTGACCCTCACATAGTGGCGTATACCCTCCACATGACCGCTTCTGCAATCGTACTATTTATACAGTCTCATCGAGTTCATCCTGGAAAAATGAGTGAATCCGCCCAATAATTTATAGGGCAGAAAAATCTATCTACTTGTAGGTTTTGTTCAACTCGAAAAAATTCAGGAGCGTAGCAGTACGACTCTGGGTTGGTCCCGCACAAAGGTAAAGATAGTTTTTACCTTTGTGCATGGCTTGATTTCTAACTCACGGATTTAGCCACATCCTATCGGGAGCGCATATAATGCGAGCATCTAAGTAGGCCATATCCATAGTTAGAATTGTCCTTACCATATATTTTTTTCGCACTAAATCTTTCTCTGCAACCAATGCAACATCTGCTTCATTGTCATCGGTTATGCTCAGTGGAAGTAGTAATTGAACTCGCTCGTTATACCAATGCGGAACCGCGAGTTTGTAGTTTCTTTTTAGACGCTCCTTGAGTTGTCTAATTGCGCCCTCTACAGCGTTTCTTGCCAAAGTCGGGTTGCCTTGTAATACATCTGGTAAGCGTTCGACATTGTCCGTAAGAATGTGCTTAAAATCTATTTCTAGCTCTAGCCTGTGATCAAAAACTAGTTCACCCGGGTCGTCAATATAAGTTGCGATGTCCGGTAGGGGCTCAAAGTCTCTGACTTTGTCGGAGTAGGCATCAAAATATCCAAATAGAGACCAATCAGGTTGGTTTCGGTCAGCAGCATTTACATTTTTATAAAATGTAGCGAACAAGTCTTTACCTTCAGGTGTCTGTAAGCCTGTGTTTAGACAGGCTTTGGTGCCATCATTGGATAATTTTATTTTGGACTGTTGTTGAAGGCGAAGGAAAGTATAATTGAGGTAGCTTGCAATAATTGGAAACTCGACCCCTGGTCGTTTGAACTCCGGTTTATCGAAATTCCATTGCTCTCTTTTAGCTTTTTCAGCAAGCTTTTGAAATGGTGACTCCCAAGTTTCGCCAATATCGTTCTTCCAGCCAAAGTGAGCGAAGATGGTTTTTGGATCTTGGTCCTTGTAGCGACGGAATAGACTTTCGTACATACAGCTCCCTGCTTTATGGTTAGGTAAGGCTTGGAAATAGGTAGCGATGATGCTGGCCAGCGATTATTTTTGCAAATCAAAAATCAGATACCCAACATCCTCCATGGGTATCTGAATAAATATAATATTACGTAATGTTCGTTATGATGTCATCAATACCTGAGTTTTTCGGGCTTGCATCAAGATATTCTTGATAAGCACGGCGCGCGTTCGCAATCATTCCTCTGTAAGTAAAAGATTGCATGTCACTTTTTCGGAGGTCATCAAGTGCGTCACCATCTGTTGTTTTTGGTAGTTCTTCGGTCACGAAAACAATGTCAATAGCCGGAATTCGACCATATAACCCACCTAAATCTGGATGGTTCTGAAGATATACCCTAACGGCTGCCCGGTATTTTTTTCCTTGTTTTATCAGGTCATTTACATCAACTGCCTTGAGGCCAGGGCGCTTCAGTTCTACGATGATATGCCTGCCAGACGAAGTGCGGTAGGCAATATCCAGCCGCGCCCCTGTATCTGCATTTGGAGCTACCGTCATAAGCTCTTTTGTTAGAACTTGCTCCATGATTTTGCTTTCGCCAACCGGTCCCCAAGTTGGATCAAGTAACCAAAGATGATCGAAAAGATATTTTTGTGCTACTTTCTCCAGTGATTCCGGAATTACAATCTCTTTTTCAAATTTCTCGATTACTTGAAGTCTTGATCTCGTAATTTCATGATAGTGAGTGGCCTCAATGTCATCTAGATTATTAAACAGCCTTTGAAACTCAACAGATAATACGTCGGTAACTCTTTCGAGTTTGTCCAGCTGTTTGCGAATTCTGAGCTTTTCAAAGCCTACAATTGTGCTTCTAACTAAGTCTCTTTTGATTTCTTTGCTTTTCGATTCGTCGTTTGAATATTCGCCCGAAAGAATAGGGTTCATAAGCTTTTTTGCAAGCTTCCGATCCCGTGCGTCCGAAAGAGTTGCGTACCATTTTTCGAGTGCAAGCTTGGTGCGCTCGTCGTCGCTGTCGACGTTCTGCTGTCTTCGCCAGTCGTCCCATTGATCTGCAATATCATCAAGCGTGTTTTTCAGCCAATTGCGGACTGAGGTTACTAATGGATCACCTGTCTTCACCGCCTCACGATTTGCAGTTGCTCGATCAATGCCGTCAGCATCAAGGAAGTCTGCATGTAGCTCGCCCACGATATAGCTGTTGAAAACTTTGGCGTTTCCAATATCCTTAAGCATGTCCTCTTGAAAAACGCGACCATTAGCGAATAACGAAATCTGATTTATATTGTCTTCTGTTTTTTTCAGGCTTTTAGGCTTTGAAACTGTTGCAATGAAACCGCGCAATTTGTAGGCATGTATGCCAACGATAACGGTGTCGTTAATTCGCTTTATGCATTCGTGCCCGTTCTCATCCGTTGCTATATTTTTTAAAAGGGGCTTTTGCATTTTGCGAGTTTCGTCATCAAGATCCCACCAGAACTGAATATCTCCATGATATCCGCGATCTTGAGTGGTAATTTCGGTCTCGCCTATAATGACCTTAAAGTCATAAATGTCACCTAGCACACTAAAACGTCTCGCTATCCGAGGGCGAAGAAAGGCTTCAGTTTTGTCGGTGCCAGCAGTCAATTTTGATAGGACGATCCTAGTGCCGGTTGCGCCTTTCCAGTCGTAAACTGTAGTAATTTTCTCTAGCTGATATTTTTTGTCGGTTCTAATGTCTTCGCGCAGTTGCTCAACATTTATTCTGGCCGAGACGGGGTCCTTACCGTCTTTTTTTGACCAAATATCAATTTGGTTCGCAAGGGAGAACATTGCGAGCTTACCGATGCCTTTCCTACCCATGACTGGGCGCTCTTTAAGATCGCTTTTATTACCCTTGCCTTGATCACGCCTTGCATAGCCGACTCGTAAAAAACGGGCTTGCAATTCATCGTCACCCATACCATGACCGTTATCCTGAACAATTATGCGGTCGTCCAAGATTTCAACACTAACTTCGGTAGCATCAGCATCCCACGCGTTAGCTACGATCTCGGTAACCACTGCCGGGGTGCTGCTGTACAAGCCAATACCCAGGTGATTAAGTACATTAAGATCGATTTCAATTTTGTATTTGCTTTTCTCTGTATCTTTGACTATCGCTTCCATTGCTCCACTGTCCTATCAGCTGCCATATCAATGCGCTGATGGTTGCATGAATTTTCTTCGGATGCAGCATTGAAGTGCCATCATGAATGAAATGACCATTACCAGCCGTCGGATGAAGGCGGTGAAGAGAGAGAATACGACGCCTGAACTGGTGGTGAGGCGACTGCTTCACAGGATGGGGCTGCGATTTCGCATTAACCAGCGATCCTTGCCGGGAAGCCCCGACATCGTCCTGCGAAAGCATCGAACAGTAATTTTCGTCCATGGATGCTTTTGGCATCGACATGCGGGCTGTCGTTTCGCTTCGATTCCGAAAACACGGCAGGAATTCTGGACTCCCAAATTCATTGCGAATATGGCGAGGGATGTAAAAAACGTAACAGACCTAGAGGCTAAGGGCTGGCGCGTGCTGGTAGTCTGGGAGTGTGAAACCAAAAACTTAGCCGCCCTCGAAGAGCGGCTGATGTTTAGCTTCAGTTTAAATGCTCAGAGTTCTTGATCTCGTCCAAGTGGCGTTGGATGCTGAGACCGATGATTTCGCCAAGGCGAACAGGTACTGCGTTACCAATCATGCGTCCGACCGCCTTGAAGGTGATTTGATCAGGAGGCATGAACTTATAATCATCAGGAAACGACTGCAGTGTTGCGGCTTCGCGTAAGGAAATTGCCCGGTTCTGATTTTTATCGTAGTGACCAAAGCGGCCGTTGCCAAAGCCGAAACAGAGAGTAGTCATCGTAGGGCCTGGCTCATCTCCGCGCATGCGGCCGTAAACACTTGCAAAGGTTTTGCCGCTGTCTTTGCGATGGCATGCTGCACGAAGCGACTCCGGCCAGTCGTGCCAGGTGCCGCCAGGCTTTGAAAGCATTATTCGTTTCAGATTCGTAGGGCTCAATGTAGCCGAGCGATGCAACGGATCTTCAGGATCGCATTCGCCGGCTGCAATCTTCGGAAGGTGGCCAATTGCTTCTTCGACGGTAACTGGATGCCCAGCATGAGTCTTGGGGATCATTGATATCGGGCCAAGCTTCGAGGCAAGTAGCACATGGCGGCGGCGATGCTGTGGCAATCCATATTCAATGCAGCGGATGGTGTCTGCCCAGATATGATAATTCTCATCTTTCAGACCTTGCACGAAGTCGTGGTAAACCTTGTGTTTAGTCACATCGGGCACATTTTCCATCGTTACGAGCTCGGGCTTAATCTCCTTGATCAGCTTTTCGAAAGAATAGAGTAGGGGCCACTTGACATCGGTCCTTGTGTCCCGACCATGGTTATAACTCGAAAAGGGTTGGCAAGGAGCACAACCTGCTAATAGCTTGATTTTCCCTGGTCTATACCAAGCAGCGATGTCTTGTGCTTTAACGAGGGCAACACTCTCTGCTATGAATTCTGCTCCGTTATTTTCACGGTATGCGTATTCACAGTTGAGGTCGATGTCATAACCAGCTCGAACAACGATACCGGTTTTTAGTAACCCTGCGGTTAGTCCCCCTGCACCACAGAACAGGTCGACGGCGTCAATGTCATGCATAGTAATACCTCCTGGCGGAGGGCATTTTAGCCATTCCGGAGAAAAAGATCGAGGACCAGTACTGAAAATTTATACAGTTTCGGAAAGGGGGATGGGCGTCAATGGATCCAATATGGCTATTGAGGGGAGCTGACATTTTGCTGAAAACCGCGGGGGTCTTTGAGGAAAAGGCTAGGCAGATACCGTACCAATTCTTGTACCAATCTATGTGTTTTGACATGACTTTGTGGGGGCATCCAAGGAGCCAGCCCCCATGTTGACTGACCGAGGGAACATACCAAACACCGCTTCACATCGCGGTGTAATTCTGTTCCAGGGACATGAAACTACCTGTGGGGATTTTCGCAAAGGGCAAGGGTACGGTGGCGGACACAACCCTGCAAGTTCGGTGTAACGCGATTATTCGTCGCGGCCTTCCATCATCGTGCGTTTGAGCATCACGTACACCGCACCGGCACCGCCGTGTTTCGCCTGGCACGAGGTGAAACCGAGCACTTGCGGATGCTGACGCAGCCAAGTGTTGACGTGGCTTTTGATCATCGGCCGCTTGCCGTCCAGGCGCACGGCCTTGCCGTGGGTGACGCGCACGCAGCGGATTTCGAATTTGGTCGCTTCGGCGAGAAAGGCCCAGAGGGTCTCGCGGGCTTTTTCGACGTTCATGCCGTGCAGGTCGAGGCTGCCTTCGAACGGGATCTGGCCGATCTTGAGCTTGCGCATCTGGCTTTCCTGCACCCCGTCGCGGGCCCACATCAGCTCGTCTTCGGGGCCGACG
>Ga0182006_1001787_pt1 | contig 12414 bp, 7 predicted proteins | sample Sormic07211104_1_FD_123022 | JGI IMG/M metagenome (GOLD analysis project Ga0182006, IMG submission 123022) | Rhizosphere microbial communities from Sorghum bicolor, Mead, Nebraska, USA - 072115-104_1 MetaG | ecosystem: Host-associated > Plants > Roots > Rhizosphere | place: USA: Nebraska...
ACCTCAAACAGCATAAAGACCACGGTCAGCACCAGCAGCACGGTATTGGTCATCGCGCCGGAAAAGCCGCTCAGCGCCACGGTAGCCAGGTTCATCATGGTATTAGGATCGAAACGCTGTACCAGCGCATCGGTTGAAATATTAAGATGAAAGCCCGCCGCCAGATGTTGCAGCACCGTCATTTTCTGCTCCATGGTGGCGCGCAGTTGCGGATAGAGATCGGAAAACTCGCTCATTGAGCTGGCAATAATGGCACCCAGCAGCACGAGAGCGCAGAAAATCACCGTGATCACCAGCCCAATCGCCAGCCCACGGCGGAAGCCACGACGCATCAGCATCGTTACCAGCGGATTCAGCACAATGGCAAAGAACGCCGCCAGCAGCAGCGGAACCAGAATATCGGACGCTGCCCGAACCCCGGCGAGGATAATGACCAGCATCGCCAGTTTTATCAGAATATTTTGTCCGATCTTTTCCCGTTGCAGCTCGCTCATTCTCTCTCTCATAACGTAATTTGGCTGTTGAAAGTGTAGCTGAAACAAAATTAACAATCTGATTTATCAGAGAAACGGTAAAGCGCGGTGGCAGGTGGGTGAGGTAATCAGCGCCACAGCACTCAGCTATCGCGGCAGAGCAGCAACTCCCCATTGTGCCGGTTTTTACCCGGCTTTCTGCTGCACGTCCGGGCAGGGGCAGCCGCCCGATAGCCGTGTCATTAAGATGCGCCAGTGGCGAAAGCGGGTATAGTTAAAGGATAAACCTTATCATTCAGCCAAATACGAGCGCGAGGACTCATGCCTGAACAGCCTGCAGCGGAACCGAACACCCCATCCGGAAACCTGAACATCTCTCTGCTGATCCTCTCTATCGTGGCCTACAACTTTGCCAGCTATCTCACTATCGGTCTGCCGCTGGCGGTATTGCCAGGATGGGTGCATGACCAGCTGGGCTTCAGCGCATTCTGGGCGGGCCTGGTGATCAGCCTGCAATATGTGGCGACGCTGCTGCGCCGCCCACACGCCGGACGCTATGCCGATCTCTGGGGGCCAAAGAAAGTGGTGGTGACCGGCCTGGTGGGCTGTCTGATCAGCGGGTTGTGTATTTTGCTGGCGGCGCTCATCGAATCACCGCTGTTAAGCCTGACGCTGCTCTGCGTGGGCCGCTTGATTCTGGGCGTGGGCCAGAGTTTTACCGGCACCGGCACCTCGTTGTGGGGTGTGGCGCGGGTGGGTTCGCTTCACATTGGCCGGGTCATCTCCTGGAACGGCATCGTCACTTATGGCGCGATGGCGATTGGCGCGCCGCTCGGCGTGGTGATATTCCGGGCGGGTGGCCTGCTGTGGCTGTCGCTGGTCATTGTTGCTATCTGCGTGGTAGGCATCGTCTGCGCGGTGCCGCGTCCGGCCGTAAAAGCCAGCCGGGCCAGACCCCTGCCGTTTCGTGCGGTGCTGGGGAAAATCGCCGGTTTTGGTGCGATTCTGGCGATGGGTTCGGCGGGTTTCGGTGTCATTGCCACCTTTATTACCCTGTTCTATCAGGATAAAGGCTGGGAAGGGGCCGCCTTTGCGCTCTCCCTGTTCAGCGGCGCTTTCGTCGGCGCGCGCCTGCTGTTCCCGAATGCGATTAACCGCCACGGCGGTCTGCGGGTCGCCAGCATCTGCCTGGCGGTTGAAGCCGCCGGGCTGTTTCTGGTGGCCGCAGCGGGTGATCCCTGGATGGCAAAAGCGGGCGCATTTCTGACCGGTGCCGGGTTCTCGCTGGTATTCCCGGCGCTGGGCGTGGTGGCGGTAAAAGTGGTGCCGCAGCAGAATCAGGGCAGCGCGCTGGCGACCTACACCGCCTTTATGGATCTGTCGCTGGGGATAACCGGGCCACTTGCCGGATTCATCATGACTTATGCGGGTGTCTCACGCGTCTACCTGCTCACGGCGCTGCTGGTCTGCGTCGCTTTTTTCTGCACGCTGCGCATGCAGCGGCGTCAGGCGGTGTTGCCGGCAGCAGACGATTCTTCAGGATAAAAAAAATGGCCCAGCAGCGGGCCAGAACGTCTTTTCAGACACAGATAAACCGATTAATGGTGCGCGCAAAGCGCAGAACAGGATTCAGGCTTGCAGCAGTTCAATACTGTTGCGGATCTGGCGTTCAACCTCCGCAGGGGTCCAGTTGCTGAGCTGACTGGAGAAAGGCTCAAAGGCATAAACGCCCTTATAGCCAAGCATCTCCAGCCGCTTCACCTGCACCACGCTCTTCAGTACATCGTTATCACTCAACATGATGCGTTCTTCATCGGTCAGTTCGGCGGTCGGACGGCGATCTTCCACGCCCGAAAGGTGCACCAGACCGATCTGGTTAACATCAATGCCTGCTGGAAACTCCTGCTCAGCCTGCTCATAGAGATGATGGTGAAAGGTATCCAGCAATAACTTAAAGGGCACGTCCGCCGCGGCGATCAATTGCTGCGTTTGTACCGCCGAACGCAGCGAGCTGACCGGAAAACCCAGCGGCTCCACCAGACCCTGAATGCCATAGTGGGCAAAGCGCGGGGCCAGCTGCTGCATCGCCGCCTGGGTTTGCTGAGGCGACACGGCTATCCCCTCATTCAGCGGACACATGACCAGCGCCTTTGCACCAATCTGTTGTGCTGTCTGTAACAGTACTTCGGCCCGGGCCAGTAGCGCGTCGTCAATGCGGTTAAACGGATAGAGCGCATTAATGGTGATGATATCAATATGATACCTGTCGGTCAGAGCGCGCAGCTGATCGGTGCTGAGATCGTCAGTGACGCTGCCGCCCGGCATGTCATTTCGCAGTTCAACCTTGCTCAGCCCCAGGCGCTGAACCAGCTGAAAAAATGCCTCCAGCGAGAGCCGGGGCGCAATTTTGCGGTTGATACAGAAACGGGTTGGATCGATGGCCATGCACTGACTCCGGGACAGGAGGATGATGCGACCAAAGAGAACATTTATTTCATTAATAGTGAATAATGAAACACAAATTATTAGATCAGCCTCGCATTAATTTCATATTCCGTTTCAGCCCGATGCATAAAGGCTGGATCGCCTTCGCAGTAAAACGCCCAAACCACTCCCCGGCTATTACCCTGCTACGCTAAGGCTGGCCGCTATTAGTGGCCTCCCGTCATCGTGATGCCGCGAGAGACTAAGTGGCGGGAAAAATGCGATCTGTGCCGCTAAAATCAAATTTTCCAAAAAGAACCATTTGAAAAATTTGTTCCACTGTAATAGCTTCATAGCACGCTTTCAGGTTTGCCTGGTCAGGCAGTGTGGCAGGTCGCATGGTCCGTCTGCAGGGAACTTAACCATCTAAAGAGGCAACATCATGACAATCATAGGTAACTTTATTGGCGGTAAAACCACTTTCAGCGCCAGCAACGAAACCATTCCTGTTTACGATCCGGCAACCGGCAAAGTGGTACGTGAACTGACGCAAAGTACCGCTGATGAAGTGGCCCAGGCGATTGGTGTCGCGCATGACGCTTTTGCTGCCTGGTCGAAAACCTCGCCGCTGCGTCGCGCCCGCGTTCTGTTCAACTTCAAAGCCCTGATGGAGAAGCACCGTGACGAGCTGGCGGCGCTGATTGTCTCTGAGCACGGCAAAGTCTGGTCTGATGCGCTGGGTGAACTGACGCGTGGCATCGAAGTGATTGAGTTTGCCTGCGGGATCCCCCATCTGCTCAAAGGCGAATATTCCCCGAACGTCGGCAGCGGCGTTGACAGCTACTCGCTGATGCAACCGGTCGGCGTCGTGGCGGGCATTACGCCGTTTAACTTCCCGGCGATGGTACCGCTGTGGATGTTCCCGATAGCCCTGGCCTGCGGTAACACTTTTGTGCTGAAGCCACCGGCGCTGGATCCTTCCGCGGCAGTGCGTATGGCTGAACTGCTGACCGAAGCGGGCCTGCCCGATGGCGTATTCAACGTGGTGCACAGTTCCAATGAAGATGCTGAGCAGCTCTATAAAGATCCGCGTATTGCCGCGGTGAGCTTCGTCGGTTCTTCTGGCGTGGCTGAGCATATCTATAAAACCGCCAGCGCCCACGGCAAGCGGGTACAGGCGTTTGGCGCGGCGAAAAACCACGCTATCGTTATGCCGGATGCCGACCTGGATGCCACCGTCAACGCCATTATGGGTGGTGCGTTTGGCTCTGCTGGTGAACGCTGCATGGCGCTGCCGGTTGTGGTCGCCGTGGGCGATGATACCGCCGACAAGCTGATCGCCCGTCTGACTCCGCTGGTGAACGCGCTGCGTATCGGCCCTGGCATTAATCAGGGCGCTGATGAAAATGAGATGGGACCGGTCGTTTCAGCGGCGCACCAGAAGAAAGTGCTGGGCTACATCGACAAAGGCGAGCAGGAAGGCGCGAAGCTGGTGGTCGATGGCCGTAACGTGCAGGTTGCAGGTCACGCCGAAGGTTACTACGTCGGCGGCACGCTGTTTGATCATGTCACCTCTGAGATGGTGATCTGGCGTGAAGAGATTTTCGGGCCGGTGCTGAGCATCATGCGCGCGCCGGACTACGACAGTGCGCTGCAACTGGTTAACAGCCATGAATTCGGCAACGGCAGCGCGATTTTCACCAGCAACGGTCACACCGCACGTGAGTTTGTGCAGAACGTTGAAGCGGGTATGGTCGGTGTCAACGTGCCGGTTCCGGTGCCGATGGCATTCCACAGCTTCGGCGGCTGGAAGCGTTCAGTGTTTGGCGCGCTCAATGTTCATGGACCGGATGGCGTGCGTTTCTATACCCGCATGAAAACGGCCACCGTACGCTGGCCATCCGGTCAGCAGACTGTGTCTGAATTCAGTATGCCAACCTTAGGCTGATTCATTTCAACGCTGATCCCGGTGCGCGACCGGCAGGATAATCTGCCGGTCGCTTTGTTCGCTGGCACCGCGCCCGCGAGCCCACCGCAGCGTCAATCGTGACAGAGAGGAGTATCAGGATGTCTTTACTGTCGAAAGCACAAGCCCCTGACGCGCAGGGTCGTATTCAGCATGTGACGCCTGAGCGCGCCGGCTGGCGTTATGTGGGATTTGATGCCTATTTGCTGAAGAAAGGGGAAACCCTGCGTCTCAGCAGTGGTGATAAAGAGCTGTGTCTGGTGCTGGTGGCCGGGCTGGCCTCGGTAAAAACCCGCCATGCTGATTTTCCCGGTATCGGTCAGCGCATGTCGCCTTTTGAGCGCGTTCCGCCTTATTCCGTTTATGTGCCGCATGATGATGAAGTAGAGGTTTACGCTGACAGCGATCTTGAGCTGGCGGTCTGTAATGCGCCCGGTCAGGGGAATCTGCCTGCGCGCCTGATTGCACCAGCCGATGTTGGTGTTGAGCATCGCGGAAAAGGGCGCAACCAGCGCCTGGTTCACAATATCCTGCCTGACAATGAACCGGCTGATAGCCTGCTGGTGGTGGAAGTCTATACCAACGAGGGCGATACCAGCTCTTATCCCAGCCACAAGCACGACCAGGAGGAGAGTGAAAACGAAACCTACCTGGAAGAGACCTACTATCACCGTTTCGATCCGGAACCTGGCTTTGCCATGCAGCGCGTCTACACCGACGACCGTTCCCTGGATGTCTGTATGGCACCCTATAATCGCGACGTGGTGATGGTACCGCGCGGCTATCATCCGGTAGCGACGCTGGCGGGATATAATAACTACTATCTGAACGTGATGGCGGGGCCGGTGCGGCTGTGGAAATTTACCTGGGAGAAAGATCACGCCTGGGTGAACAGCGACAGCTATCCACGGAAAGCGTAAGTCTTCGCTGAAAAATAAACAGCAATCACGGTTTATAATCCGCGTTCATATCAGTAAAAAGGGCAGCCTGTCGCGCTGCCCTTTTTTGTGTGTGGAACTCAGCTGGTCTTTGCGTTGTTCAGTGCCAGCGAAACCGCCAGCGTCTGTGCCAGGCAGAGTGAAGCGACCTGCGAACGGAAGCCATCGACCTGCGCTTCACGTACCACAAAGCAGACATCGCTGAAGGCGGCCAGCGGACTGACCTGACTGTCGGTAATGGCAATCTGATGCGCACCGCGTTTGGCACCCATTTCAACCACCTCGACCGCTTCACGTGCATAAGGCGAGTAGCTGATCGCAATCACCACATCTTTCGGGTTTACCAGGCTGAGCTGCTCGGTAAACATCCCGCCCAGGCCATCAATCAGGAAAGCGCGGCGCTCCAGATGACGCAGCGCGTAGACCAGGTAGGAAGCGACGCTGAAAGAGCGGCGCAGGCCGATAACATAGATATTCTCAGCCTCATTCAGCAGTTTCACCGCTTTGTTCAGCTGCTCAGGATTAACCTGCATCGCCAGCTGCTGCAGCGCCTGGCTGTTAACCATGGTAAAGACGTTGAGGATTTCCGCCGGACTTTCAGGCGCACTGGCGCTGTCGTCCGTGGAGGTCTGGCGAAACAGGCGAGCGCGCTCGGTATAGTTGACCGTCTCCTCCATCAGGTGCTGACGAAAAACCTGTTTCATTTCGTTGAAGCCGCTGAAGCCAAAAGCATTCGCAAAGCGGATCAGCGTCGACGGTGGCACATCGGCCTGTTGAGCAATCGAGGCGACGGTATCGAAAGCAATACTGTTACTGTTATCAAGGATGTAGCGCGCAACCTGTTTAAGACGCTTGCTCAGCGTTTCGTAGCGGCGACGAATATCGTCCTGCAAGAGAGAAAGTTGGGTGGGATTATTGTTCATCACTTCTGCCCGTATAATTAGAATAATGGCTGCATAATGAGCGCTATAGTATCAGATGGATGGAAAATTTCATTTCTTTGCGTCAACGACGCGGTTTATTTCATGGCTTTATGAAATGGTTCACAGATTAGCCTCAGCGCCCGAGGCGCGCCTCTGCACAGGTTATAACAGGATGAAAACCGGCGTGGAAAGTCAGTGAGGAGAAGAGGGATGCGAGTAAAAACGCCATCCCGGGTGTGATGGCGTGAGATTGTTGAAAAGTGTGCCCCTTCCAGCTGTAAGACTGTGCAGGCTCAGGTAACACGGTCAGATCGGAAAGTCGCTAAAGCCATCCCTGGCCGCTCGGCCCGCGCCGTCCCTGGCGCGGGACGCTTTCCTCCTCTGACCGTGTTACCTGCGCATTGAGCTTATTCGTTGCGGCAACGTTCACCCTGCTTTGAATGAGTCAGCAGTCTGAGGCTATCCCTGGTTGAGATAGCCTCTGGCAGAGCAGCAGCAAATCAGGCGCGGGCAGCGCGCCAGTACTCAATCAGTCGCAGATAGTTGCCTTTAACCGTCTCAATCAGCGCCTGATCGTCCAGCTCCCCCTGTAACCACTGGCGGGAAGGCTGACCAAAGATAGTGCGGCCTACCGCAAAACCTTTCACCCAGGGCGCTTTGGCCGCCGCGGCGAAGCCCGCTTTAAGCTTCTCTTCGGGCGCATCCAGACCGAGTAACAGGATGCCGCGACAGTGGGGATCCTGCTGCTCAATCAGACCGCTGATCGCCTGCCAGCTTTCCGCCGACAGCGGTGGCAGTTTCCACCAGTCAGGCTGGATGCCCAGACTGTAGAAATGGCTCAACATATCAAAGTAATACGTTTCATTCTTATCCGGATTGTTGTCAGGCAGAATCACTTCCAGCAGCAGCTCATGACCGCTTTTGTTACAGCCGTTCCAGACGTCGAGCACCAGCTCATCCTGCTCTTTACGCAGTTCAGCACTGTCATGCGGATGATAGAAGACCAGACATTTCACCACGTGTTCGGCAGGCCAGTCGATCAGCTGCGAGCCGATGTTGCCATGCTCCAGGCGCAGCGGACGCGAGCTCGGCAGCTCAATCGGGCGGCCAATCCACCAGTTCTTACCGGTAATGGCATTCAGCGCCTTCTGACCGTAGGTCGTATCCGCCAGAATCCCGCTTTTATTCTCTAATCCTGCCTCTCTGGCAGCCTGCTGAGCGGCTTCCAGCAGCAGCAGTTTCAGTTCCGGAATGCGGCTCTCGTCCACGCCCGCTTCCTGCGCCATATCCGCCAGTTGTTTGCGGTGGTCAAAGGCGAAGACATTCAGCTCCGGCCACTGCTGCTTGCGGGTAGTCACGCGGTGCAGATGGTTCAGACGGCTGTCGAGATCGGGACGCTTCACCTCTTTGTCGCGACTCAGGAAATCATCCAGCTCCGCTTTGGTTGGCATGGCGGGTGCGCAACCGTGGCGTGATACCACCAGCGCTCCGCAGGCGTTGGCGTAACGGCACGCCTGAGTCCAGCCCTCATCATTCAGCCAGCCGCGCAGCAGGCCAGACATAAAGGCATCGCCCGCGCCCAGCACGTTGAGAACCTCGACGCGTACGCCCGTGTGCAGCTCAGTCTGTTCCCAGCTATCCGGGATCTCGCCTTCAAACACCACGCAACCCAGCGGTCCACGTTTGCAGACCAGCGTCGCCTGACTCGCCTGACGCACGTTTTTCAGCGCGGTCAGGGTGTCGGTGCTGCCACCGGCAATATGAAACTCCTCTTCGGTGCCGACGATCAAATCGAAATAGTGCACCACTTCCTGTAACTGCTGCGTGACCTGTGACGACTCAATGAAACGTGTTTCACCGTCGCCCAGAGAGGTCAGTCCCCACAACACCGGACGATAATCGATATCCAGCGCCGTGCGCAGGCCGTTGCGGCGGGCGATATCCAGCGCTTTCAGCACCGCTTCGCGGGTCTGAGGATGGGATAAGTGGGTGCCGGTAACCGCCACGGCGCGCGCAGAGGTAATAAAGGCTTCATCGATATCGTCCGGAACCAGGCCCATATCGGCGCAATTATCGCGGTAGAAAATCAGCGGAAAAGTCTCTTCATCTTTGATGCCGAGGATCACCAGTCCGGTCAGACGCTGCGGATCGGTGATTAGCGCATCGGTGTTACAGCCTACGCGCTGCAACTCTTCACGCAGAAAGCGACCATTATGCTCATCTCCCACCCGCGCCAGCATCGCCGATTTCAGCCCCTGAATCGCGGTGCCATAGGCGACATTGCCTGACGAGCCGCCCAGATATTTAGCAAAGGAGGTGACATCTTCCAGTCGCGCCCCGATTTGCTGGCCATAAAAATCAACGGCGATGCGCCCGATACAAATCACATCAAGCGGTTTCTGTTGTGTACTCATACCTGTGGTTTCCTTCTGTGATTAGCAGCGCTGGCGGGCGTAAAGACCGACACCAGTTACGCTCTGCTTCCGGGTCTGTAGGTGTCTGACTGGCTATGAGGGGAGTATGAGGAATAAAAATTCCATATTCAATACGAAATGAAATATCCATCGCAATTTTGTGAACCAGGTAAAACTCCTGATTGCCGCCCGCCTGCGCGAACTCTGCCAGCGTGATGTGCGGTATGTCAGGGTTGTGAAGGGGATCGCAGGAATCCGCACGCCAGTCAGGCAAGCTGCTGCATTGAAATGAATTTTTTCATCAGGCACCACTCTCTGTTAAACGTTCCAGATTTCCCCACTGCAATCGCCCGCCAGACCTGTTGCCGTCATTAAATTTGATCTCACTCGCAAAATGAAATGTTTCTTCTGTAATCGTGTTTTATGAAAAATATATTTGTTTATAATCGCCTCACGTTTCAGTTATTCAGGTCGCCTTTTCCGCCGATGACAACGCCTGGCGTGCTGTCGCGGAAGTCGGGGTCCACCAGCATGTAAGGAAGAATATGGGCACTATCAGACTGACCACGGCACAGGCGCTGGTTAAATTTCTTGATAATCAATTCATTGATGTCGATGGCGTTGAGACGAAGTTCGTAAAAGGCATCTTCGCCATTTTCGGACATGGCAACGTGCTGGGGCTGGGCCAGGCGCTGGAACAGGATAGCGGCGATCTGGTGGTCTACCAGGGCCGTAATGAGCAGGGCATGGCTCATGCTGCCACCGGCTTTGCGCGCCAGTCGCTGCGCCGCCAGATTATCGCCTGCAGTTCGTCTGTGGGGCCTGGTGCGGCCAATATGATCACCGCCGCGGCGACCGCGACCGCCAACCGCATTCCTCTGCTGCTGCTGCCAGGCGACGTCTTCGCCACCCGCCAGCCCGATCCGGTGCTGCAACAGATTGAGCAGAGCTACGATCTCAGCATCAGCACCAACGATGCCTTCCGCGCCGTCAGCAAATACTGGGATCGCGTCAGCCGCCCGGAACAGCTGATGTCCGCCTGTATCAACGCCATGCGCGTACTGACCGATCCGGCAGAAACCGGCGCGGTCACGCTGTCGCTGCCGCAGGATGTGCATGGCGAAGCCTGGGATTACCCGGACTACTTCTTCCAGAAACGGGTGCACCGTCTGGATCGCCGCCTGCCGGTGGCGGCGCAGCTGGCAGATGCCCTGACGCTGATTAACCGTAAGCGCAAGCCGATGATTATCTGCGGCGGCGGAGTGAAATACTCCGAAGCGGGCGAGGCGCTGCGCCAGTTTGCCGAGCGCTATCAGATTCCCTTTGCGGAGACGCAGGCGGGCAAAGGCACGCTGGTCTCTGACCATCCGCTGAATGTCGGCGGCGTGGGCGAAACCGGCTGTCTGGCGGCTAACCTGCTGGCGAAAGAGGCCGATTTAGTGATCGGCATCGGCACCCGCTACACCGACTTCACCACCGCGTCGAAATGGATTTTCCAGCATCCCGATGTCAGCTTCCTGAACATCAACGTCAGCAACTTTGACAGCTACAAGCTCGATGGCGTGCAGCTGCTGGCTGATGCACGCGAAGGGCTGACCGCGCTCACCGCCGGTCTGGCCTCGCAGCACTACAGCAATGACTGGGGCAACCAGATTGAGCAGGCGCAGAGCCAGCTGCTGAAAGAGACGCAGCGCGTCTACCAGGTGGAATATCACGATGGCGACTTTGTGCCGGAGATTGCGGATCATCTCGACCGTAAAGCGGTGTTCGCTGAGTTTAACCGCCTGACCCAGTCGCTACTGACGCAAAGCAGCGTGCTCGGCACCTTAAATGAGCAACTGCCGAAAGACGCAGTGGTAGTGGCAGCGGCGGGCAGTCTGCCGGGCGACCTGCAGCGCGTCTGGCGCACCAAAGATTACAACGCCTATCACGTTGAATATGGCTACTCCTGCATGGGTTATGAAGTGAATGCCGCGCTGGGTGTGAAGCTGGCGCAGCCGCAGCGCGAGGTCTATGCGCTGGTCGGTGATGGCTCCTTTATGATGCTGCACTCAGAGCTGGTCACCTCGATTCAGGAAGGGGCGAAGATCAACGTAGTGCTGCTGGATAACATGACCAACGGCTGCATCAATAACCTGCAGATGGAACACGGCATGGACAGCTTTACGACCGAGTTCCGGTTCCGTAATGCGGAAGGTGGCAAGCTGGACGGCGGCTTTATTCCGGTCGATTTCGCCGCTATCGCCGCCGGTTATGGCTGTAAAACCTATCGTGTGACCACGCTGGAGCAGCTCAAAGCGGCGCTGGAAGATGCCCGCACCCAGACGGTTTCCACTCTTATCGACATCAAAGTGCTGCCAAAAACCATGATCCACAAATATTTCAGCTGGTGGCACGTCGGCGTGGCGCAGGCCTCGAAGACCGAACGTTCTCAGGCGGTGGCGGACAAGCTCAACAGCCATCTGGATCAGGCGCGAAAATATTAATTTCAGGGCCGTGCCACGGCCCGTTTTGCTCTTCTCCGTACGAACCCTACACAGGTGTAATTATGACTTTGAAACTTGGCGTCATCGGTACAGGTGCAATTGGTCAGGAACATATTCGCCGCTGCAGCCACGTGCTGCAGGGTGCACAGGTGGTTGCCGTCTCTGACATTAATGTCGAAGGCGCGCGTGCCGCACTGCAACGCCTGAATATTGAGGCGGAGGTATTCGAAAATGGACACGACGTGATTCAGTCTCCGAATGTTGATGCGGTGCTGGTCACCTCATGGGATCCGACCCATGAAGAGTTCACCTTAGCGGCGATTGCCGCCGGTAAACCGGTGTTCTGTGAAAAGCCGCTGGCGATGAGCGCCGAGGGCTGCCGCCGGGTCGTGGATGCAGAGATTCAGGCGGGTAAACGCCTGGTGCAGGTCGGCTTTATGCGTCCTTACGATGCGGGCTACCGTGCACTGAAAAAAGTGATCACCGATGGCGATATCGGTGAGCCGCTGATGCTGCACTGCGCGCACCGCAACCCGACCGTGCCGGAGAACTACACCACGCCGATGGCGATCACCAACACCCTGATCCACGAGCTGGATGTGCTGCGCTGGCTGACAAACGATGACTATAAAACGGTGCAGGTGGTCTTCCCGCGCGTCACCTCGAAGTCACACAGTCAGCTGAAAGATCCGCAGATCGTGCTGTTTGAAACCCAGAAAGGGGTTCGCATTGACGTCGAGATCTTCGTTAACTGCGCTTACGGCTATGACATCCAGTGTGAAGTGGTGGG
>Ga0182006_1001789_pt1 | contig 12396 bp, 13 predicted proteins | sample Sormic07211104_1_FD_123022 | JGI IMG/M metagenome (GOLD analysis project Ga0182006, IMG submission 123022) | Rhizosphere microbial communities from Sorghum bicolor, Mead, Nebraska, USA - 072115-104_1 MetaG | ecosystem: Host-associated > Plants > Roots > Rhizosphere | place: USA: Nebraska...
CTCCGCGGCGTTGGCGCGGGTGATGAGCTGGCCGGTGGTGAAGGTGAGTTGCGGCGGCGCCTTGCCGTTCTTGATCCACTCGTACATGTTCACCGAGGTCTCATAGCCGTGGCGCTTCGGGCTGATCAGCACGCTGCCGAAGAAGCCAGTCGGCTGTGCCTTGGCGAATTCGTTGAGCGCCGACTTGCTGCCGCCGATACCCACGCCGATCATGTTGTCGGCACGGAAGTTACGGCCTTCCGCCGCGCGCACGGCACCGAGCACCGCTTCGTCGTTGAGGCCGAAGGCGATCCAGTGCTTGTATTTGGGGTTCTGCGTGATGGCGATGTTCGCCGCGTTGAAGGCGTTCTCGGTATCCGTCTTGGCCTGCGGCGCATTGACCACGTTGGCCTTCGGGAACCCGGCCGCGGTGAGCGCGGCGATGGCGCCGTCGGTGCGTTCCTTCGCCGTCGGCAGCTGGTCGTAGGAGATGCGCAGGGCACCGGTTTCCTCCGGCTTCCAGCCACGCTTCTTCATCTCCGCGGCGATCGCCTCGCCAACCTGCTCGCCGATCTTCGACGCGGAGATGCCCATGTGCGGCACCGATTCGATCGGCTTGCCGGAGCCGTCGACCAGGCGGTCGTCCACCGTCATCAGCTTGAGCTTGTCGATCTTCGCCTTGGCCACGATCGAGGGTCCGAGCTTCACGTCGGGCGTGCAGATGATGAAGCCCTGGGCGTGCTGCGATTTCAGGTTGTCGATGGCGGTGAGCACCTGGCCGCCGTCCGGCGCGCCGATCTTCACCAGGGTGAAGCCCTTCTCCTTCGCTGCCTGTTCGGCGTACTTCCACTCGTCCTGGAACCACGGTTCCTCGGGCTGCTTCACCACGAAGCCGATCTTCACCGGGTCATCGGCGGCGAAAGCGGGCGCGGCGGTCACGGCCAGCGCCAGGGCGAGGGCGCGGAGGCCCAGGGCGATCTTCGTCTTCATGCGTTCCCTCCTCGGGTGATTCGGATGGCCATGGGCCGTGTTGTCAGTCGACCAGCCCGCGACGGCGGGCGACGGCGATGGCGCCGTATCCCGCGAGGTCGCGTTGCTCGTCGTCGCCCAGCACGGTGACCATGCCGGAGAAGAAATCGTCGCCCTCGACCAGCCGGGCGATGGCCTCGCGCAGGATCGGCTTGCCGCTGACGACGAAACGCGTGCCCGGGCTCATCCGGATCGCGCTGGAATTCTTGAGGGTGAGCAGGTCCGAACCGAGCACCGCGCCAAGCAGGAAATTGGCGCGCGCGTTGGCGTCGTACACCGCGAACTGGTCGAGGATGCGCACGCTGAAGCAGGCGCGGCCCAGGCCGATCTTCTTCGCCGAGGCGGCGCCGGCCAGGAGCATCTCGGGGTCGATGCGCTTGGCGAAGCCTTCCTTGAGCGAACCGGCGAGGATGGTGTCGTGCGATATCACGTGCAGCAGTTCGCCCGCCAGCGTGGTGACGCAGCCGTCGATGCGGCGCTTCGCGTCGATGCTGACGAACTTCGAATGCGAGCCGGGCAGCACGATGACCGTGGGCTCGTCGAGCCCCAGCCGTTCGACCAGCGCGAAGGATTCCACTTCCTCGCCGCGCATCATGTCCATCGCCTCGCAGTTGTGCAGGCCGATGTGGTCCACCGCGTTGCGTACGCCGGGCACGAACCAGATCGGCTCGTGCCACACGTTGGCGATGAGGCTCTCGCGCATGGCGGCGGCGAGGTCGTCGATGCCGGCGGCCGCGACCACGTGCGGAATTTCGCACAGGCCGACGTTGGAGGTGATCATGCCGGAGGCGATGGCGCGGCCGATGTCGCCCTTGCCGAGGTTCGCCGCCGCGAGGGCTTCGGCGATCGTTTCGCGCACGCCTTCCTCGAGTTTCGCCGTGCTGCCGGTGATGGCGGTGTCGCGCACGCCGACCTGCCGTGCGGCCTGTCCGGCCACGACGCCGTCGTGCCAGACGGTGACGCGGGTGTTGGTGGTTCCGGTGTCGACGGTGAGGATGTTCATCGAGGGTCCGATCGAAAGCGCCATGGATTCTTGGCGTTGCCTGCCGAGGCAGGCAAACTAGAAATTCTTCGGGGGTTCCCCAAGTTTTTTTGAACGAGTCCGCAATGAAGCGCTCATTACCCCTCCATGCCGTGCGCGTGTTCGAGCTTGCAGCGCAGCATATGAGCTTCACCAAGGCGGGCGAGGAACTCTCGCTGACCGCCGCGGCGGTGAGTGCGCAAGTCAAATTGCTGGAGTCTTACCTGGGTACGCCACTCTTTGTGCGAAGCAACAATCGACTCTCGCTGACGACGGCGGGAGAAAATTATTTCCCGCGTATCCGCGACGCTTTTCGTGCGCTGCAACATGCCACGGACCAGGTGATGGGGCAGCGCAATGCTTCCTTGCGCGTCTCCGTGCCACCTACCTTCGGTACGAAATGGCTGGTGCCGAGGTTGTTCCGCTTCTTCGCCCGGCATCCGGACATCGCCGTGGAAGTGGTGACCGATGGCGGTGACGACAGTGGCTGGGACCTGGCCATCGACGATCGCGTGAACGAAGGCGCCGGGCAGTCGATCCTCGTGGTGAGCGGTTACACGCCAGTCTGTGCCCCCGCACTCGCCGAGCAGGTGCGGGGGCCCGCGGACTTGCCCGCGCAGATGCTCCTGCACGAACGTCCGGGCCGTCGTGCCGCGGCGGCGACGGGATGGGACCAGTGGTTCGAGCGCGCGGGTGTCGAACCGGGGCCGGTGTCGCGCGAGATGGGTTTCAGCGACGGCACGATGATGCTGCAGGCGGCCATCGAGGGGCAGGGCGTGGCGCTGGCCCAGGAGCTGCTGGTGGCCTACGACCTGGCCGCGGGCCGTCTCGTCGCCCCGTTCCACCTGGCGTTGCCGCTGCATCACACCTATTACCTGGCGGTGTCCCGCGATGCCGAGCCGCGCGAGGAAACCACCGTCTTCCGCGATTGGCTCTTCGCCGAGATCACGACAGCCACCTAAGGCTGGCCAAAACCCGGCAGGAGCGCGCTTCACCTGTGGGAGCCGCTTCAGCGGCGATGGGTGCTCGCCTCAGCCTGGCCCGCTGCCGCGGGATCGCCGCTGAAGCGGCTCCCACAATTCTCGCAGGCCCGCAATCCCTCAGGCCTCACAATGCTCAGCAGTCCCGCGTGGCCTTCTTGCGGCGCCACCAGATGACGCCCAGCACGACCAGCGCGGCGGCGATCGCCAGCCATACGCCCGTCTGCCCGCGATGAATCCACATCGCGAGCCACTCGTGGTTGTGCGCTCCGAAATAGCCCAGGTAGACCCACAAAGGCACGCTGATGGCGGCGGCGAGGCCGTCCAGCAGCAGGAAGCGGAAGAAACCGACGCGATGGGTGGCCCCGGCGGTGATGAACACGGCGGTGCGCATGCCCGGAAGGAAGCGGGCGACGAACATCATGCGGTTGCCGTAGCGCTCGAATTTCTCCTGCACCTTCGCGTAGCGTTCCGGCGTGAGCAGGCGTGCGACGAGGCGCCAGCTCATGATCCTCCCGCCGAAGTGACGGCCGAGCAGGAACATCGTGGAATCGCCCACCAGCACGCCGGCCATGCCCACGCCGACCATCGTATGGACGTCGCCGTAGCCCAGGCCGGTGATGATGCCGCCGGCCACGAGGGTGATGTCCTCGGGCAGCGGGATACCTGCCCCGCAGAGCATCAGGGCGAAGAAGACGGCGAGGTATCCGTTCCTTCCGAAGAAATCGACGAGGTCGTTGAGCAGGTCCATCAGTAGCGCACGAATCCGGCTGGGGCCGGTCCCTTGGAGGAACGAGGCCGGGATGATCCCACGGATCGCGTTACGCCCACGATGCGGCGCATCATTCGCCGTCCGCCGGGGCGGGGGTGGCCAGTGCGGCGAAGAGGGAGCGCAGTTCGGCTTTTTCGGCGTCGTCCAGCGCGCCTTCGCGGCTCCGGGCGATCAGGGTCTCGCGACGTTGTGTCGTGGCCTGGCGTTGCATCTGGGCCAGGGCGTCGAGGAATTCCACGCGCTGCATGTCGGCCTCGCCGATGACGTCGGCCTGCATGAGCTTCTGCAAGGACGCGTATTCGGGGCGGTCCATGAAGTGTTCGACGAGCACGGCGGAATTGATGTCCGGCCGCGCGCGGGCCAGGTCGATCAGTTCCGCGAGCAGGCCGACGCCGGGGCGTTCCAGGCGGAGGAACGGATAGGGCGGCTCGACCTCTTCGGCCAGCGAAGGCTGGGCGAGGAGCAAGGTGATGGCGCTGCGGACGAGGCTGCGCTGCACGTTGGCTGGGCGCGACGCGGATGGGCGGGCCGGCCCCGGCTCGGGCTCCAGCACGGCGCGTGCCCCGGTGCGGCGTTCCAGTTCTTGCGCCATCAGGTCGCGGAAGGCGCCATCGGGCAGTTTGGCGATCAGTGGACGGGCGCGTTCCGCGAGACGCGCGCGGCCGTCGATCCGGGTGACGTCGACGTCGCGGGCCAGTTCCTCGAAGAAATACTCCGACATCGGCATGGATTCCTTCATGCGCTTCTCGAAGCCGTCCTTGCCTTCCTTGCGTACCAGGGTGTCCGGATCTTCGCCGTCGGGCAGGAACAGGAAATGGGCCTGGCGGCCGTCGCGCATGCGCGGCAGGATCGACTCCAGTGCGCGCCATGCCGCCTGACGGCCGGCGCGATCGCCGTCGAAACAGAAATACACGTCGGGCGCGGCGCGAAAGAGCACTTCGGCGTGTTCCGGCGTCGTCGCCGTGCCGAGCGTGGCGACGGCGATGGGCAGTCCGGCCTGGTGCAATGCGATGACGTCCATGTAGCCCTCCACCACCATGATCCGGGTGAGGTGCTGGTGGGCCTGCTTCACCTGCCACAGGGCGAACAACTCGCGGCCCTTGTGGAAGAGCGGTGTCTCGGGTGAGTTGAGGTATTTCGGGCTCTGTTCCGACGACAGCACGCGTCCGCCGAAGGCGATCACGCGGCCACGCCGGTCGAGGATCGGGAACATCACCCGCTCGCGGAAGCGATCGTAGCGATTGCCCCGCTCGTTGCTGGCGACCATGCCGGCTTCGTTGAGCAGCTGACGCCGACGGTCGGACGTGCCCAGCGCCTTCAACACGCCGTCGAAACCGGCGGGTGCCCAGCCGATGCGGAAGCGCTTGACGATCTCGTCGTCGAGGCCGCGCCGGTCGACATAGGCGCGAGCCTCGGGACTGTTGTCGAGTTCGCGCTGGTAGAAGCTGGCGGCGTCGTCGAGCAGGGAGTAGAGATCGCTGCGGTCCTCGCGCGGCTTATCGTCGCGGCCACCCTCGTAGGGCACCTTCATGCCCACCGACTGGGCGAGTTCCTCGATGGCGTCGGGGAATTCGAGACGGTCGTAATCCATGATGAACTTGATCGCGCTGCCATGCGCGCCGCAGCCGAAGCAGTGAAAGAACTGCTTCTGCGGGCTCACGTAGAACGATGGCGAGCGCTCGTTGTGGAAGGGGCAGCACGCCGTCCATTCGCGCCCGGCCTTCTTCAGTGGCACGCGCCGCTCGATCACGTCGACGATGTCGACGCGAGTCAGTAGTTCATCGATGAAATTGTCGGGAATACGGCCACGCATCAGTCCCCTAGGATGCCATGCATCCGCTTCCGTATGGAGTCCGGCGTGTCCTCAGAAGACGAGCTTGAAGGCGCCGATCAGGACCAGGATCGCGATCACGAACAGGATCAGGAAGATGGCGAAGCACACCTTGGCGATGGTGGCGGCGACGCCCGAGACCCGGCTGAAGCCGAGCGCGCCGGTAACCAGGGCGATAAGGCCGAAGATGATGGCGTACTTGAGCACAGGAATCCTCCGTCAGGCGCCGGAGGAGGGCCCGCCAGCCGCGCCGCGCAGGATGCTGGCAGCGCCGTGGCGAAGCCGTGAATGGCTGGCTCGCGATGGGTGCTTGCCACAGTCTGGTGGGAGCCGACTTGTCGGCGATCCCGCGGCAGCGGGCCAGGTTATGCGAGCACCCTTCGCCGGCAGAGCCGGCTCCCACAGGGAGCAAGGGGCCTTACGGCAAGCACCCATCGCCGACAGGGTCGGCTCCCACCAGGGCTCGACCCCCCCATCGGAGCTCCCATTGGTGGGGGCCCCAACTTGAATGGCTCAGGCCAGCTTGGCCTTCACCTTGCCTGCCACGGCGGCCATGTCGGCGCGGCCGGCGGCTTTTTCCTTGATCAGCGCGACCACCTTGCCCATGTCGCGGGCGGTGGTGGCGCTGGATTCGGCGATGGCGGCATCGATGATGGCGTCCAGCTCGGCCTCGCCCAGCTTGGCGGGCAGGTAGCCGTCGATCACGCCCATCTCGTAACGCTCGATGTCGGCCAGGTCGGCGCGGCCGGCCTTGTCGTACTGATCGATCGAATCGCGGCGCTGCTTCTGCATCTTCTCGAGCACGGCAAGCACCTGGGTATCGTCCAGCTCGATCCGCTCGTCGACCTCGCGCTGCTTGATCTGCGCCAGGACCAGGCGGATGACGGCCAGGCGGTCCTTTTCCCCGCCCTTCATGGCGGTCTTCATGTCTTCGGTGATCTTTGCCTTGAGGCTCATGTCTTTTCTCCGGGACGACGAAAAGCCGGCTTCACCTTTCGGCGAAGCCGGCTCGGGATTTCCGCCTGAGTGCGGGGGCAGCGTAAACGCGCCAACCGCGATACCATGCCGGCCACGAGGACCGGCTGGTACATCAGTACATGCGGGTCCGGCGCGTCGTGTCGCGGGACAGACGGCGCAGGTGGCGCTTCACAGCAGCGGCACGCTTGCGCTTACGCTCCTGGGTCGGCTTTTCGTAAAATTCGCGCTTGCGCGTTTCGGCCAGCACGCCAGCCTTCTCGCACGTACGCTTGAAGCGGCGAAGGGCAAGCTCAAACGGCTCGTTCTCGCGGACTTTAACGCTCGGCATGGAAACTCCACTTGATTAAACTGACCCGTGAATCCGGGTGAGCCGTGGATTATAACGTGATCGAGATGAAAAATTCAAAGCCCGTTTTGGGCGTGGAAACCTCCTGCGACGAGACCGGCGTGGCCCTGCTGCGCTGGGACCCCGAGAAGCCTGGCCGGGGGCTGCTTTCCCATGCCCTCTTCAGCCAGATCGCCCTGCATGCCGAGTACGGCGGCGTGGTGCCGGAACTGGCCAGTCGCGACCATGTGCGCAAGCTGCTGCCCCTGGTCAGGGAGGCCTTGAAGGAGGCCGGCATGACCCCGGCGGATCTCGGTGGCGTGGCCTATACGGCGGGGCCCGGCCTGGTCGGCGCCCTGCTGGTCGGTGCCTCGGCCGCCCGCGCCATGGCCTGGGCGCTGGGCGTGCCCGCCATCGGCGTGCACCACATGGAGGGTCACCTGCTCGCGCCGCTGCTCGAGGACGATCCGCCGGAACCGCCCTTCGTGGCCTTGCTCGTCTCGGGTGGCCATTCGATGCTGGTCGAGGTCAAGGCGATCGGCGAGTACAAGATCCTGGGCGACACCCTCGACGACGCCGCGGGCGAGGCCTTCGACAAGACGGCCAAGCTCATGGGCCTGCCCTACCCGGGCGGCCCGGCGCTGGCGAAGCTGGCCGAAGAGGGCACCCCCGGGCGTTTCCGCTTTTCGCGTCCGATGGTCGACCGGCCGGGGCTGGATTTCAGCTTTTCCGGTCTGAAGACCCAGGTCCTGCTGGCCTGGCAGGCGTCGGACAAGACCGGGCAGACCCGCGCCGACATCGCCCGCGGTTTCGAGGAGGCGATCGTCGACACCCTGGCCATCAAGTGCCGGCGTGCGCTGGAGGCCACCGGGGCGAAGCGGCTGGTGATCGCCGGCGGCGTGGGTGCGAACAAGCGGCTGCGCGAACAACTGGCTCAGGCCGCGGCGGCTGACGGCTTCCGGGTGTATTTCCCGCGCCTGGCGTTCTGTACGGACAACGGCGCGATGATCGCCCTGGCCGGGGCGATCCGGCTGGCCGCCGGCCAGCACCAGGACGAGACGATCCAGGTGTATCCGCGCTGGAGCCTGGAGACGTTGCCGCCCGCGGCTTGAGTGCTTGCGAAATCGCCCCTCGTCGCGGACCCTGTAAGACCCTTCGCCGCACCTGACTCCATGGATATCGTCTTCATCGAAGACCTGCGCATCGACGCGGTCATCGGCATCTACGACTGGGAACGCCGCATTCGGCAGACCCTGTCGTTCGATCTCGAGATGGCCTTCGACAATCGCCGGCCGGCCGCCAGCGACGACATCGCCGACACGCTCAACTACAAGTCGATCTCCAAGCGCCTCCAGGCTTACGTGGAGGCTTCGAGCTTCGGCCTGGTCGAGACGCACGCCGAGCGATGCGCGGAGATCGTGCGCGAGGAATTCGGCGTGGCCTGGGTGCGCCTGAAGCTCTCCAAGCCCGGCGCGGTGCGCGGGGCACGCGCGGTCGGCGTCCGTATCGAACGCGGTACGCGTCCGGAATGATCCGCCCGGTGGATAAACACTGACGTGGGACGCGCCTACCTCAGCCTGGGCTCGAACATCGATGCGGAACACTGGCTCGGCCTCGCGGTGGCGGAGCTGCGTCGCCGCTTCGGTGCGCTCGATGTTTCGCCGGTTTACCGCAGTGCGGCGGTGGGCTTCGATGGGCCGGATTTCCTCAACCTCGCCATCGCGCTCGACAGCGACCTCGGCCCCGACGACCTCAATGACTGGTTGCACGCGCTGGAAGATCGCCATGGGCGTGTCCGTGGTGGCGAGCGCTATGCGAGCCGCACCCTCGACGTGGACATCGTGCTCTACGACGACCTCGTGCTGAGCGGGGAAGGGCACCTGGAGATCCCGCGCGGGGAGTTGCGCCACGCCTTCGTGCTGAAACCCATGGCTGATATCGCGCCGGCGCTGCGCCATCCGGTGAACGGCCGGACCATGGCGGAGCTATGGGCGGCGTTTCCACGGGAGAGCGAGCCGCTGGTGGTGGATGAAGCCTGCACACGAGCCGTGGCCGCACCCAGGTAAGAATCCTACGTTGAGGACGGGTTTCGCTCTTGTGGGAGCCGACCCTGTCGGCGATGGGTGCTTGCGCTGGCGGCTACTCCCGCAAGATGCTACAACGCGTCCACATCGGACCAAGGGGAATCAAGGAAATGGGTAAGTTCGCACGCAGTTGGGCGCTGATGAAAGCCAGCGCCAACATCCTCCGGCAGGACAAGGAGTTGATGCTCTTCCCGCTGCTCGCGGGGCTGGCCTCGCTCGTGGTGATCGCCACGTTCGCCTGGCCTGTCATCGCCCTGGTTTCGCATAACCAGGCGGAATTCGAAGGCCAGCGCCAGCACGTCTCGCCGATGTTCCTGCTGGTGAGCTTCCTCTTCTATTTCGTGCAGTACAGCGTGGTCATCTTCTTCAACGTGGCCCTGGCCTCGGCCGCGCTGATCCGTCTGGACGGCGGCAATCCGACCCTCGGCGACGGTATCCGCACGGCGATGGGCAAGCTGCCGAACATCCTCGGCTACGCCCTGATCGCCGCGACGGTGGGCATGATCCTTCGCGCGTTGCAGGAGCGTCTCGGCTTCATCGGCCGTCTCGTCGTGGGCCTGATCGGCTTCGGCTGGACCGTGGCGACCTTCCTCGTCGTGCCCGTGCTCGCCGCGCAGGACGTCGGCCCTGTCGATGCGGTGAAGCGCAGCGCCGGCGCGTTGAAGCAGACCTGGGGCGAGAACCTGATCGGCAACGCGGGCATCGGCCTGGCCGGTGGCATCCTCACGTTCTGCCTGATCTTCGTCAGCGGCATCCTGTTCTTCGCGGCGGCCAGCACGCAGTCGGTGGCACTGATGGTCGCGGTGGGCGTCATCGCCCTCGTCGGCCTCGTCGCGCTCAGCCTGTTCCAGGCGGCGATGCATGGCGTGTACTCGGCGGCCTTGTACCGCTACACGCAGGAAGGCGACCCGGGCCAGGGTTTCGACCGGGCGCTGCTGGAATCGGCGTTCCGCCCGAAGAACTGACGCTCAGATCGTCAGCGCACGTCCGCCATCCACGCGCACGACCTGTCCGGTCGTGTAGCGTGCATCGAGCAGCAGCCAGCGGACGGCTTCGGCGACGTCCGCTGGCTCGCCCTTGCGTGCCAGCGGCGTCTTCGCGATAAGGTTTTCCGCGGCTTCTTCCGGCTTGCCGGACTCGGGCCACAGGATGGCGCCCGGCGCCACGGCGTTGACGCGGATATCGGGCGCCAGATCCTTCGCGAGGGCGAAGGTGAGCATCGCCAGCGAGGCCTTCGCCATCGAGTACACGACATGTCCGGCGAGCGGGCGCTCGGCGTAGATGTCGACGATGTTCACGATCGCTCCTTTTGCCTCGCGCAGTGTCGGCGTGGCCGCTTGGGCGAGGAAGAAGGGTGCGCGCGCGTTCGCGGCGAACAGGTCGTCCCAATGCGCGGGCGTGGTCGCGCCGACCGGGGTGGGGTAGAACGCGGAGGCGTTGTTGACCAGTCCGTCGAGGCGGCCGAAGCGCTCGACCACGGAGCCGACGAGGACCGGCAAGGCGTCGTCGTCTTCCAGCGCGGCGGCGAACGTGGCCGCGCTGCCCGCGCGGGCGGCGTTGAGCTCACCCGCCAGCGCGTCGGCTTCACCGGCCGAACGACGGTAATGGATCGCCACGACGCAACCCGCGGCGTGCAGGCGCCGGACGATGGCGGCGCCGACGCGGCGCGCGCCTCCGGTGACGAGGACGACCGGCTGCTTGTTCATCGTGACTCCCTGTAGATGCGCCCGCGAGCTTGCCGCAAACCGGCGCCCACGTCACCGGGCATCGCTACGCGTCCGTTTCCGGCGAAGCATGGCCGTCTTCCTCGACATGCACCTCGCCACTGAACAGTTCGATCGCCGTCCGCGCCACCTGTCCGGTGTCGTAATAGGCGTAGGCCCCCACGCCCAGGGCGCCGACGATGGGCAGCCAGCGCGAGATGCCCTTGCCGACGGCCCGCTTGGAGACACTGACACCGATGCGGCCGGCCAGCCGTTGCAACACGCCCGTGGCGGCGGTGCGGAAGACCAGGCGGTCGCCGACGCGGATGGCCACGTCGCGGAAGGCCTGCGCGGCGGTATGGCGGAACAGGCACCAGAGCATCTGTTCCCGCCCGAGCCGGGCGGTCTTGCCATAGGCGGCGGCGATATCGCTGACCAGTTGGCCCTGGATACGCCAGATCGCGACCAGTTCCGGCAGCACGGTCAGCCATCCCAGCGGACCTGGCGGCAAGGCCAGCGACCCGGCCGTCACCGCGGCCTTGTTGGCGGCGGCGCTGGCCAGCTTACGCGCCTCTTCCTCCGCCGTGCCCTTGCCGGCGGGGGCGACGTCGCTGTCGGGAATCCGGCTGACGAATTCCAGGATGGCCTTGGCGACGGGGCTGTCGGCGCGTCCGGCGCTCGTCGCGACGATTTCCTTCGATGTCGATGTGGTGTCTCGTTTCGCCATCGGTCTCTCCGGGGTCAGGACGGGCATGGTCGCCGCGACGGCGTGAGTCGATCATGAAGCGGCGTGAAAGCTGGCGGAAAGCTACACCCGGCACAGTCGCCTCGCCCAATTCCCCCTTGGCGTGTCCGCAAGAAGATACGTTATAACATTTCGATCTTTGGAAAAATCCACGATGACCCCTGCTCGTCTCGCGCTCTGCATCGCCCTCGCCCTGTCCGCCGCACCCGTTTTCGCGACCGACGACAGGCCGCCGCCGAAGGCCACGGACCTTGGCGAGGTCGATGTGACCGCCCGGCTCGACGAGGCACGGAACAGCCTGTCGCCCGACACGGGCAGCAGCCAGTACGTCATGGACCGGCAGACGATCCAGGCCCTGCCGCTGGGTGATTCGACGCCGTTGAACCAGGTCATCCTGCAGGCGCCGGGCGTGGTCCAGGATTCCTATGGCCAGTTGCACGTGCGCGGCGACCACGCGAACCTGCAGTACCGCATCGACGGCGTGCTCATCCCGGAAAGCATCGGCGGCTTCGGCCAGACCCTCGACGCGCGCATGATCCAGAACGTGAAGCTGCTCACCGGTGCCTTGCCCGCGCAGTACGGCGAGCGCACCGCGGCCATCGTCGACATCACCACGCGTTCGCCCAAGGAAGACGGCGTGGGTGGCAGCGTCGGCATCACCGGTGGCCAGTTCGGCACGCTGAACCCGAATGCGACCCTGTTCGGCCGCAGCGGCGCCTGGAGCTGGTTCCTCACGGCCAACTATCTCGAGAACGACGTCGGTATCGAGAACCCGACCTCCAGCCGCAAGCCGATCCACGACCACACCAACCAGGTGAAGGCGTTCGGCGACATCTCCTACCTGATCGACAACGACACGCGCCTCAGCTTCCTGTTCGGCGCCACCAACAACCGTTTCGAGATTCCGAACAACCCCGGCCAGACGCCGCAGTTCGGCTACCTCGACGTC
>Ga0182006_1001791_pt1 | contig 12382 bp, 12 predicted proteins | sample Sormic07211104_1_FD_123022 | JGI IMG/M metagenome (GOLD analysis project Ga0182006, IMG submission 123022) | Rhizosphere microbial communities from Sorghum bicolor, Mead, Nebraska, USA - 072115-104_1 MetaG | ecosystem: Host-associated > Plants > Roots > Rhizosphere | place: USA: Nebraska...
ACCCCTATTCACTTGAAACGGCTGATGGCCGAACGCTAACTGGCACAACAGACGCTGAGGGATACACGCAGTGGCATGAAGCGGATTCCCCTGCTTCACTGCGCTTCGGCTCCGAGGCCTCGGGCGAAAGGGGCTCGGCATGAGTAGCTACGGATCGAGCAACACCCCAGGCGGGATGACACCCAAGGGCACGACCACGCCAGTTCGCTTGAAGCCCTTGACGCTCGACCCGGTCGACAAGAAGATCATCTGCAAAGCAATCTGTGTATGCAACCGTTCGCCGGACAAGAACGAATCCGAGGCCGAACTCAAGCAACAGTGCGTATCGCGCAATTTGCGCGACCTCGACCAGGATATGGCTTGGATGAGTCCGTACAAGGCCGAGGTCAACTACAACATGGCCAACACTCCGCCTACACCGGTGATGCGCTCGGCAACGCCGCTGGAGCCACACCCATATCTGCCGGGATGGCTGCAAAAGTATTGGCCAGGAGGAATCGAGGAATATCCGCGTGGAACGATGCGCCGCCCGGATGTGGTGATCGTAAAAGATCCGACCCGGCCGCCGACGCAAGACAACATCAAAAATGTCGTCGAAATCAAATTCCCGCCGCAGAAGCGGGACCCGGAACAGGAAGAAGACTTTCGCTTGATCGCCGGCTCGCGCGAGAAGCTCGAAGTAATGGGCCCACAGGACTGTGACTGCTCGGAGGACGACGGCGACGAGAGCCCTGTAAAGGTGGCCGCAGAGAAGCTCTCAGAACTGGGCCGTGCGCTACGCAATTTGATTGGCAAGGGGCCGCCAAAGATCCCTGGCTTCGGTGGGCTACCGCCTCCGTCACCGGTCTTTGTTCCATAATGCACGTTGCCAGCGGACCAAATGCCCCGGATTGAACATAACCCATGGACAAAAATTTCATCAATTGGGCCAAGGCGAATCAAGACCAGGCTCTCATCGCCAACGGCTTGCTCGAGCCTCGTTACGCAACCAGCGGCATCGGTGCCGCATTCGTCGTGCGTGCGGCGCTCTACTTTGAGCGCGCCTTCGACTCGGACGTGCGCACCGCGATCGCAGAATGCCTTGACGACTATACCAAGACCGCACCCGACAAACTGACGTTTGTCTGGCACAACGGCAAGGCTGCGCAGACTTTCAAAAAAGCGAAGCCACTGCGTGGGCTCGCTGCCTCGCTATCGCCGGAAGATCGCTTCGACTTCGACTACCTCGGTGGCAAGGAAGCCACGGACGCGAGCCTCTATCAGTTTTCCGTCGTCGGATTGCGGCAGCGGCAAGAAAAAATGGGCAACCGAGGATTCAATGCGCTATCGTTTTCCTGGCCACTGGTTGACGTGCAAGAGAATCCCGACACGTTTGTGAAGCTGTTCTTCGACGCTGCGAAGCGACTCAGTGCGGTTCACGGACACGCTGGTTTCGCAGTCAACCTGTCGCCGACGGCCGTCAACGAGAATGAGCCGACAGAGTACTGGATTTCGCGGATGATGCCCGGTCTCGATGTGGGCGCGCCGGGCGATCTGGCGACGCGCCAGCTCAAAGGGAAAATCAAAACCGTCGATTGGCTAACAGCGATCAACAAGTCGATGCTCGACGCGGTCGGCGGGCTCTCCACGCTGCGCTCGGAACTGCCTCCTGATTGGTTTGCGATTGGCGACTACGGTACTGGAATAGTCATACGTGCAGGCGAGTTGCCAGACTCGGGCGCGTCGGACGACGAGGGACAACCTCCCATCGTGCCGCCCCCTTACATCATCCTCGATCACGCGTTGCGCGTGATCCGCGCAGACTCGCTCGACGCACTGCAACACGGCACGGTGAACGGAGGGGCGCCGACGTACAACACAGCCACGTCGACGGCCGAGTGGCTTCATCGCTTTGAAGTGAGCGAAGATGAACTGCTGGACGCGAAAGCCGGGGTACTTAACACACCTCGCTTGACAAGCGAAAACGCAATCCCCAATCGGGTTTAGGTTGCGGCGCCTATCCGTAACGAGCGACTCTCAATGCGCTGATTCGTCAGATAAATTTTGGTAGCCGCGCTCAGCTCGCGCAGATACTCATCTTGTAAGCGTTTGAGGTCGAACATATAGATCCGCGTACTATGGATCGCGACGTCGACCGCTTTCCCGCTAACTCGTTCGGCGAGTTTGGTCTGCAGCGAACAAACTCCCTGGCCAACCACCACTGGTCCGTTGAGCCCGTATTCGAGGTCGCCCACAAAATTTGGATGCAGGACCTCATCGATGTCGAGGAATATCGTTGCCCTCTTGCTCATTGCGGAACTCACCCTTAGGGAACAATAAGAGCACGCCGGATCATCAACAGCGCCGTTGGAAGCATGCTCCTTCCAGCGCATATTCTATGCTATGCGATTTCTCTCGTTGATAGTTCAACAACGACAACAACTCTGATGATTGTTTAAAAGATTGATGCGAGCCGTCGGTCGATCGCGTTTTCACCGCGTCTCGACCTCAAGTTTGTCGTCAGCACGCCGTTATGCACTCACCTCGTGCGACATAACCCTACGTCACGTAAGACGGTATGATTAACGGCTATCAATTATCAATCGATTAGGCACATTCATGGACGCGCATACGAAATTTCTTACACCGGATGCTGTCCGGGCCACTTTCGAAATCGTTCAACAAGCAATCCACTCCAGTCGCCCCAAAAGGATTTTGACTTCCGTCGAAGTAAACGCCGACAAGGCGATTGCTCTCTTCCTCTTTTGCGCAGGTTTCGGATTCGCCTTACTGCTCTGTCTCTTTGCGATTCACCACTTCTGGCCCATCCCAGTTCTGGCAACTCTGGCATTAGGCGTTGCAGTCGGTACGGAAATTTCCGGTCTTTTGTCACTAATCGCAATTGTGGTACAAGCCATTCCCATGTTAAACCGTATACGCAAAAGACCTGCTGGACCAATACTTGAGTTGGCCAGCGCTGATATTGATCGACTGCTACCACATTGCAATGATCTTATGCGCTTTTCCTTGCCGGAATTGGCCTACGTTCGCGAACATATCTCTCACCAGCGAGACGCATTCGACAATCGACGTGGACGGTTGATCGGCCAACTTGACAAAGTTGGGACGTTTCCAGCGCTCGCGACTCTTGGAATTAGCGTCGTCAAACTGATGCAGGATCAACACATTGCCCTGAACAACTCAATCGTCTGGACGATCGCAGGGTCCCTTGCAGCGTTCTATCTCCTCAGCCTTCTGCTTGCTGATACAAGTGACAAGCTCACACAAGCGATCGGGCTGCTGAATTTCGTTATCGATAATCATCCGGGGAAAGGGGTCGACGAGTAGCATTGGTACGCCAACGCGCACTGCCTAGACGATGGATCTTCACGGCTGCTCTCATACGCCATGTGCCGTATACAAAACTTCATGCAACTATCCAATGTTCGTTCGTACCTCAAGGCTCAATTGGCCCCATTCAATCGTTCATTTTTTTGTCTGCAATCGTGCCAATAGAGGGATTGAGGGTTGCATTTTGGTGGGCGGCACCAGCTACGGTCGCCGTGTTATTTATCACGCACTTCAAAAACCGACTACCCGCCAGTTATCTGGAAGCCGCTATTTCTGATGGAATAGGTCCGCACATATGGAACGTGGTGGGTGTGCTCGGATTAGCGCTTTTCGGTCTAGCAGTGCTGTTTCCGAAGATCGAATTCATTGCTACCGGGGCGTATCAAGTTTTGATCAACACTTATGGGATGGGCGGCTTGGCCATCGGCCTGTTGATTGGAAAGATAGGGGCTCAGCTGCCGTCTTCACTGTCAAAACTCGAGCTGTGGAAGGCTTGGCTCGCAGGCACGGGCATCGGTCTACTTATGCTCGAGCTGTTCGTGCTCAATTTTTCACTCTGGTGCTTCGCAAGCTTGATGCGGTCAACGAAGGAGGGTGACGGATTTCTACGCCGTGCCGCAAGTATCGATCTGCGGCTACGCCTATTCGCATTCATCTTACTGTCTATACTGCCTCCTGTCGTGTTTCTTGTCCGCGAACACTAGATCTCGGAGCAGCCAGCATCACCACCGGGTCAGCACAGCGCTCGTTCGACACGCACCCCAACCTAATCGGACATAGATAGCCGGTCGCAATCGATCACACAACGACGACCATCGGATTGAGACTAGCGCTATAGGAGACCATATGCCAGACCGCCTACTCATAACACAAAATGCACAATTTTACTTCCCGAAAGCGGAGTTGACAGATGACTCGATAGGGGCTCTGTTAGACGCCGCATCTCAAAATATCGAAAAGAATAGCAATTTTCTGATCGATGAATTTAGGCAAGCGCGTATCGCACCCAATACAGATTTCACGTACACGTATTCTGCAAGAGCATTTCCTTCGTCCCGTCCCGTCTATTTTTTGACTGAGGACTTCCAAGATACAATATATGCGTACATCGTCATAATCGAAATTGGAAAATACATATCGATCTTCAAAAAAAGCTGCGCCAATATATCCGACAAGATCGACGAACATTTCAATGCGATTGACCACTCGCTTCTAACATCAACCTTTGACGATGACGAAGTTGAGTTTCAAAAAATTGCACTGCGCAATATGACGATATCAGAGCGCGCGATGCGAGCAAGGTCATATGAAGCCGCCGATTTAAAAGGCCTACTGTCGACACATGCCGCCGGACGATCAATTCCCTATTTTCTGAAAATTCGCCAAGGCTCAAACTTAAAAACCATTTCCGCGAACTCCGGTCGAGTAGTCGAGGCCTCCGAACGAAAGAGGCTCGATGAAATCGCGCTTTGGGCAAAAGGTCAAGTTCACCTCATTGAAAATCCAAATACAAACAAGGCGTTTTTGGACTCCTTCGCAAAATTAGTCGATCTTAGCGAGGTACTAGCCGTCACCGAGCCTTCGGCCATTTTGATCGAGAGCGCGATGCTACACGACAGAATATTTAGAGAAAACATCCCTGTTTCCTACAAAACACGAAAGAAAAAATCGCTTTCACTAAACAAGGGGCGACTTGATCGAATCTTCAAAATTTTGGAGAAGGTGTATGAGGTCGACAAAGACCTGAAGGTAGTGGGTCACGAAAATACTTCAAGGCTCAGGAAAAACGAGAAATCAATCACATTACTATCCATCCCCCTTCAGAGAATCAAGCTTACAGAGAACGGGAAGGATGTCTCTCTTCAGAAATACATCATTAAGAACGGATTCTTTAGTATTTGCTTCGAAGATCCCAAGTACATGTATTTTATGGGGCGATGCTTTGAAGACTCATCCGGCATTTCCGAAATCGATAGCATACTAGACATTTTGATTGCCAAACCCGAGATCGCAAATGCCACTAGCGAAAAGGGTGAAATCAAATCAACCTCAACTGCATTCGATGCCAATTCAATGTTTGGTATAGCAGAGACCATTCACGCTCATGATGATTACATTTTTTGCGATGATCTGGGTAATGAATGGGCTGATCATATTACTCTGAACAGTGCAGACTCATGCATTTGCTTTATCCATTCTAAACACGGGGACGTTAGCCGATCTGCAAGCAAGCTTCATGACGTTGTGGGTCAAGGCATAAAAAATCTTGGCAACATGTATTTCTCAAAGGAACAATTCACAAAGAAGGTCGACGAAAAATTCTCCAAGAGTTATTCCCAAGATACGGTACAGAGCGAAATTAGCCGAACCAGAAAAGGCGATTGCGCCGCGATTGACGACTACGTTAAACACCTCTTGCAAGACTACAAGCTTCACCGAAAAGCCGTCCTATCATGCTCGTTTATATCAAAATCCGCCATTGAGATTGAATTCAATAAAATAAAAGCCAAGCAGGCTGTTACGGGCAATATCATACAACTGCTGTGGATTCTATCGTCTTTCGCGCATGCCGCGAAGGATATGAATGTCATCCCCATCATTTACTGCCAGGAATAAGATGCGCGTGCCGTGCAGGCTGCATGTGACTCGGCAACCGATTGGTTTTTCCTGCTGGATCTCCTGGGTTCTCCGCGACCGGCGAATCTGGCTGATTGATACTATGATCTACGATCGCTGATCGACACGACAATCTACGACCGGACAGTGGCCGCGTACTACCAGACGGACGCCCGCCAGCACCACGCGTGACCGATACGCGCGCGTATCGCCGAGGCTGGCTGGCCTGGATGGATGATCGGAAGAAACAGTAACCATGGGACTCGACCAAAAGCGACCACTGTTTAGCGCTCATGTTACGTGCCGCCGGTTTCGCGATGCTTTTGCAGGATATTTTATGAACTGCGATGACGAAGCCTTCCCCATCACACCGGATTTCCTCGTGCGATCAAGTGCAGCATTGCGGAAGCGTCCCGTGCTGTTTCGTGATTCGCTTGGCACAGTGCCGGTGATCGAGCGCGATGGCCGCGCGTTCGACGTGCGCCTAGCCGACATCCCCGGCCCCCACCGTACAGCGTTCGCGACAGCACTACGGGGATCGCAGGTGCCCGTCCTTGAGGGTGAAGGCGATCTCACATATGCCTGGGACTTTGTGGATTGGGTCCACTGAACTCCGAGCTGGTGATGAACGAAGGATGTTTTTGCTCATCTTCAACTGATCCGAGCGGACCTGATTGAGCGAACGTCGCCGCAGCGACCCACGGGCATTCGGGGTGACAGGCCGGTCTTGCTCCGCTCAATTTGCATGCAGGTGCAGCGAAGTTCCCTGCCGCCGCCTGGCACTTTCATTCAAGTCCTTAGACCTATCCGCCGTTAAACGGAAAAACAACTTCGGAAGAGTTCCATGAATTCTGCCCTCACGTCGCCCCGCACGGCCCGATACTTCCTCGCTGGCCTGACAGCGCTTTTCCTCTTTTGCACAGTGCTGCTCGTACTGCACAACAAGCTGGACTGGTTTGGACCTGTCGTGGCCCAGATCGCCGCCATCGGATTCCTGATTCTGGCACTACCGTGTCTGGTGGCAGGGAAGCACGTCTTGAACAGTATCGAGGCCTCAACCGGAAACGTCATCTTGAAGCCGGACGACTCGCTTCTCGATGTCGTGCGTCCCCTCGTCGCGAACCTTCCCTATGACGTGAGGGTCTGCCAGTACGAATTGAACCAGGTGAACGCTTTCGCTATTTCATCAGTGTTCGGGCGCGAGGCGCTTATCGCTTTTTCTTCGCGCATGGTGAAAGAGTCCTCGTCGAAGCAGCTTACGGCTTTCGCCGCTCACGAGGTCGCCCATCTGAAGCACGGTGACTCGCGCGACAAGGCCCTCCTGATCGCGTATTACGAAGCGCTCCAGATCTACCCGCGACTTTTTTCCGAATTCGGAAAGATCGTCCTCAAGCAAGCTCTTCCTGCGATCGCTCTGCTGTTCGTCCTGACCATTGCCGTCGTTGCGTTTTTTGCCGGGCCGTTGCAGGCCGCGCACGCAGCTGCGCCGCTTCTGCTTCTGCTTACCCGCTACGTGATCATCGCGGCGGCGTTCATCGTTGGATTCGTCTATCTGGAACGCACGCTGATGAAAAAATATTTCGAATACAGTCGTGCCCGGGAATACGAGGCTGACGCCGCTGCCGCGGCCATGACTTCGGCGGAGGACATGGTATCCGCGCTCAAACTGCTCCACGCACCGGCCGCTGCTGTAGGGGTGTTTGACACCCATCCTCCCCTCGACGAACGGATTGCCCGTCTGTCCAACTGATCATGTCGCTCACCGCGTAGATGCCAAGGCTACGAACGTTTGGAACCTGACCTGAGACGGATTGTGTAGCCAAACGGCAAGTGAGTTCTCACAAGCGGTCGATCGCAATGCGAAGCTCGCTTGTGAGTCGCTCAGAAAGCATGGCCGTCGGCGAGCGGGTCGTTGTCTTCTTCACTGGGCCCTAGGCCGAGTAGGTCGATCATCGGATCAATAAGTCCCGGATCTACGACCGACAGGTAGCGGGAAAACAGGCGAACATAAAACGAATTGACATCGCTATCGGTGACGATCCAGCCTACCTGATTGTTCCCGAGCGCGGTCTCGAATAGCCTGTCCACCTCGTCGGGCTTGAAACTATCGAGAAACTCCTTTAATTCGGCAATCGTTGCATGCGTAGTGGCGAATGAACCGCTCTGCTCAAGGGCGTTGATTGCTTGTACCTTGGCAGCCTCTTGCTCGGCCGTCAAAGGAACGTACGAGTGCTCAAAGAAAGTTGTGACGTCAGTGGTCTTTTTCACCTCGTCCGGCTGCCATGCGGGCTTATCACCTTCGGCTGCCTCGATCACTTGAGCGGGTGGGAACCCTGCAATATGCTCGTTTGGAATCGCTTCGTCGGCCGGTTGAGGGCGCTCGGGCTCGGCCTGAACTATCGCTTGCTCATTTTGCTCAACCTCGGGAGCAGCGGGCTTCGCAAGGGTCTTGTTGTAATGCGCCAATAGGCTCTTAACGCTGTCAAAGACATAAAGGTTTGCGCCTTCCTTCTTGTTGAACCACTCGTCCTTTAGAAAAGAGTTCGGATAGGGCATGCCCCGCTCATCTTTCCCATCAAGCGCAGACACATAGTCACTGTCTTTCGTTACCACGTAGAGATCGACCGCTGGCACCTTGGCCAGCAACATTTCCCAATTGTATTGGTCGCCAAAACTACCCGGCTTCCCCGGCGGGTTGCCGCGCTCGGCGCGCAACTTTCCCTTAGCGAATACTTCGTCGTCGTGCTCGTATTCCGTGCCTGCGGCAAACAGGAAATCCAGAGTAATGTCTACGTCGAGCTGAAATGTCCGCGCCTTCGCTGTTGCCTCGGCGATGAGGTGGTCCCGCGCCTTCTTCAGGTTAGCCGCGGCATCCACATAGGCTTGGGCCATCTGTAAGCTATACATGTGCCGGGGAATATCCGCAAAAGTAGATTTCGAGAACTCTTTCGCGGCGATACTGAGTTTTGCCTCACGGTTGCGGCGCCATTCGTCCACGACCTGCTCAGGCAAGTGAAGAACGATTTCTTCTTTCGCCAGCAAATTGAATAGCGTATCAAGTGCAGCAATGTCGTCCTTGGTGTAGTGGTAAAGATTCAGGTAAACATTGGTGTCAATGAAAATATGGGTCGCCATCGCTGTAAGTTTATATGTGTATAGCCATCATATTGCCATGATTCGATACGAGCGCGGGACTGACTATACGCGCAACAGCGTCAAGAAGAGTGGTCGCCTTTTTGCCGCAGACGCTTACCCCTTCCTTCACTATCAAACAGATACAGTCCGCGTAAAGTCGCCCAGGAGCCTGTACGGAACGCGAGGATCACAAAAGGTGTCGCTCACGTACCTGCCCCAACTCAATCGTAGTGCAGTTGACGGCAATCGTTGGATGACGACACCAATTTCAAGTTGCGCGAGGCTATTTCACGTCGTCACTTCGATGGCCGGCTGCTCCAGGGCAATCGTATCGACGACGGACTGGAGTTCGCATAGTAAGTCCGCTTGTTGGGCTTGCAGGTACTGGTGCACCAACTCGTTCCCAAGCAGCCTCGCAAGATAACCCTTTGCGAGCACGAGGTTGAGCACGTCCTGTCCATAAGTCTGCTCGACCACCTTGTACTGCCCCTGCAGATTGCTCATCTCCCGCTCCATCTTCGCCATTTGCTCGGGGCTCACGCCGGCAAGCTTTCTCGGTTTCTTTCCTTCGACCAGACGAGAAGCCGGTGTCGCAACGAGCAACGCTTCCGCATAAGACACAGACAGGTTGTTCGCCGCCACCATCAGTTCGACGCACTCGACCTGCCGCGTCGGTTTCATCTTGCGTAGAGCTCGCGCGAGCTCCGGCGAAAACTGCCGGTCCTTCAGGAGCTCAGTCGCTTCAGCACAAATCCCGTCCAGCAATGCCATTCTCTTGATGATCTGCGACACATCTACGGACAGAGCCTTCGCGAGTCGCTCCGGGGACACCCCCCGTTCGACGGCCCGACGAATCATGAAGTGTTCCTGGATGGTCGACAGCCGATTGACGCGATTGTTGTATGTGTAGCTCTCATCGTCCGTGGCAACCAGGCAAGACACGGTGTTGAACTGAAGCTCCTGCAATGCGATCAATCGCAAATGCCCATCGAGCAGGACGTGGTTGCCCGATGCCTGGTCGACCGGCGTCACTGAAAGCGGCTCGATCAAGCCTACCTCTTCGATGGAGCTTCTGATCTGCTTGAACTTGCGCGAGATCATCATGCCAGCAGGTGTGCGCCGTGACGGCAGGATGCTCGCGATCGGAACGGACAGTGGTTCCGGAATGAACCCAAGTGCTACGCTGGTCATGCTGGACTCCCGCTCGGCCATACACGTTCCGCCAGATACTTCGGCAAAGTCGCCAGTTCCTCAGCGCGCAGCAGGTTGACGAAGTTCTCATCGGCAAATAGCTGCCTGAGGGCGCCGACAATGAACAGCAATCGCTGCTGCGTGAACTCAGCCTTCCGCACCATCGTTTTCTGTCGCTCAACTTCATGCTGATACGTTCGGACGAGGCTCGATGTGGTCACGTCCATCACCTTGCGCGTCATGTTTCGATTCGCCGTGCGGCCGAGCGCCTTCCTCCGCTCGATGACGCGCCGAGCGTCCATCAGCTGGCGCCCGCGCAATCTCCCCGATTCATATGCCTCCTGGAGTGCCGCCTGGATCGCCTCATCGTCGTCGCCAGCACCGACGATCGATAGCGCCGCGTTCAGCGGAATTCGACCTTTCTCCACTGCGATCACGAGGCGCTCTTCACCCTGATGCAGCAGCGTCAGGATCCCCTGCACGTAGTGCTGCGTGAGCCCCGTCTTCTCGGCGATCGCCTTCGGTGCGTATCCGCGCTCCTGCAGCTCGCGTATGCCGGCGAGCAGTTCGAGCGGTCGGCACTGTCGTCTCGCGATGTTCTCCGTCAGGCTCATGATGAACGCGTCTTCGTCGCTCACGCTCACCACCAGCGCTGGTATCGTTGTTTCGCCGAGCGATCGGAACGCCTTCAGTCGTCCCTCCCCACACACTAGGAGATACTTCTCCACGCCACTTGCCGTTGCCCGTGGCGTTACCAGAATCGGTTTCTTCAGGCCGATTGTCTTGATGTTGCTGACGATTTCCTCGAAGACGCGACCATTGCGCTCGCGAGGGTTGATCACTTCGATCTGGCTGATGGGGATCATCCGAACCTCACCAGGCTGCTCACGCTGAGTCACGCTTTTCTCCTCAGCCGAGCACGCTGCGCCATACCGTACAAGTAGTCCAGCGTGTCAAAGCGATAGCTCTCGAACTCGATCGGATTCCAGTCCGCGAGGTTGATGCGGGGCTGCCAGAAATCGATGCGCGGCAGGAGGTAATAGTCGAGCGCCATCGAGTTGCTTCGGTCTAACCTGACCGCCACTGTGACGTCGGGAAGCAAGCTCGTGTCGAACCGCACCTTCCAGTGGTTACGTCCGCTGCCGCGCACTTGGCACCGTGACAGCACGATACACGCAGTGAACTCTCGATTCACGGTCAGCAGATCTGTCGCCGGATCACGCGACACGGATCCGCCGAGATCCGCAATCTTCTTTTCGGTCTCGGCAACGATCTCTGGGTGCAGTTGCCGAATGAAGCGATTCGTTTCGATATAACGATAGTCACGCCCCGGCGTGAAGCCAACCGTCTGATACGCACGAATCAAGCTGCCGAAGCGATACACATAAACCGAGGTGGACGGCATGCCCTCCGTTTCGTCGATCACAACGCCCGATAGAAAGCCTCGGCTTCGGTACAGGTTTCGCAGACGCTCGATTAGCTCCTCACTCGAGTAGCGCCAGGCGCGCGCCCGCATGATGCCCTGCGCGGTATAGAATGTTTCGCTCGGCACGATGGATTCGAACGCACCCTCCTTGCGTATCCACATCTCCGACGGATTCGTGACGCGCGATTTCTTCAGCTTGAACGACACACGGTTGTAGACGTTGTTGCCGATGTACTTCTCGTTAGTCAGTACCTCCCGAATGGTTGCCCGAGTCCAGGGTCGCCCAAGGTCCGTCTGAACGTTCATGCCGTTCAGACGTGCGGCGATCTCGTGCTCGTTGAGTGACTCATCGATGAACCAGTTGTAGATGAGGTTGACGATTCGAACCTCGCGTTCCGGACCAGGCATCAGAATGACACGGTCGGTCTGCAGGCACTTGTGTTGGCCGCGTTGCAATTCCCCCTTCATGAGGCCATGCTCGTCGACCAGGATTCGGCGTAGCCCATAGCCGGCCGGGCCGCCTTGCCGGAAACCGAGCTCGATCAGCCGGCACTGCCCAGCGAAGACCTTCGCTGACAACTCGCGGCTGTACTCACCCGCCATCGCACGTTTCACACCTTTGACTATCGTGGAAACGGGCGAGCCGTCGTTCTCGAACTGTTCGGCGCAATAGGCGACCTGGAT
>Ga0182006_1001793_pt1 | contig 12374 bp, 17 predicted proteins | sample Sormic07211104_1_FD_123022 | JGI IMG/M metagenome (GOLD analysis project Ga0182006, IMG submission 123022) | Rhizosphere microbial communities from Sorghum bicolor, Mead, Nebraska, USA - 072115-104_1 MetaG | ecosystem: Host-associated > Plants > Roots > Rhizosphere | place: USA: Nebraska...
CGCACTGCTCGCATCTGCTTTCCTAACGGAGTGCTATTACTGGACCGTCAAAAGGCTCAACTACCCCCTGATGAAAGTGGCCATCACCGTATTGGGTGTCGTGACCCTCGCGGCTGCAACAGGGGTAAGCAAGATCACAGTCAACGATGCCACAGGTCAAGATCCATCCTATTTCACCAGCGCAGTGGCGCTGCTGGTCCCGCTTTCGTTTGTCCCAGTCGCGGCTGCCCTCGTCATCGTCTTGGGGACTTTCGGGGTGATCATCGGTCTTGTCTGGGGACTAGGAAAGCTCGGCACGACCTCATCCAAGGTCCGCGATCTGGATTTGGTTCTCACTCTGACCAGAATCATCTCTGGCTTTGTGATCGTCGCAATCGCCAGCGCACTTCTAAATAGCTCGTCCTTCATCTACCCATCAATGCGGTGGGTGGCCAGCCACAGCGCGCTATTTTTCGACATGTATGAAGGATCCGGATGCTCTGCTGACGTGCGAGACCGTGTCGGGCGTGTAAATGATGACCTTGTAGTCATCGGTCGAATGACAAATTCGGGGCCGCAATTCATGAGGGCGAGCTGCCCCTTGGGGCCACAAAACACGATCCTTGCGCCCTACCCACCAGAGGCGGAGGAGCGCATCGAGAGCGAACCAAGACAGGACCGGCAGTGACGGAGAATATTACGGATGATTGCCGCTTACCCGACAGTGCTTCCATTCATTGCGTCACAACAAGATCAAACCTTGACAGCCCGCGCTGCTCTGCTATTACCAGCAAAGACAGAAAATCGGAGCGGTGATGAAGATCGAGAAATTTTGGAATAGTGCCTTTATTGCAGCCTTGAATCGGCTGCCCGTAGACGACGCAAAGAAGGAAGCAGACCTGGCTACCCAAGTCTGCATTGAGCACTGGCAGGCCAACCGAGGAAATCTTGCGGTGCCGGGCTATAAACTTTGGCAAAATCAAGGCATTGCCGATGTGCCTCTTAGCGGATTCAATGAAGACGGGACACCAGTAAAAATTCCTCCTTCACCGAATAAAATTCTAGCAAGGGAGCGCGCGGCCCAGAAAGCCACACAAGGAAGAACTGATGAGTAATGGCCTGACTAGTGCAGTCTAGATCTTCATTCGAATCCGAACATCTTCTGGATCCCCAGCGAAGTAGCAATCACATTCTTCGCGTGCCACTCTCATGGCCTCTTCGGCAGTTGTTCCGCTGCATACGAACTGATGTGGATGCAAGTCATGCACGACCCAATAGATCTGAGTCTGCTGCTCCAAAGGCAGCATGGTTCCATCATTACACTGAAGAGCCACGATCAACCTGACCTTATTTTTAACGGCCGGAGTGGAAGACATCATCAACTCCCTCTGATCTATTTAGATTAATTTGTTTCCCAGCGAACTTCGGTCGCCCATGAAATCCTCACATCTAGAATCTCGTCCTCTGAAAAGGGTGGAATGCCCACATCCACCGCTGCGAATCAACCAAACGGTTCGGGATGGGTGAAGCAAGTAGATGCCGAGTCCTGGACTTTGAGAACGATTCCTGCACGCCAAGCGTCAGATCACACTAGCGATGCTAGGCAGCTGTCTGCGTCATCAGTCTAATGGCTAAGAGTGAGTGGCGTGGCCCCGACTGATCGCCGAGACCATGCACTCTAACTGCGATCTAGAAAGAAGGCAGATTTTCCAAGTTGTCCTTCGTAGTCTGATCACTCTTCGTCTTCAGATACTTCGTCGTAACAGGAGCGATCTGAAGCGGCGCGCCGATAGCCCAATTTCCATCTGACTTCCTGAAAATCGTGGTGAATTTCTTCCCTTTCTCGATAAGCTCGATGACCTTAGGACGCGTCATCTCCTGAGCAGGCTGCAAGGTATCCGACCCGACCTTAACCTCATGAACTTTCAGCTTAGCGATGTGGGTTTCATCACTATTGTAATTGACGGCAGAAACGTAAAAATCCGAAGTAGCCATTGAAAAAATCCTTTTAGGTCAATATGTACGCGCACAAAATAGATTAGATCTTAGCCATCGAAAATCACGAAGGAGATGGCTTCGCACTTCATGTCAACAGGAAGCATAAGCACCTGCGAACTGTATTCGAACTTGAGGCTCGAAGATCATCCAATATTCGAATGCCCTTCACCCATTCGCAATCGACGAGACCAGCCTCGACCCATCTTACTTTTCGGATGAGGTTTTGCGTAGTTGGACAAAAGTCGAACCTTCCTGACGCTTAGACATCAATACCGTCCTCAGCACCGCACCACTCCCAGGCCTTGCGTGCAGCCCCCCCCCCCTCTCGAAGTCCTGTGCACGCAGCAGAGAACTGGTAGCAACCCTCGAACTTAGAACCTACAAGCAATGAAAGGGTTGGCGTGCTTTTCGGTAGCCCACCGCATTCTGCTCAGCCTCCCGACAGTTCTGATCGCTCCGCCCCATTCGACTCGGATATCGCACTCGCTGTTTCTTTACATGAGCGACCATCACCAGAATATAACGCAGCCCTCGCTCCCTTGCAGCGCATGATCGACCGCTATCCCAGTGCTCGCACCGCCGAGCATGTCAATAATCGAAACTCACCCAGCATCCGATCTGCCCCATATTTCCGCACCAGCCTCTCAACTCGCCGGATTATTTCATAACCACAATAATTGCCGTGCATGATCTGCTTCTTCCGCCAAGCCGACGCCCCGCTTGGTGGCTATCAACATACTCTTCCCTTAGCAGGACGAGTTGGTGCGCAGGTAAAACGTTTACGCCCTGTGCCAAAGTTAAGCCATGCAGGAAAGAGCGATCTCTGCTCCATTTTTATGCACCTGGTTTCTCTATCCACTACCTATAGTTCAGAGGCGAAGATTAGGAAAGATTAAGCATGGGGCGCGGCGGCTCATACCGTCGGATGCTCGTCGTTGGGGTCAGGGATCTGCTTAATGGTAAACCATACTTTTCGCACATGCTTGTAAACTTGATAGAGAATTGCCATTCCCCCGAGGGCCATATACAACGCCTCGTCACCCTGGACTTGGTTGCCATATGTGCCCATTGCAAGCTTGTAGAAAATCTTTGAAACAATCCCAAAACTGGCGCCATCCACAACCAACAAGAGCACGGTCCCAGTAGCCAGCGTTACCCCATTCTGATTGGATATACAAACCATCAATAGGGACAGGAGCGCGCCCGCCAAGACAGGATAAAGCATCGCCATGCATGCAACCCCGATAATTGTCGAGAATGAACCGATGCGCCGATCAATTAGCGCAATCTAAAATTTTCAGAAACCAAAATATTTTGCAAAATTAAATATTATTGCAAAAAAACCAGCGACCGATAAGATCGCGTGGAGGATCGCATCCTCTTTCGATGCAAGCGTGCTCCTATCGCGACCGCCCCCCACTTCGGTCTTACTATTTTTACGCCAGAATGACTCAGACTTAGCCCGCAGATTCATACCCCCTCCTTTCTCCTCAGTTAAAGCACTAGGAGGGGCAATGTCAAGCGCTGACACGCCGCTACCTTTCTGCGCAAACAGCCAGAACCAGAACCGAAGCTGGAAGGCTGCCTGACTTGAGCCCACTGACGGCCTTCTCCGTAAACGCTTGCGCTGCTATGACCATTGAGCCTACTCCTCCGTAGTTAGATTTAGCTTGATCAGTCCTGATTCCAGCGCCGCCTCAGCAAAACGACGAAGTCTTCGATCACACGACGCGCATCCATTGACAGCACCTGCCTGACTTGATGCGCGGGAGCCAGCAACACCGGCTCTTCGTGCTCACCTTGTCGCCATGGGAACTGCCCCGAATTGGGGCTCGCATCGTGCTCCGCCCTGGTGCGCCACGCGCCACCACCATCCCCACTGAGCCTAACGGCTGGCACGATGTGAGTGATTCTCTCAGTTGGATCGATCCGCGAGAGCAGCCATGCCGCATATCCCACAGCGCTAGCCAGTTTCCCAGCTACGTCTTCTTCCAAGACCACTGGCAGCCCCATCCCCCGCGCCGGAGGTGGCACGGGAAGACCGATCAACAGATCACCGTTTGGCCAAAGGCGCACCGATGCCCCAGACCTGTGGCCGTCACCCTGATCCACGACGAGCGCCTCGCCCTCCAAGCGAGATCGGCTACCGGCCGCCCTATCGAAGATTGGGTGACTGCCAAAGAGTGCGTTCTGCTGCATCTCCGCAATCAGGGACGGGGCCTCCATCTCTGCAGGTCGAAGGATGGCTGAGACGGGACCGCTGGCTATTGCCAGCTGAAGCGTGTTCGCCCCATATCCCCGCTCCAGCGCAGGAAGGAGCCTAATCGCCCTTGCCTTCAACTCTTCAGGATTCAGCGGCGCTACGGCACGAGCTAACTCGTGCCGATGAATGGCGCGAGTCACCTTATCCTCCAAGTCCTCTGGGGACACAAATTCCTGTCGGAAGAGGCCTCCCTCCCAACCTCCGACTTCATTGATCAAAGCAATCTGGCTGTCTTCCGGCTCCGAACCTGTCTGCAGGAAGACAAGGATAGGCTTACGGTTTCGCGCTTCCAGGATTTCTTCGTGAGTGGCCGAAACCCCACCCGCCTGGGGCACACCGTAGCGAGACCCCAAGATCAGGATCACAAGATCGGACTCTCGCACTCCGCCAAGACAAGCCACCTGGGGTGAGCTTGGCCTAGCGCCGAAGTCCTCCGCCATGATGGGAGCGTGCCCCAGCCTCTCGACGGCACGCTTCACTGCGGCTCGCTCGGCTTCCATCCCGGAAATCAGCGAACTAATGAAAACCTTCATCTCGACACCCAAGATACGACGGTTGAGCTCCAGCGTTATGCCGGACCAAGAGCCAAGGCTCCATTAGACGATCAGGCGGTATCCCAAGATGAGACAACAGGGGCGCTAAGCTGCCCCTGCTTGGATGAATTATCCAGGGAAAGCCGGGAATTTCTCGTTGGGATGGGAGGCCTTCCACGTCGTGTAAGCGGAAGTCCCTTCCCAGGCAGCGAAAGCACGAGGAGTCCTGCCCCGACCGGTCCAAGTCTCGCCGGTGTGGGGAAGCCAATACTTGGGCGCAACTTCCTTCTTTGCCGCAGCTCCCCTCTTGGGAGCATCCGCCGCCAGCATGCTGACGATCTCGGCGCGCTGCTTAGCAGAGAAGCTCTTACCGTATTGCGAAACAAGGTTCGCGACCTCCGCGAAGGCATCAGCGGCCTGCTCTTGGAGAAGCTGGACTTCCTGCTCCTCCAACTTGCGCAGCTCTTCAGCAAGCTTGGCTTTAGCGGAAGCAATGGAATCGAGTGACGGCTTGGTCATTCTTAAAAAACCTGAGTTTGGAATAGACGGAGTGGCGGGGACCAGGAAGCGCTTTGAAACACGCACGCAGCCGTCCCGGCCAGCAATGACAAGTTACGACTTCTACACGCCACAAACAACTCCACAGACGCAGTAGAAGGAACTGCACACGCCCGCAATGTTAGCTGAGCAGTCGAGTTGCCTAATAACGTCACAGACCAAAACCACGGGATGGGCGAATATATTTATGTGACCGACATCCCAATGCCTAAATTACAATAATGTAAGAAAAGTACACTTAGGCATCACCTTTAGTGAAATTAAACACTATAGAAAGCTATCCCGCGCCAGCAGCTCCACCGCAAAATATTTATTTCCTTTCAACAACTTACTCTCAGCTATTGGGTAACTGAGCACTCCCCTACTGGCAGGATTGCCACCCATGACTAGGCATCACCTGAGCAGAAAAAATGGTCTATTTTACAAATTGACGAAAGCTCTCCCTGCCCTATCAAGGTTTCATCTTACTGATAGGAAGCAACATGAAAGAAGAGCTAGAAAAGAGAATTGAAGGCTACGTTCGGCAACCCTTTGGTCTGCTGGAAGTTGGGTGCATCCGCATTGGGCGCCACGAATTCAAAGACATCCGCGTCCAAGGACGAGAATCTGCGATCCAACTGCAGGAAATGCTCAACTCCGCCTCGGATCGATCCAGGCGCAACCGGCTGCGGAAGGACGGCACTCGATACTACTCTGAGATGCCAATCGGGGCACCAGCGCGCCTGCTGTCGTCAGAGATCGATGACTACCTCCAATACATGGAACACAGGGGCTTGCGCAGTCGAACAATAGACGCAAATGCCCGGTCTTTAGCACTGCTCATGATCGTGACTGGAGACATCCCGGTATCAAGGATCGACACCAAGCACATCCACAAGTTCTGGCAGTTGATGCAATGCGCCCCACCAAGCCTGGCGACTACACCGCGACTTCAGCAGCTCAGTGCCGATGAGCTAATCGAGCTCGGGCGGCAGATGGGCGCACCTGTACCAGCCCGGGCGACGCTAGAGCTACATCGTCGCTTCCTGGCCACCTTCTTCAATGGCCTAGTGAAAGCTCAGGCCATCCCGCACTCCCCCTTAAGCGCATTCCCATCCATCAAGAGAGATCTGATAGAAGAAACAGATAGGGCTGAACGTTTACTTGGCGACGACGATCTGCACAAGATCTTCAATCCTGACAGCTTCCTGCCGTGGGCCATGAAGTTCCCGCATCGATGGTGGTGTCCGATGATCGGACTTTACACAGGGGCTCGCATCAACGAAGTCGCTCAACTCAAAGTCGCCGACATCGTCCAAGAACAGGGCATGTGGTGCATAGCCTTCCGTAAGACCGTCGATGCCGACCTTGCTAACGCGTCAGGGGCGAGAAGCCGCCAGACTTTGAAGGGAAAATCAGCTGTACGCACCATTCCGATAGCCGAGCCCTTACTCGCTGCTGGCTTCCTGGACTATGTAGCGGACATCAAGTCCACAGGACATCCTAGGCTCTTTCCCAACCTCTCAGCTGGTATCAGTCGGAAGACCGGGGAGACAAATGCTCGATACAGCCAGGCGCTGCTTAATCAATATGGCACCTACCTCAAGCAACTCGGCTTCCCGAAAGGCGTCGGGTTCCATGCTTTCAGACACACACTGGCGACAGCATTGGACAACTTGGGAGTGCGCGCGGAGGACGTAGCGCTGATCACCGGGCACTCCGTCGTGAAGACAGCACCGGTCCTGCAGGCATCCTACTATCACACCAAACCCAACTGCGTTCGAGCTAGGCAGAAGGCAGCCCTTGATCTCTACAAGCCGCCAGTGGAACTGCCTGCATACACCAGAGGTCAGTTCAGAGACCGGATCGGCTGGGGCGCCAAGCTATATCCATGATCGCGGGATCTCATAGATCCGCTCGAAATCAAGGCAACAGCTATCAAGAGCGGAAAAAGGGGAGCGAGTCATAGCCCAATCCTCCATCGTCATTGACCAAGGCGCCCCCTCTCGGTGAATTTTGATGTGCGCATGCAACCTCCTGGCTGGTTAAAGATGCCAGAAAGTTCTACTTACCGGGTGTCTGGCTGCCGGGGAGCTTACTAAGGAGGCTTCTGCGTTACTCTTTTTCGTTCCTCTCGCCAGGAACCCGTAACGTGGGCCACCCTGGCGCAGATAGATCGGTCGCTGGGCCGTGGTAGCTAATGGTCACCATAACCAAGCGTTTGAAGAGTTCAAAGCTTGGGTAGAAGTGATCGACCAAACCTTCCATGTCGTCAGAGTTCTTGATGAGGTGGTCTCCATGCGCCGCATCATTCCGCACCGCATGCCATGCTGTCTTCATCTCGTCAGTCGCAATACCTCGGACAATGAGTGCGTCGAACTTTCCGTCAAAGCTCTCATCCTTGCGGCGAGTCATGTCGAGCTTGCTGGTCAAAAGAGATAAAGCAGGGGCGTGCAAGATCCTGTCCTGAGCTTGCAGATGCTCGATGGTTCCCCGCAAGCTCTTTGCTTTATCAGACTCTGTGCTCGGTTCGGCTCCGTCAAAATATTTCTTGACCATGCCTTCAATAGTGCTTGAAAGCACCTGTGCACCGTTCTCGAAGTCCACAGTGTGACCCCGATGAACTCGATACCAGTGTTGATAGATCACATCCTGGACTGAACGATCATCCTTTTCATAACGACTGGCATTGACACTCTTCTCGGCCAGCAGCCATTTCTCCAAGAACGACTCCCAACCCTCTTTGTAATTTGGATGAATCCACAGCAGAGGGTCGCTATCGAATTGTCGCTTCATGCTGCGGATTTTGAGCGTCCAAGCGTCCGAATCAATGTCGGTGATGCACTTTTGCATCAGGTGCTGAGAGCAAAGCATAGACAACCCACGGAGGAAGTCTCGACTTTGCTTAGGGAAGTCCGTAGCTGCACCGTGGAACTGAACTCGGGTGAAACGAGGATCGATGCCGTTCACAGACCATGCGAAAGCTGACGCCTCATGCGTCCAGGGCTTCGGAGAGCCTCGCAACGGGAACTGAAATGTTCCAGGAACAATCCACTCGATGTGATGGCGCTCAGCGTTAGAGTTCTCTGTTGGCACGCGCAACGCCAGCTCCTGGATGCGTCCGGTCAGCGTGTCGAACCCGGACGGCACCGCTGATAAGCCAGGCAAAGCGTATGGGCGATCTAAGTCAAGCCGTAGATGCTGGGCAGCCCACTCGTCCCCCTCCCTGTCGATGGCCGACAAGTCAAAGTGGAAGCTCTCTCCAATTGCCTTCCCTTGCTCTGGCTCGGGTAGCCCGGCCTTGGGATCGAACGGGCCGGTGAACCCTTCACAGATGAACTGCAAGCGGAGATTGCTGTCATCGCCTTGGTCGATCACGGCGGTGCCAGTGAACACGATGGGGTCCGACACCGCTCGTTGCGTCAGAGTTCCCTTCGCAATCAGCTGGAACTTCCCGTCCATTACTTCATTGATGATCTTGTCGAACATGAGTGCTCTATGCCTCTGACTCGTTCTTATCCCGTCCAGCCAGGACCCACTTGGATACTTTGATGACGGCAAATATCAACAGGTAGACGACCCCGTATGCGATGGCATAGATGAGCATCAACTCCGGTAGCCATTTACTGAAAATGTAGGACGCATCTTCGTCTGCTCGAATCCGCTGCTTCTGCAAGCAGGCCTAGGCATGTTCGCTACCGTCCCATCCTGGAGGCTGGCTTCTGCAAGTTTTCAGCTCGACGAAGCGATAGCCGCTCAGCTCCGACTCGTGCTTGAAGCTGAGATAGACAGGTCACACGAAAATAGCGACAAACACCACAACAATCGCCAATCGATTCCACATCCCAAGGCGCCTTTTCTTCATCGTCGCCTCCATTCCATTTATTTCTATGAATGTTCAACCCAACTACCGATTAGCGGTCGAACAAATCGATGACTGATCGCACGCTACTTATATCCCCAGGATAGAGAGGCGACAAGCCATCGGGCTTTCTTCTTAGAGCCAGCTCCACGAACTCTCTATCCTGTTCCAAGGTGTGCAACACCTCGAACTTAGTGACGCCAACGCTCTGCGCCTTCCGCCTGTTGTGCAAGCTCACAGCCCGGAACTGGGTCGTCCGCATCAGCACTGTATAGAGCGAACGCTTTGCGTCTGACGCCGCCATCTCATCCATGGTTTGAAGCTGAGGATACTGTTCAATACCAGGAACAAATTCCAACATCTCAACCAGTTGTGACTTCGTGGTCTTAGATTTGAAATTTACAGAATGCTGTTTGCAGAGCAGCTTCAATTCGGGAACTTTCAATCGGTCCAGAAGCATCCGGGTTGATGGTTTCTCATTGGACACCGGCCTCGGGAAAGCGATTGGGAAACGTCCAAGGTCAGTAAACACTTGGACCCATTCGTCATATTCCAACCATCGCCATTCGTGCTCAGAGAAGTAGCGGGTCCACACGTGGTCATAGTAGCGGTGAGCGTTGAGGAAGCCTCCATCCCCCGCCATGACGTAATCCTTGGCTGCATCCAGATCCTCAGGAGGAATTCCCTCTACTTTGGACATCACCTGGTCGAACACTACGGCGTAGCAATCGAACACGTCCTGTGCCGGCTTGATTTCGAGCGACTTGTAAGGAGGCTCTGTCTCTGTCACCCGTGGTGCAGTGGCGGTTTGCCCACCAAAGAAAGACTTCAAATGCCGGATGATTCCCATAATTTTTAGCCTCTACTACGACGCTGCTTGTGTTCTTCGATAGCGACGGATAAGAGAGCACAGCGCTCTCTCACATCGGAACGCCCATTTCGTTCCCCTTCTCAATGAATACGTCTCCTGCGGCTTCCAGCAGCGTCATGTCCAGGTTGCTGAATGGGTAGAAGCCTGCATTCGTGTGAGCCTCAGCTACCGCTGTCCCTAAGCACGCTAGGAGTGCAAAGCGGTTGGGGTCACCTTCACTGCTCAGTGAGAGCGCCCTCGACAGTGCGACGGCGGTGACAGCTATTTTGTGAGGTCGTTGTCCAAACTTTCCGCTGAAAATATCAGGTCGTTCGTCCCAAGCCGCTTGAACGATTGAATTTGCATAGCTCGCCGGGTTGCCGTTGAAGTAGCCGATCTTCTGTTGCTGCTCCAACAAATTCTGGACGCAAACGGCTGCTTCGCTCTTCTTGATGCTGTCTTTGATGCCGCTGAACAATCCCATTTAACCCCCTGTATGCTGCTTCCATCCTGCCATCAATCTTCTTCAAGAAGCCCTTTGATGATGTCATTCACTTTGGAGGCACTGTCTTTCGCAACATTGAAGAGGCTATTGATCTTGTTATCAGCTTCTTCTGATTCGAAGATTACCCGCCCCCAATTATCAAGCATCAGGAAAATGTTCATGCTTGCCCAGAACCACTCGTCTACATCTGTGAAATGCTTGAATCGGCGCTCATACACCGCAATTCTCTGCTTATCCTTATACTTACATGTGATGTAAGACGGGATCAGGTAATGAGTTCCCTCAGTAAGAACCTTGGGCGGCTCTGAGAAAGACCAATCCACCTTGCCCTCTGCGGTCTCCCAGATCATGTTGTCAATCAATCGTTCAACATCTTTTGAAAGATTCACGTCAGTTCACCCATTTATTTTCGTTTTTGATGTGTTCCAGAGTCTTGATGACTCCTTGGAGTTCATCCCAGATATGTCTCGCACGTGCTCTATCGATAGGAGCACCCGACCGTATCGATGTCAGTTTTCGCCTGAGACGCCAGACATCCATTTTCTGCCACCAACCGACCTTCCCAGATACACTTTCCAGAGATGAGTTGAGCTGGGATGCGATTGCCCCTACATCCTCCAAACTATTTGCCTGGACCGCTGTGAGAAGCTTCTTGTCCAAGGCGGCCAGATCTTTAAGAAGCTCTGGGATACGTGCGATTTTGAGGAACCTTTGGCTCAGTGTCCGGGTGGTCCACCAAACCTTGATGCCTAGGGCGAAGCCCGCAATCCCCACCCAGTCGGCGATGGCTGACACATCCTTGCCCGTTGCCCATTCAGAGCCATCCTGTCTCTGACAGCTCACAAGTAGTCCGACGCTAACTACTGCTGCTATCCATGCTTTCCACCGCACGAGCACCCCCTGTTCTAGCTCAATGGTGGGATTGTAAACGAGAAGTAAAGCCGAGGCGTTGTCAGAAAAATCTGACAGGTGGGCCAGTCAAAAGTGCGAAGCATCTAAGGATGCGCCAAAAGAAAAAGCCTCCCGGTCTGGGAGGCTTTGCTTGAAGCGATACATGACGATTCCTCGCATTACATTTTACGGCCTTTGGGCTTTTCGGCATTTCCCTGCGGAGTCGCAAGCCTAATCCTTTCGTGCTGCTCCCACTTGCGGGCCTCTTCCCATTCTTTGCTGCCAATTTCGAGCGTTGCTGACGGCGAATACTTTTTCATTTCTACTCCTTGGCTTGGGTGGGCGTTTATTATATCTCAAGCCAACCAAGAAAGCCTTATTCCAAGAAACTCCTGCAATCTCCATTCATAATCTGAAAGGAAAATACGAATCCCCAGAACATAAGCTCCTCCATTCATAGAAGATCTTCTAGGCAGAGTAGCAAGCATACTCTAGTGAAATACCCATTGGTCCCTAGCTGTCAAATTTAGATTGAAGTTGGGCAGCGCATGAAGGTAGCGCTTGCTGACTACGACGGGACGACGCGGCAGGCCTTTGGTTCCGACGGACTGGCATCGGTCATTACCGCTGCGCTAATCTATTGGGACACACCACAGGACACAAATCCGGTTTGTGGACGCCTCCGGAGCTAGGCGGGACGGTCAAGGTACTGTTTCCCCCTCTCTCCGCCAGATAAATAAAAAAGGCTGCCCTTCGGGCGGCCTTTTTTATTTATCTGGCTGGGGACGCGAAGTGCGCTGCGCGCGCTTCGCCCCAAACGTTGCTGCGCAACGTTCGGGCCCCTCCCTTCGCCGGCCTCTCCCCGCCCCTGTCGGGGCAGCCCCTCAACAGAGGGGCTTGTTCCCCCAGATACGGCAGTAGATCCACGCCATGCGTGGATGACCGAAGGAACCGCG
>Ga0182006_1001794_pt1 | contig 12374 bp, 13 predicted proteins | sample Sormic07211104_1_FD_123022 | JGI IMG/M metagenome (GOLD analysis project Ga0182006, IMG submission 123022) | Rhizosphere microbial communities from Sorghum bicolor, Mead, Nebraska, USA - 072115-104_1 MetaG | ecosystem: Host-associated > Plants > Roots > Rhizosphere | place: USA: Nebraska...
ATGAAGGGGTAAAAGTTACAGGTAATGTATTGTTGACATCTGAAATTCCTTACAGAAGCGGAAAAGGATTTAAATATTATATTAATTCTGTAGGAGGTGTTGATAGTAAGGGATGGAAAAGAAAGGCTTATATAATCTACCCTAATGGAAAAGCAGCAGTTACAAGTTCATTTTTATTTTTTAAATCTTATCCAAAAGTCGAGCCCGATTCTCAGATTGTTGTGCCAGAGAAACCTGAGAGGAAAAAGATGAGTGCTGGTGAATGGGCAGGAATAGGTACTGCATTTGCTAGCTTGGCATTACTAATTGTAACTGCTTTTAAATGATATTTTATGAATAATAATAAAGCCGTCGAAAACGATGATATATCGTTAAAAGAACTAATATATAAAGTAAAAGAATGGTGTAATTATTTGTTATCTCGATGGAAAATAATTTTACTCGTAGGTGTCTTTGGGGCTATTGTAGGGCTTACGTATTCTTTTTTTAATAAACCAATTTATACTGCAACATTATCTTTTGTTGTAGAAGATGAAAAAAGTGGTGGAGGTCTGGGTGGTGCATTAGGTTTAGCAGGTTCTTTAGGACTTGATATTGGAGGTAATGGAGGAAGCATATTTTCAGGTTCGAATTTAACGGAACTATTTAAATCAAGATCGATGGTGGAGCAAACTCTACTGACACCCGTTCGTTATAATAATAAGCTTATTTCGTTAGCTGAAATGTATATCCAAATTAATAAATGGAGAGATAACTGGAATGATCAGCCTAAATTTAAAAATATTAAGTTTTCTCCAAATCTTAATCGAGATTATTTTACAAGGGAAAATGACAGCATTTTAGGAGCTATATATAGGAACCTGTCTCAAAATTCATTATCTGTTGCTCAAAAGGACAAAAAAAATGCAATTATTTCAATAGATGTAAGCTCAACAAATGAATTATTTTCATTGTATTTTTGTGAAGCATTGGCTAGGCAAGTTGGTAAGTTTTATGTGGAAACAAAAAGTAAAAAAGCTCGTATTAATATGGATATTCTTGAACATCAAGTAGATTCTGTACGGGCGGAATTGAACAGAGCAATTACTGGTGTAGCTGTAGCTAATGATAATACTTTTAATTTGAATCCAGCTCTTAATGCTCGTAAGGCGCCTTCTGCGAGAAGACAGGTTGATGTACAAGCAAATACAACTATACTTACGGAATTGGTTAAACAATCTGAATTGGCTAAAGTTACTTTGAGAAAAGAAACTCCTTTGATCCAAGTTATTGATAGGCCAATTTTACCGCTACCAAAAGAACGTTTTGGAAAGGCTAAAGGATTTATTGTTGGAGGTGTTTTTGCATCTTTAATTATGATCTTTATTTTAATTCTTAGAAGGTTATTTATACAAATAACTGCGTAATTGATGTTATCAATGCAATTTAGATTACATTGGTCAAAATTCAAATACATGTAACCTTTAGAATTTAGAATTTACAATTCGTAATATGTTATTATTTTTGTTTGAAATAGGTTAAACATAACTAATTTAAGTTACTAGTAAATATGACATGTAATAACTGTTTTTTAATATTAAAATAATTATTTAAATGATTATAATTTCACATAGGGGCTATTGGAAGTCACAAGAAGAAAAAAATAAACAAATTAGTTTTGACAGGTCTTTTAAATTGGGATATGGCACAGAAACAGATATTAGAGATTATAAAGGGGAATTAGTGATTTCTCATGATGTGCCGGATGAAAATAGTATAAGAATTGATGATTTTTTTAAAATTTATAATATTTATTCAAGTTCAAATTTAACTTTAGCATTGAATATTAAGTCTGATGGATTGCAAGTCAAACTGAAAGAAAAATTAATTGAATTTGGAATTAAAAACTATTTTGTTTTTGATATGTCAATTCCTGATACACTAGGGTACTTAAGAAATAACTTAATAACTTTTACGAGACATAGTGAATATGAACCAATTCCTGCATTTATTGAGAAATGTAATGGAATATGGTTAGATTCATTTGAATCGAGATGGTATGATGAGAAGGTTTTATTAAATCATTTGCAAAACGGAAAAGATATATCTATAGTATCTCCAGAGCTTCATAAACGTAATCATCTTGAGTTGTGGGCGTACTTAAAAAACAATAATTATCATAAATTAGATAATATAATACTTTGTACAGATTTACCTGAAGATGCTAGTGAATTTTTTAAATAATAAATTATGAAAATTAAAGCTGTAATTTTTGATATGGATGGTGTTTTAATAGATGCACGTGATTGGCACTATGAATCTCTCAATAAAGCACTAGAGTTATTTGGTACTGAGATAACTAGATATGATCATTTAGTAACTTTTGACGGGTTGCCTACAAAGAAAAAATTAGAAATGTTAAGTCTGGAAGGCGGACTTCCAACTAAACTTCATGATTTTATCAATGATTTAAAACAAGAATATACATGGGAAATAGTTTATACTACTTGTAAGCCCATTTTTCATCACAGATATGCTTTATCAAAACTTAAAAATGATGGATATCTCCTGTCAGTATGTTCTAATTCTGTTCGGAAGACTATTGATTTAATGATGGAAAGATCAGGATTAATAGAATATTTAGATTTCTTTTTATCAAATCAAGATGTTGAAAAAGGAAAACCTGATCCTGAAATTTATAGTAAAGCTATCAATAGATTAGGTCTTCAACCTAATGAATGCTTGATAGTAGAAGATAATCAAAATGGGATAAAAGCCGCACTGGCTTCTGGAGCTCATTTATTAAAAGTTGAAAATCCAGATGATGTTACTTATCAGAATATTATAAAACGTATCAAAGAAATTGAAAATGCTTAAGATAATTATACCATTAGCTGGTTCTTCGGAAATATTTCACAAGGCTGGATTTCCTTATCCTAAACCTTTAATAGAGATCAAAGGTAAACCAATGATTGAATGGGTAATAGAAAAAACAAACTCAATAAAAATTCCGAATCAGATTGTTTTTGTTATTAAAGATGAAGATGTCACAAAGTATCATCTAGATAATACACTAAAATTATTATCTCCTAATTGTGAAATTGTAAAAATAAAAAATAACACTAAAGGCGGATTATGTTCGGTCTTAATGGCAATTGATAAAATTGATAATGATGACTCTATTTTAATATTAAACAGCGATCAGATAATAGAGAAGGATTTGTCAGAAGTTAATTCATTTTGGCTAGATAGAAAGTCTGATGTAGGTGTTATAACATTTAAATCTGTTCATCCTAGATGGTCATATATTTTTACAGATGGTGAGAACGTTATTCAAACTGCTGAAAAAAATCCTATAAGTAATATGGCTATTGCAGGATATTATTATTTTAATTCTGCTAAGCTTTTTTTTGAATGCGCCTTCCAGACAATTATTAATGATGTCCAAAGCGATGGAATGTTTTTTATTTCTCCAGTTATAAATGAATTTATATTAAGAAATAAAACAGTTAATTATTATGAAATCGATAATAAAGATTATCATTCGTTTTATTCACCTAAGTTGATAACAGAGTTTGAGATCCATAATTAAAATAGAGATATGGCAGTAGAAAAATATAATTTAAATGAGATGTTTAAAGGATGGTTTGTAGGAAATTTTGAACCATCTTTATTTAAAACAAATGACGTAGAAGTTGGAGTCAAAAAATATAAAAAGGGAGAATTTGAAAAAGCTCATTTTCATAAAATAGCAACCGAATTTACAGTAATAATTAATGGTACTGTTGAAATGAATGGGATCAAATATAGTGAAAATGATATAATAAAAATTGTTCCAGGTGTGTCTACAAATTTTAGGGCATTAACTGATGTAATAACTGTTGTGGTGAAATTGCCAGGCGCAAATAATGATAAATATGAGCAAGATTAATATAGTGATACCAATGGCTGGTTTAGGAAGCCGTTTTGCAAATGTAGGATACGAAAAGCCAAAGCCATTTATAGATGTGGAAGGAAAGGCAATGATTGTTAGGGTTTTAGATAATTTGAATTATCCAGATGCTAATTATATTTTAATTGCCCGTAAAGAACACTTAGAGAAGCAGAAAGAACTAGTTGGAAAGATTGAGAAAGATTATAATGCTAAATTTATTGGAATTGATAAATTGACTGAAGGTACTGCTTGTACAGTTTTGTACGCTAGAAAGTACATTAATAATGAATTACCATTATTGATAGCTAATTCTGATCAAATTGTTGATATTTCAATGCCCGATTTTATTAACGACTGCCTTGATCGAGGTTTAGATGGTTCCATATTAACGTTTGAAGATTTAGAATTAAATCCAAAATGGTCTTTTGCTAGATTAAATAATGATTTAGTTGTTGAAGTAAAAGAAAAAGAAGCTATTTCGAAATATGCTACAGTTGGAGTTTATCTTTTCAATAAAGGATCAGAATTTGTTGATTCAGCAGTAGATATGATTATTGAAAATGACAGGGTTAATAATGAATTTTATACATGTCCAGTTTATAATTATTTGATTGCCAATGGAGCAAAAATAGGAATTTATAATATTGATTTCAATGCAATGCATGGAATCGGAACACCTGAGGATCTAGAATTGTATATAAAGCATTTGTGATTATGAATGATTTAGATATTTCCATATTAATTCAAGGTCCAGTAAAATATTATAAAGACGTTATCGATTCGTACCGAGGTATTAAGAATGTATTATGGTGTACATGGGATGACGAGCCAGAGGCAGCAATTAAAGATATTCAAGTAGCTGGGATATTTGTTCATTTGATACAAAAACCTCAATATACAGGGTATTGGAATGTTAATTTTCAATGTAAAAGTACTTATGAGGGATTGTTGAAATGTAAAGAATTATATAATAGTAAATTTTACATAAAAATTAGATCTGATTTTAAAATTTCAAACATCTCTTTGCTGTGTCAAAGATTTATTTTGAAGGAGGAACACATTAATTTTTTGGGATGGGCCAATATGCTTGATGGTTTTTTTTTAGATTATATAGTTTTTGGTAATTATAATAATATGTGTAAATATTGGAATTTTTCTGACAATGAAAATAATGGTTATCCATGTCCAGAAATCTTCTTAATGAAGAAATATTTTGGTGATAATTATTTATTTGAAGAAAAGAAAAATTACATGATAAAATTACCATTGTTAGATAATATTGAATTTTATTGGCTGTCAAGAGGTTTAAATGTCAGAGATTTTTCACCAGATTTAGAATTTAATTATAAGGAGAAAAAAGTTTACTATTTTTTAAAGTTTAAGTTAAAGAACATTTATAATAAAATTAAAAAAAAAATTAACCGTTGAATGTCTTAAAAAATTATTTTTTCAGTCTGAGTCTTCAGATCATGAATATTTTAACGCCATTAATAACTCTCCCATTAGTTGTTAAGGCAATTGGTAATAATGGTATGGGTAAAATTGCGATCGTTAGTAGTATCCTGTCTTATTTTTCAATTTTAGGTTCAACTGGACTCACATCTTATGGTAATAAAATTATTGCAAAACATAATAGAGGGCAAGATTTAACCAAAAGTTTTAATTCTGTTTTAAATCTGCAATTACTTTATACCACTATTTCAATTACATCTTTTATAATTTATGTTACTCTATTAGGATATAATTTAAAAAGTATTTTATTAATAGCAATGTTGCAAATATTTGCTTCATATTTTGATTTTACATGGTTTTTTTATGGATTGAATCAAATTAGAACTATTGCGATTAGAAATTTTATTATAAAAATTTCAGGAATTATTCTGATTTACTTTTTTGTCAAAAGTCAAGAAGATATATTTAATTATTTTTTAATATTAGGGGGTACGAATCTTTTAGCTAACCTATCAGTTTTTTCGGTTATAATCAGAAAAATTGATTTTAAATCATTAAAATTAAGTTTTAATATTCCAAAAGCAGAATTAATTTCTTCTCTATTTATTCTTTTTCCGTTGTTTATTATGGCATTATATTCAAATATTGATAGATTTATAATATTAAAATTTTTAAATAACTTTGATAAAGTCGGTATTTACGATGTTGGGATGAAATTCATTTCAATGTTTGCTATTTTGATTGTTTCTCTAAGACCTTTAATGATATCTAAGATTTCTACAAATAATGAAAATATAGATAAGGTACAGGAATTGGTTTACAAATCTATTTCCTTAGTTTTTTATATTTCTATTCCTATCTGTTTATTGCTTTTTATAAATATAGAAACTTTTATTGGTTTGTTCTTGGGGGAAAAATTTATTGAATCAGCTTTTGTTATAAAAATTTTAGCCATTCAAATTTTGCTAACAGGTATAGGCGATGTTTTCGTAAATCAAATATTAATTTCAATAGGGCAGGAGAAGAAGGTGTTATCTATAATGTGTTTTTTGTGTTTATTGTTAATTATATTATATGTAATATTAATTCCAATATTTGGAATATATGGGGCAGCATTGAGTAGTGTTATAGCACATTTTTTAATCCTTTTTTTAGAATTTTACTTTGTAAATAAGTATGTTAAGATTAAAATTAATATAAAAGAAATTTTAAAGATTTTTATAGCAGGAACTCTTGCATGTATAATCTTAATCGGTTCTTACTTTTTATTCTCAATAGCAACATATGTTGATTTAGCTATTGTTACTGCAATCGGAGTTTTGACTTATGTTGGGTTGTGTTTTGTTTTAAAATTAAAACTTCAAAATTCTATTTTTGAACTTTTATTTAGATAAAAACGGAATAATATTTTTTTATTTATAAAAAAATAATAAAGTTGGTTACAACATATACATTTTAATGTAATTCTATATTAGTTGATCTTCTTTAGATATCATGATATCTAAAGAAAAATACGTATTTAAAGAAAAATATGAAATTATACTTAAGTATTATTTATCGTTTTGTAAAGCTGTTCTTTACTCATTATATTCCCAATCATATAATTGCATATATACCTATCTACACAGTTAGGCATTTATATTATAAATTAATTTTGGGAATAAAACTAGGAAAAGGAAGTAGTATACATATGGGAGCTTTTTTTTTTCAAGGTAATTTAATTGTTGGAAAGAATTCCTGTATTAATAGAAATTGCCATTTAGATTGTCGTGGCGGAATAATTATAAAAGATAATGTTTCAATTTCTCCTGATTGCAATTTGATTACTGGAAGTCATAATATCCATTCTCCAAATTTTGACTATATCATTAATGGGATTGTAGTTAATAGTTATGTGTGGATTGGCACACGGGCCATAATCTTGCCTAATGTAGAATTAGGTGAAGGTGCAGTTATTTGTGCAGGAGCAGTTGTAACAAAAGATGTCGCTCCATATACAATAGTTGGAGGCGTACCTGCAAAAAAAATTGGTGAGCGTTCTCGTAATTTGGATTACTCATGTAAATGGACAATGCCATTTGATTAATTTTTGTATTTGGCTATTAGAGTCCTGTTACATGAAATATTAAACTTAATGGATTTGAATATTACTTAGATAAGAAAAAAATACGAAAATGATGAGAAATAAATAATAATAGATCTGTTTTGAAAATACTTTATATTATAAATAAATTAAGTTCCGATTCTGGTGGTGCTGTAATAAATAATAGAAATTTATCTTTGCTGGAAAATATATACGGTAAGGATAATATTACTGTTTACGAATTTGGAAAAGTTAATTCAACCGAAGTTTTTTTTTATTCTAAATTTTTATCTTTTTTTGGCGATATATCTACTAAAATATTGAACGATATTTTTTCGATTATTAAAGAAAAAGAAATTCAAACCGTATTTATTTCAAATTCAATTTATGGTAAAGTTTCTAAAGGAATTAAAAAGGAATTTAAAAACCTTATTGTAATTACTTTTTTTCATAATGTAGAGTATCTATATATTAAAGATTTGTTTAAGTCAAGCAAGCTCAAAAGCAAATACTTTTTGCCTTTTTTTATAAAGAGAGTCGAACGATTTTCTGTTGATTATTCTGATTTAATTATTGCATTAAATGAAAGAGATAGCGGAAAGTTGTTTTCAATTTATGGAAGAAATGCTGATTTTTTATTACCAACATCATTGGATACTAAAAATATCGAAAAACCTTTATTAGACGAGAAATTTATTAGTAAAACTACTAATCTAGAATTACTTTTTGTTGGGTCTAATTTTTATGCTAATATACATGGGATTAATTGGTTCATTAATAATGTAATGACTAAATTAGAAAATGTTAATTTGTCAATTGTGGGTAATGGATTAAATGACAAAATTATTGATAATAATAAAAATACAACTATTTACGGAAGAGTTGAAAGTCTCGATTTGTTTTATGAAAAAGCTCAAGTGGTTATTTTGCCAATTTTTCTAGGTAGTGGAATGAAGACGAAGACTGCAGAAGCATTAATGTATGGAAAACCAATTCTTGCAACATCAGAAGCTCTAGAAGGTTATTCTGTAAAGAAAATTAAAGATATAGGTTCGCAATGTGAAACAGCTCAAGAGTTTATTGATCAAATAAACTACTTTAATAAAAATAGACTAGAATTATTTGAAAAAGGAATTTGTTCAAGAAATTTCTTTTTAGAAAATTATTCAAATGAAGCAATAACTGATCTGTTCAAAAGAACTATTGATGTAAAGTTGAAAGAATTAATGAAATAAAAATATGTTTAGTATTGTTGTTCCTCTCTATAATAAAGAAAAATCTGTCTCAAGAGCAATTGAATCGGTTCTTGGACAAAATTATGGTAATTTTGAATTAATAATTGTAAATGATGGTTCAACGGATAAAAGTCTAGATGTTGTTGAGAAAATAAAGGATGAGAGAATAAAAATTATAGACAAAAAAAATGGAGGAGTTTCCAGTGCAAGAAATATAGGTATTGAAAATGCAAAAACAAATTGGATTTGTTTTTTAGATGCTGATGATTACTGGAAACCAAATCATCTAGAGGTTATTGAAGAATTACAGAATAAATATCGGGAAGGCAAAATTTATTCAACTCTTGTATGTGAAAATTCAGAAAAAGGAATTCAATTTATTGAAAATTCCTTGCCAGATGATTTTGAAGGTTATATTAGTAACTATTTTACTTTAGCAAATAAAGGCACTATATTTCATTCTTCATCAGTTTGTGTATCTAAAAAAGCATTACTTGAGGTAGGTTGTTTTGATACAAAATTAAAACATGGGGAAGATTTAGACGTTTGGTTCAAAATAATGATGAATAATATAGCTGTAGTAAAAAAAATTGATACTGCAGTATACGATTTGATGGGCGAGAATAGAGCAATGCATTTAAATTGTATCTATGAAAAACACTTACTATCAAAAATTGATAATTATCGATCAATTAAAGTTCCTAATTTGAATGAGTTTATTGATTATTATATTCTTAGGAACTCAGTGCCATATTATTTCTCTACAGATAAAGATAAAGTTTATCCTGCTTTGTATAATGTTAAAGTAAAAAAAGGAACAAAATTAATTTGGAAATGTATTTATTCTGAAAAATTGTTTCCAGTTAACTTTCTTTTATATAGATTATATAAAAATTTGAGATTTTAAGAAATAATTTTTTTAAATCTATTTTTAAGACTTCTTATTTAAAATTAATCGCAAAAGAATCGATTTTAAATATTAAGAGAATAATTCAATTATGTTTGTTTATACTATAATGATAATTTTAAATGGTTTATCAATTCAGATATTCTAATGCTGAAAGAGGAGAATATATTTTATATTAAAAAGAACTTTTTGATTAAATTAATATTTGTATTGTTAAATATTAGTTTAATAATATTAAGTAATTTTTTGGTCTTGGGTAAAACATTATTAGTAATGGCTATTCTGACAAATGTTTTTATCATTTGGGAGATGAGAAGGATTCAGCCAGCTGTATTAATGGGTGTGTTTCTCTTGTCCTATCTTTTGTATTTAATTCCATATTACTATGGGGATTATATAATTTCAGCTCATACTCAATATTACAGAAGAGATTTATATGATCAAATGTTGGGAATACATTTGCTCTTCCTTAGTTCATTTTTACTTTTTCTTAAGAACAATTTAAATAAAAGTTCTCTAAAGATAAGAGATTTAATAAAACCTAATAATAATATAGTTTTATTTTCACTTTTATATTTAATTATGCTGGCTATCATCCTTTCAATAAAAGGCACTAGTGTTATTGGAGGTTCTTATAGCACTTACATAGATAATTTAGAAGGTCAAGGTGGGAGTGTGGAGTATTTTTATATTTTTTTTGTCACAGCTTTCTTTTTTACTGATAAGCCTCTTTTACGAAAAAGCTTGCTATTTCTGGTAGTTTATTATTGCTTTATGACTATAACAAGAGGTTATAGGATTCAATTTGTTCAAATGGTTATTGTTGTTTTTGTATTGTTTTTGGATGGGAAGTTTAAAACAGTTTATATGATGATATTTGCTTTTTTAGGTTTTATTATCGCGGAAATTGTTAATCTATTAAAAATGATGGGTTCCCTCACTCTTGAGGACACATTAGCTTTATTTGAAAAGAGTGATAAAGGAATTATTATTAGTAATCAAACAGATGTATTTTATTCTTCGGTGGTTTTTTTAGGTTTAATAAAAGATGATATTTTTACATTAGGATTAAGAATTTGGTCTACAATAGGTTTTATATGGAATTGGTTTGTTCCATCATCTTTTGTTTGGATAGAGGCGCGTGTGCCAATGTTTGCTAGTACTTTTACATCTTTAGGCGGTGGGGGATTAATTTCTGCTTATTTTTATGTTTGGTTTGGATACCTTGGACCAATTTTAATCGGTTTTTGTTTGGCATTCTTATTTAATAAGACATATTCTTCAGCAGACAAAAAAGTTTTTAAAATTATTGCAATCCTTGTTCTAAGCCTTTATCCTAGATGGTTTGCATATGATCCGGCTAATTTTTTGATAAGATTATCACTGTATATCTATGTTGTATACATTAGCTTTATACTTATCCATAATCAAATGAAGGGAGTTAAAAAATAAGTACTATGAGCAAAAATGTAGTTATTCTAGATCTTACACCTTTTTTTGGTGGAGGACAAAAATTTTTACTGACAATACAAAGACATTTATCTAATAAAGATAATTACTATTTTTTAGTAAAAGACCGAAGTACTTTTAATCAACTGGAAGGAGAGAACAAATATTTCATTGAGGAAGATAATTTTTTATTACAAATTAAGAGAATCAATAGTTTTATTTCACTATATGATATAGATGTTGTTATTTTTAATGGAAATAGGCCGATTTATTTTTCACCATTTATCAAGGTAAAAAACAAAATTGCTTATAAGCATACTTCAAATAATGCTTTTCAATTTTATAAAAGGCAACTTGGTCACCTTATTTTAAATTTGTGTTATTTGTTCTGTGATAGGATAGTTTTACTATACGATAATGCAAAAAAAGAAGTTTTTTGGAATAAAAAGAAAATACGAATTATAAATAATGGGGTTGAATCATTTAATTTGATCGAACATAAAAATAGGTCATCAATAAATGTTTTATGTATTTCTCGGCTTGATTCTAACAAGGGAATTAATTGGTTAATCAATGTGTTTTTAGAAACTTTTGGCGATGATAAAGATATACAATTAGCAATAGCAGGAGCAGGACCATTGTATGAATCTTTAAATAATTTTATTTACAATAGAGGTGTTAGTAACATTCGGTTACTTGGATTTGTTGAAGATATTCAATCAATCCTAAACGAGGCAGATATTTTTGTGTTACCCTCTAAATTCGAATCTTTTCCTCTTTCGCTACTTGAAGCAATGTCATTTGGATTGCCTATAATTTCAACTGATACTGGTGGAATTAAGGATATTGTCTCTAACAATAAAAATGGTTATTTAATAAATTACCTTAATGACAAAGAATTGAGGGATGCCCTTTTTTCTTTATACAATGATATGGATTTAAGAAAATCACAAGGAGATAATTCTTTAAAGATATTTAATGAAAAATTTACAATTTCAAAATGTGTTCAAAAAATTGAAAATTTAGTTTATGAAATTTGATGTAGAAGTTGTTTATGATGCTAATTTTGCTATTAATCAGCATAGGGGTATGGGAAAATATATTAATAATTTTGTCGGTGTATTGAAAAACAACATAGGCTTGAGGACTTTAGGGCTTTTGAGAACCGGTACTAAAATTGATAGTAAAGATGAGTATTATTCGTTTGGTTGGTCAATATATATACTATGGGAACAATTCTCAATGTATTTTTTTACCAAACAAATTGAAGGTATAGTTATTTATCCTTATAATACTTCTGCCATTTTTCTCCGGAAGTCAAGTAGAAATGTATTA
>Ga0182006_1001798_pt1 | contig 12356 bp, 16 predicted proteins | sample Sormic07211104_1_FD_123022 | JGI IMG/M metagenome (GOLD analysis project Ga0182006, IMG submission 123022) | Rhizosphere microbial communities from Sorghum bicolor, Mead, Nebraska, USA - 072115-104_1 MetaG | ecosystem: Host-associated > Plants > Roots > Rhizosphere | place: USA: Nebraska...
CCAGGCGCGCAGGATGATGTCCTCGGCAGCCTCAGGGAGCGCGCCGGCCTTGATGGCAGCAGCGCGAATAGAATCGGCCAGCACCTTGTCGCTGTACTTGGCGGCGAATTGCTCGGCCTTGTCGGCACGCGCTTTCTCGGCGGCCAGCTTAGTGTCGTAGTCGGCGCGCAGGCGCTCGGTACGGCGAGTGATGACCTCGTCCAGCTTGCCTTCGGCAATCAGCTTGGTTTCTTCGTCCTGGCCAACCTTGGTCAGCAGACCTTTCACGGCAGCGATATCCAAACCTTCGAACTGGGATCTGAATCCGTCCAGCTCAGTTTTGGTAGTCCGGAGCGAGCCAAGCAGCTCGGTGTTTTTGTTCTTGAGGCCCAGGGTCGCAGCCTCAACAGCTGCTGCAATGGCGGTCTGAACTGCCGGGTCTTCAAGATCAATCTGGTTTTCGTCTGCCACTTGGTGCACCCCTTGGGTTTGGTCGGCCCGCTTTGCAGGCATAAAAAAACCCCGGCATGGCCGAGGTCAGGAAAATTTTGCAATTGCTAGTGTTCAGTTTCGTCCTTCAATAGCTGAATACCTTCAGCCCTCGCGATCCCGATGAGCATGTTCGAGACATCTGCACCGATGGGGAATCTGTGCTCTGCAATTGACGTCACCACATAGATAGATAGGTCTTCAACACGGTCTAAATCTAGCAGTGATAATGCTCCCAGAAGACGGCCCATCTGCGTTAAGGTCCAACCGAAATTCATATCGGAGCGACTTTCCAGCCGATGAGGAATTTGTACTTTCACCTCACTAGGCAAACTTGCAGCCAGACTGACGACACGACCACTCGGGCTTTCGAAAAAGACCCCGTTTATCGTGCAGGGGAAATGTCCGGTTGAGATAACTCTGATTGAAAGAAAGAAGTCGCTGGCCCATTGTTCCACTGAAATCTTTTCTCTTTCGCGGTCATCTTGGGCAGCCTCATTCCTGCGAACAAGGATAAAGCTCGAAACAACCGCCAGCATCGCGCCGACACCAGAAACCCAATCTCCCAGACTTCCCCAGTTAGGCACGTACTTTGTAGTCGAGTTAGGGTTGAAATTGATACCCGCTGTCAACCCAAGCAAGCCACATATAACGCACGCTGATACAGCCACAACCCCCAAAATCCATCTCATGCTTGCCTCCGACGAATAGCTATAATCGTCATGGCACTTTAACGCCTAGCTTTGCAATGCGACTACAGACAGTCCCCGCATAATTAAATAATCAGCGAACTGCGTCCTGCTCGGTGCGTACGGCGGCGGACGCATGCGAATGCCGGTTGTATCGCGATTCAATCGCGTGCGCCGACCGTTTGGTTCAGTGCAGTGAGTCGGTTCTTCAATCTGGAAGCCCTGCTCGGCGGCGAACAACTCGACCGCCAGCCGTACTTGGCCCCACTCAAGCTCAAACGGCACGAACGTCTCAGACAGCGTCTGGTATTCGATCTTGCAGTCACACCTGGGCCAAGCCATTGCCTGGTCAGGATTGGCCTTTTGCCCCTTCCACTGTCGACCATTGATGTCGGCCGCGGAGCGCAGCAGGAGTTCGACCTGCTCAGTCTCGGTTTCGGGTATCCGGAATCCATAGTAGTCGCGGTAGAAGGTCAGTTTCTCCAGTGGCACGAAGCTATTGGCGTCCGGCCTGCCCTTTCCGTCTTCAACGATGATCTGCATCGGCTTTCTCAACCCGGTGGAGAGCCGAGTGTAACGCCTGCGCGGATGAACATGTCAGGCTCAGCCGCCTTCAGTTGCCCCAGCGTCAGCGGCTTGAACGACTTGTCTAGCTGCAGCTTGGCAAACTTCTCCGGTGTCAGTCCCCCATCGCGGAACAGCTTGGCTCGCACTGGCCCGAGCGCATGGTCCTGAAAGCTCGCCGGCTGCGTTGCCAGCCACTCGTAATAGTTCAGGCTCGCATCAACCTGTGCTCCGCCGTTCTCGCCTACCGCAGCGCGCGTCGCGTCCTTGGCAATCGTCTCCGAAAGCCTAGTGGTCGGCACTGTAGTCGACCGGCAGTTGATGTGCGCCGGCGGCAAAGGCCCTTTGCCCAAATCGAAGCGCATGCCGTCCAGGCCTTTGCACTGCTGCGAGGTCTTGCGGTCGAGCGTCGACACCCAGCGATAGCCCAGCACCACGTCACTGTTGGCCTTCAGCGTTTCCATCCGGGCCGTGGTGGCCACATGTTGGATCGCAGTCTGCACCACAGAGGCGGCGTTGCGGTTACTCACCGCCAAGACACCGTCCGTGAAGTTCTGCGCCGCGGTGCCGCGAATAGCCTGGATGATCTGAGCGTTGGTCTGGCCTTGGCCGAAGCCAAGCCGGATAGTGTTCGTGACCCGCATCGTCTCAGTCCGCGTCCAGCCACTGACGAAGCTCTTCAGCAGCTTGCCGCCATCGATTCCCTTCACCTGCAGCGGATAGGAGAACACCGCCGCGCGGATCACGGCGTTGGTTGGCACGACCGCGTCAATCGACAGCGCGTTGCTCAGGCTTTTGGCTTCAAAGGTCGACTCATACAGCGCGATATCGACCAGATCGGCCTGCACCATGTCGCCATAGGCCTTGTAGATGTCGAGCAGCTTGCCGTCCACCCGGGCCAGAAACTGCTCAAGGCGATCCCGGCTGTATGTAGTCAGCTCCTTGCGGGTCAACTGCTCGCGCACCAGCTTGTCGATCTGGCGCAGGTACGTCTCGAACTTTTTGACCTCGCCAGCCTTAAGCCGCTCCAGCATTACCGAGTGACGGGTCGTCTGCTCCAGCAGTTGGCTGTCTATCTGCGCCTGGCTTGTCGTTGGCATCTTCTTTGTCCAGGTTGATGCCGGCCGACTCGCGCTCATCGCTGATCAGGTCTGCTTCGTCTTCGTATGGGCGATCCGGCAACTTGCCGGTGGTGAGGTACTGCCAGTAAGTGTCGGCGCTGATCGTCCCGGCCATCACGCCTTTCAGCAACTCGGCGAGCACCTGGGCGTCGACCACTGGAGTCACGAACTCAGGGTTCACCTTGAATTTGACCTGCTTGGAGTCGTAGCCCTTCCACTCAGCTGCGTACCGCAAGCCCTGCTCCACTGCCTCCGCCACCGTGACGACAATGCTGTGCAGAGTGGCGTGCTGGTCGTTCTGACGCGTTTTGCGCGCCTCTCCCGACTCGGTACCGCCGATATCCATGACTTTTGCGCCGGCTTCAAGCGCGGCGTTCTTCTGGTCATCCATGGCCTTGCGGACTGCTTCAATGCCGGCACCTTGGAATTCTAGGTAACCGCATTCGCCATTCGGACCCAGATCCCAAGCAGCAGATGGCCCGGTCACGCTCAGCTCAACCGAGTAATCCAGGCCAGATATCCAAGGTTGCGGATGGCTGGTCTGGTGTAGCGCTGTGAAGTAGTCAGCGCTCAGCTGATAGGACTTCAGCGCGGCGCGCGCCATCGTGAGCAGCGGCACCTCATCCACTTCCGGCGAGTTGTCGGTCGAGCCGCAATAGATCACCGGCAGGTATGGCAGGCCTTTGACCAGTCGGTTATCGGTGCCAGTGGTGCCCAGAGGTTTCTCCTCCTCGACGATATCGCCACCTTCGTTCCGTACAGCGGTGTAACAGGTCTCGCCTTGCATGAAGAACTCGCGGAACACCGTGTCGCAGTCATGGCTGTAGCGGTCGCCGCCCTTCTTGCGGAACTCCCGGAACACCGAAAGGACCAGGTCTTGGCGACCGCCCTGATCTGCGGTGTCCCAGTTGATGGCGTTGCGCGTGGCATACGTCGAGAAATACGGCTCACCGCGCTCATCAATGTTCACCACCAGCGGCACCCGACCGTGCGAGATAGCCTGGCGCACCATGCGAAAGAACAGCTGCTTCAGGCCGAAGCCGTCCGCTGTGGCGTTGTCCTCCAGCCCTTTCAGGCCGGCGGGCAGTTCGATCTCCGGGATCAACCGAGACACCAACCCCATCATCGAACGCAAAGAGTCGCGCACCCAGTGTTCGTACTGAGCGCGGGCCGTGTAGTTCGCGTAAAGGTACTTGTTACCGGCGGCGTCGAGCTTTTCGGCCTCAACCATGCCACTCGGTTTGGGCAGGTTGCGTTCATTGCGCTTGACGGCGCACTCACCCTCGAGCGCGTCGTCCATCATTTCCCACTCAGCGATATGCGCGTCGTAGTCAGGGTTTGTCGATTGCACTGGCATCAGGCCAAGCCTCCAATTCGGCGTGTTCCGCCTGTGCGTGTTTTGATCGGGTACCGCTTGGCAATGAAATAGCCGGGGGCGTCCACCAGGTGGTCATAACCGGCCTTCTTGTCGGGTTCGCCCTTGTCCGTGTAGATCTGCCGTTCCAGGCACTGCGTGTATTTCGGACACTGGTCGACGTTGACCAGATACCGGTGCTCGCCGTACGTGTTGGCGAACATCGCGCACATAGCATTGACCCTGTCTTTCACGGCAGGGTTGGTCGAGTCCACCACCACGGTGAATCCGGCCTTCCTGAGCAGCGATAGATCCGATTCGCTCGCACTTTTGCTGCTGGTGTTCTGGCCGCTGGCGTCCGGGTAGATCGCAATGCTGTGGTCGGGGAAGCGCAGCTTGATCTTCTCGATCATCTCAGGCGTGTCCCGCACATCTGAGAACTCGCTGAGCGCCAGTGGCAGGTCATCGCGTATGACGTGCACGACTGCCGCCATCTTCATGACGTTGAAGTCCATGCCGATATGCAACGCCTCACCGCGTTTGATGGTCTCGCTCGTACGGTTCGCCTCACGATTGAACGTGTAATAGACGACACCGGCGTAGTTCTCGAAGCTAGCCTCGTATTCCTGTCGAAAGGTTCGCGGGTCCATCTTGCGGCGGGCCGCTTCCAGCTCTTCAGCCGGAACGTTGCCGCCATCGAGCGAGGTGTATAGCCAGCTCTTGTGGTCAGGCTCATGACCCGGACGGCCATCCTGAAACGTGTCGTAACAGTGGTTGAAGCCTTTGGGTGTGCCGATGCGCAGCGCATGTCCACCTTTCCGAGCGCCTACACCGGGAATCGTGTACTGACAGGTCGAGAGCATCGGCCGGAGGACTTCCTCCCAGGCCTCCCAAGGGCAATCCGCCCATTCATCGACCAAGACGAAGAAAAGACCGGAGCCGCGCAAGTTGTCGTAGTTGTCGAGCCCAACCACGCGCATGACGTGGCCAGACTTAAGTGTGATCGAGCATTCCGTTTCGTTCGGTCGGTGTGCGCGCCACGCTTCAGGGATTGCCTGCTTCAAGCGTCGCCAGAACACGCGCTTGGCCTGCTTGAACGTCGGCGCGCCGTACCAGATCTCGTCTTCGACGCTCACACCCCACTCGGCAGCCAGCCGAGCAGCTCGGCGCATCTCAGCCTTACCCAGGAACGTCTTGCCGAACCGGCGACCACACACCGCATCGCGGAAGCGCGCCTGAGGCTGGAAACCCCAGCAGTAAATGTTCGCCTGTTTCGGCGTCAGCTTTACCGGCGGGTCATAGGTACGGGGTAGCGGGGACATTCTCATCAGGCTCCAGGGTGTACTCAGCGACTGCATGCTGCTGGTCCGCTTGGGAGCCCAGAGGTTTTTCGGGTTCGAGGCGGCGATTCACGTAAACGTCGCCCACTTCTTTGGCTGCCTGCTCCAACAACTGAGCAGTCAGCGCCATGTTCTTCAGGCTCTCGGCCCTTTCGGCCATGCGTCCCAAGGTGCGCAGTCGATACGCTCGGTTCGCGATCGGAATGTCTGAGGTCTCCTCGCGGAATCGCTTGCGGGCATCGTGGAACAACTCAACCCATTTCGCTCCAAGCCCACGGCCAGCGAACTTTGTCGGGTCGTGGGATTCACACTGCTGCCGGCTGACTTCGATGCCGAACTCTTTCTTGACCGACTCGACTACCTGGGATGGCGTATCAAAACAGGCCAGAGCCTGAACGATGAAGGCTTTGACCTCGCTTCGTAGTGCTGCCATATGATTGTCATCCGTCAAAACCTGTCAGAAGTTCAGGCCGACTTGAGCAGACAGGTTCCGCAGGCCCTCGATATGTTCATTTTCCCCACCTCGGCAGGATTATTTGCAGCATCCACCAGCTCTTGAACTGCCGGGCTTGCACCGTAGCGGCGCACCACACCGACGAACTCTTCAACGTCGTGTCCGCGCCTCTCAAGCTTGGGTAGACCTTCTTGGGTGAAGGCTGGCTGACCGTACTTATCGGTCGCTTGGGCTATGTGATACAGCTCATGCTCCACCAGTGCGCAGAAGTCAGCGTCGCTGCACTGAGCGCAGTAGTCGGCGGCCAGGGTGATGATGTAGGCCGGCACGTCGCCGAACCAATCCAGCATTTGCTGTTCCATCCGGGCCTTCTGCCAACCGCCGGCGCGGAACGCTACCTGTTCGGCCTGGCCCACTACCGTCCTCCCTTTCTTCGTGAAGGCGGCAGACGCCCACATCACACGGATGTTCGCATCGATCAGATGGGCATGGTCTTCGTTGTGGATGTTTCCGGTGTCAGCGAGGATCTCGGCTTGGAGCCACTCCCACACTTCTGGCGCTGGAGTTAACCGGATACCACATTCGGAAACATCAGCCAGCTCAAGCAGAGACGCTGGAGGAACCGGTCTGTCCATAAACGCCTCCGCAATATCGATTTGCCATCACCCTAACGTTAAATGAGAATGATTGATTTGATTGAGGGGAAAAAAATGGAAACATACAGCAAGTTTCCGAAAGTGCATTTTGGTCAAACGTTAAGAAGCTGGCATTAGTAGTGCCTATCGCGGCCTTGGTTGGAGCGGGAGGATCTCAGGTGCTGTTAGGCGGGATTGATTACGGCGAACTCAAGAGCTCACTCAAATCAGCAAACAGCAAAATCACGACACTCGAAAAATCCAACGATGAATTCCGACGAGCAAACGAGGAGTGGCGCAACGCCTACACAAAAATGAACTCTGACCTTTCAGCGGCCAATGCGAGAGTTGCCAGCATGCAGAACGATCAGTGCGAATCCATTCGGAACGACATCTCTAATCTGCAGTACAAGATCGAAAATGCATATGGGTACGGCGAGACCGAGGAGAAACGCACAAATCTTCAAATCATCATGAAGCAGCACCAAGAATCCTTGCGTACCTGCTTTGCTTCTAGAAGGTAATTACCATTTTCGGCAAATCCTCTCTACATCACCGCCATGCTGCTCGCTGCGATGGTTTCTTGGTTTCCACGGTCTTGGTGAACACGATATCCAACTCGGCCAGGGCTTTGTTGATGACCTAGTTCAGAGGTAGTGCATGGCGCACCCAGAGCACACTCGTCATTGCTCACTTCGGTGTCGCGACACAATTTGCTGATCCGCGAAAAGTGTCGCGGCTTACTCTGCCTTCCGGCTCGGCAATTTGAAGTCAGTCACCCGATCCGCGATGTTGCGGATCTTCTCGACACCCAAGAAGCCAACCCAGCCACCGGCGAACGTGGCCATGCTCTGGGGTAGCCCGAAGAAGTCTAGGCCGCTGATGATGGTCAAGGTCAGGCCGCCGCAGATAGCGCCTTCCACCAGCATCTGGCGACGAGTGCCGCCTCCGTAAGTGATCCGCAAGACGGCCATTGCGCAGGACAGCGCAGCCGCATAGAGGATCGGCGAATGCTGGCTCAACCACGCAAGCGCTATCGCCCATGTGTCTGGTTTGTCTGGCATGTTTGGCATCTCTGTTCCTCCCCGTCAGGGAGCGATGAATGAGTGCAGACGTGGTCTGCGGTTTGAATCGGCTCGAGCAGCACTGCAGCCTGAAGCGTGGGAGTGGGGAGCCGAAAACGAAAAAGCCTCTGCTGGAACAGAAGCGTCGATGGGCTTAATGCCATCACAAAAAAAATGTGCGGTAAATCAAACAAATAAGAATTGTCAGACAATTCTTTGAATTATACGACGAGCATCGCCCTCTCCTACTCATGAGCCATTGAAAGGAAGTACTCGTGAGTAGCTTGGATATTTATGTAATTGAGTACAGCCTTCACGGAAAGCCAAAGTCTTTCGTCATCCGCGCGAAGCTGATGAACAACTCTGAAGCTTGGCAATGGGCGAGCTGCGATGCGGGGATCGCTCCGATACCAAAACCGGGGCGACCGCCATTGAAACGTTTCTCGAAGCCTAGGGCGGAGAGGTTCGGCATCACCGATGTGAAGTGGCGAGAAACCTCGTCGCTAACCTGGGAGGAGGTTTAGGCAATGGTCATCAGCACATTTGCACCATCTGACGAAAACTTCTGGGATGACCAGATAAATGCAAATACTGAGCTATTCCGCCAAGCGGATCTGCTCGACGAAGCAGCTTACAGAATCATTGATGAAGATCAGGGACCTGATGCTTGGACACGCTTTTCCGAGGCAAAAGCTCGGGCAGATGCCCAGTGAACAGCTGCTTACCAAGACTGGATGCGCATCAAGCGCGCCATGAAAAAATAGCTGAAATGAAAAGCCCGCAACGTCGCGGGCTTTTTTGATGGTCACTCTTTTACGCGCCCGCCTCTGGGTCGCTGGCCGGAACACCACGCGGTTCCTTTGCGTTGTCGCTCGAATCGCTGTCACTGAAACTTCCGTTATCACCAGAACCGGGATGCTCTTTCGAAACAGCATTCGCCGCGTCTACATCCGTCATGTCTTCTTCGAGCGGAGCCTCGTCATCCGCCGGTAGTGGGACCTCTGGCACGTTGCGCTTCGGGTCGTGCCCGGTTTCATTGTCAGTCGTGCGCGTCACAGCCTGCTGTGATTGATTGCCTGGTGCATTCTCGTCGATTTCCATGATGCTTCTCCTATCGGTGCGCGGGGATCCGTGCTTAAGCGTGTGAGGAGTCAGGTCGCGACAAGTGCCGGTCATTGGACGAATGGCTGATACGAGCAGTTGTTAGAGGCCTAAATAGGTGCGCTCGTCTTTCCGAGCTGTCCGCCAAAGGCCGGATCCACGTCGACGCCCCTTTACATCGATTTCGCTGATCCAGCCTCGCGCTACCCTGCAGCAGATGGTGAGTCAGGGTACGCGGGCTGCCGGTGTTGATTCCGTACGTCGCACTATCCGGCTATCGACGTCCCGGCATTCCCGAGGGCTGCCCTGGCTAGAGGTGAATTCGGGGCATAAAAAAACCCGCACTGGGCGGGCTTTCTGCTACCGGGCACGGCTTATTTTCCTGGCGGCTACTCGCGAAACCTTGAGTACTACCAGCGCTATTAGCGCACCGACAACTCCGCCAAACAGTCCCATCTGAAATGCTGCTGATGGCTCCATCCAACACGGGCTCAATGGCTTAAAAGGGTAGTAAAGGCATGGCTCAGGAAAGAGTGCCCGCCATACTGGTAACGCACCGCCGATGATCAGCAACCCTACCGTAAAGATCGCAAAAGCTTTCCATTGTGATATGACGAAAAAACGCCCCCGAAGCACTGCTAAGGCGATGACCAATGCAAACGAAAAGAAACCGGGTAGGTAGAGTGTCACGAAGTAGATTTGGTCGAGCTGGTGGCCGGCAGTATCCATATCACCTCAGCAAAAAACCCGGCGCTTGGCCGGGCTTGAATATCTATGTGCGTTTCGCGTTACTTGTGCACTATGGGAAAAGTACGCCCGAAACGCCGTCATGTCAACATAATTATGCCGCTTCTTGATCTTTTTCCGCGTGGATCACCTGCCATAGCGGTTGCTGAGCCTGAATATCCACTTCCTTAATGACTTCTTTCAGGGATTCCCACAATCCCAACCAGTCACGCGTCCAGTTTTTCGGGTCGATTGTCACACCGAAGAAGGCATCCATCTCAGCCGCCACCCGCGCGGGCCCCCACTCCGCCGCCCCTTGAACCTCCCCTTTGTACGACTGCAGGGCCAGAGTAACGAGGTACTGCGCTTTCACTCGCTTGGCCGAGGTCAGATCGGGTAGCGCCGCCTTTGCGGTTATCAGCAGCACCGCGTTCAGTAGATGTCGCATGTTCATCGCCGGGTGATACAGGTAGTGCCCGAACTGCTGTACTTGGAACGGCAGTGTGTCGATCGCGCGCAGTACTTTGCCAATCATCGCCAGATGCGCGGCGCGTGCGGTAGAGCGGCCAACTGGCGTGCGACGCGTCTCGCTGATACTGATCCTTTCGCGCACAACCTGAATGCGCTCTTCCTTGTCTTCACCAAGTGCGGCGAATACGGCTTCATGCCGGCGCATCCGGGCGCCCTTCTTCACCGGCGCCGACTCTGCCCGGTCAATGGCCGCAGCGCTAATCGACGCGTTCGATTCATGCTGAGCCTCAGTCCATACCTGCCTTGCGTTGATCAGCCTCATGCGGCTTCCCCTTTTTTCAGTTCTTTGGTCTTTGCCCGATATTCGGCCTTGATGGTTTTGATTTCTTCGACAGTAAGCTTCTGGGGCTGATGAGGCCCTTCGATCCAGGCCACTTTTTCGGCACCGATGCGCTGCACCAACCGGATCCGGTACTCGACCGCGTTGCCAGACAGGTTGCGATTGCACTTCACGCATTGGCGGTGGATGTTCAGCGGTTCAAAGCGCAGCTCCGGGCAGGCGCCGACGGACCGGTAGTGCCCAGCGTCCCAGCGGCTGCCCGTCATCAGGTCGTTGTCGTTCGGCGTCGAGTCGCAGCTGATGCATGGCAGATGCGCGTCACGCAGGCGGACGTATTCGTTCACAGCGGCCTGGGCTTCGCGCAGGTGATCCGCCCTGCTCTTCAGCTTTTCCTTGCGGACCTTGATCTCGCGGCGCTCAATGCTGGCCAGCGACATGCGCTTCTTCTCCTGTTTTTGCCGCGCGATGACAACGGCGCAGTCTGGCGAACACCAAGACTGAAAGCTCACCTTCGGGACGAAAGAGGCCCTGCAGGTTTTGACTGAGCACTTTTTCGGGCGCGGCTGCTTCCTTTCAATTGTCATGCAGCCTCCTGGCTCAGCAGATCATCGAAGTAAACGCCCTGCGGTGCGAAGCGCGCGACAATGCGGTCGGTGTACGCCACGCCTTGGGCTCGATTGAAAAGACTGGTCACCGGGAAACCGTCCGGGCCGAACAAATGGCAGCCCCCCATCATTTCCAGCTTTGTCGCGTACGGAAGATGGCGCATCACCCGGTACCACTCCGCCTGAAACCCGGCATCCTCGTTCAGCAGGATCTGCACGCCGATGTGCAGCTTGCAGTACCGGCGAGCGTCCGCCTCGTCGCCGATCTGCGTCATTTCAGCGATGCGCTTGTACATCGCGAACCACAGCCGGTTCTGGTCCAGCGTCCGGTCTTTGCCGGGGCGCAGCGAGACCACGACGAACTTCTTGTCGCGGTACATAGCACTGATAGCGGTGATAGCCTCGGAAAGCTTGGCCTGGCAGTTCACGGAGATTTTGTCAGCCATGGTCCCCCCCCTTGATCACGCTTTTTTCGTTGCATAAACTCTGCTCACCAGCCTCATGCGCGCGCGAACCTTTCGGAAGTCTGAGCGAAAGCGAGAGGCTGGATTCTGTTCCTTTCCCGCCCGCTCGACTGCCAGCGGAATGCTCAAGCTCCCCAACCACTTCGCAAGCTATGGCAAACGCCGGGTCGCCCAAGCGAGTCGACTGCATGATGCGTGTCATGCCTTCGAGCAAAGCATCGTTTTGTTCCTGAAACTGGCCGGCACCACGCTGCAGCGCTTGCCCCTGTCCACGCAGCGCCGCGTTTTCCGCATTGACGTGGCTGAATTGAGTGGCGATGTGCTCTTCCAGCGAAACTAGGTCACGTTGCCAGTCGATCTCATCGTGGAAGTAGCCGAAGCGCTCGCAGAGGCTGCGGTGGAAGTTTTTGAAGTTGGCCTCAGCCTGCTTTTTCTGTTCATTGGTATCGGTCATTGAGCCGCGCTCCCTGCTTTCAATTGTTCGGCCTGCCGAATCAGCAGCGCCCGGCGATCAGCCAGCTCGTTGGCTGCCAAAATTCGCAGTTCTGTTTTTTCCTCGTCCGAGGCTTTGCGCATCGCCAGCATCGAGTCCTTCACCGCGGCGAGCTTCTCGCGAAGTTTTGGCGAAGGCCGCGCGACCTCACCAGTGAGCAGCGCGACGACGGCCCGACCGTCTTCAGTGACCGGCGCGACACTCAAGTCGGCCAGGTACTGCTGAGCGCGCTCCTGTGAGATTCGCTGCATTTGCACGGCTTTGGTGATCGCCTGTGTGCGGCGGTTGGCGTCGAAGCCGACAGACACATGCCAGTTCACTTCTTTGCTGTCCTCCCGAGCCTGCCCCACCAGACGCTCGTAAGCACTGTTGAACGCCATGCGCGCACCAACCCTGTCACCGGCATCGAGAACAGGTTTCGCGGCTGCCAGTGCGAGCTGGATTTCGTCGGTCAGCACCACGGTTTC
>Ga0182006_1001799_pt1 | contig 12355 bp, 10 predicted proteins | sample Sormic07211104_1_FD_123022 | JGI IMG/M metagenome (GOLD analysis project Ga0182006, IMG submission 123022) | Rhizosphere microbial communities from Sorghum bicolor, Mead, Nebraska, USA - 072115-104_1 MetaG | ecosystem: Host-associated > Plants > Roots > Rhizosphere | place: USA: Nebraska...
CTTAAAAAGGCCAACTCCATTCCAGAAAATGAAGAGACCCGGCTGATTGATTTGTTGTATTAATTGCAGAAAACACTAAATTGAGGGCAAATTGCTTCTGATGGAACTGAATGATGTAAAAATAGCCTTAAAAAAACCTATTTTTCCGGTATCTCCTGCCTTACAAAAATATCTCAGGACCTACCAGCGGGAATCCAGGCTCCCCATCACTTATGATGATTTGCTGCAGTTTGATGAATCTTTTCCAATCATGGATAAATATGGAAAGGACTCTTTGTGGGAAGGCCCCATTTACGCTAATGACCGTATAGAGGAACTTCACAATGGCCTTAAAGTTATTTATGCCAATTTAAAGGCTTCGGGGAACCTGAGAATTGTCCAGCACAAATATATTGATAAGATAGAGTATTGTACCTTTGGTAATACGCATCCGTTCAGGATCAGGATTGTAAACCGCTTAAATGATGTTTATGACTATTTTTATGTAAAAAGAGCGGATGCATCCAGAATCTATGGTCTGGAAATGGAGGAAATCTTGTCACCAAATCAGGTAAATTATTTAGTAGACAGGGAAACTTTGATTGAAGAACATATCGCAGGTATCCCGGGAGATGTTTTTGCAAAAAACTACCTGCACAATCCGGAATATAACCCTACCCGTATAGCTAAAGAATTTGTAAAGTTTAATGAGCGTTGCTTAGTCATGCTCCTGGGCGATATGCGGGCCTATAACTTCGTCGTTCAAATCACTCCAGACTTTGACGATATCCAATTCCGGATCCGGGCAATTGATTTTGATCAGCAATTTTATGAAGGCAACATTAAAGTCTATCTTCCCCAGTTTTTCAAAGAGAACTTTCCTTATGTAAAAATGGGTATGGAGCAATTGACGGATAAAACCTATCTTCAATATCAGCAGGAAGAGAAATCCTCCATTCTACATCGGGTTAGAAGCGAAAGACACCGATTAACAGACCTTAGGGACGTATCTAATACAGAGGTACTCACCTCAGCAGAAAATATAGAAACCTTAAAAAATGGAATGGCAGAACATTTTTCTGATCAGCAGTATCTGGAATGTAAAACAATGACAGATATTATTGAGTTAAACATTAAAAACATCATCAGACAAGTAAAACTATAAAAATGATCAGATTAAATCAGGATACCCCTTCAGAAGTGCTACAGGACCTTAAAATAGGCGATCTTGTTACTGATACCTTTAGTAAAACGGGATTGGTTGAAAAAATAGACATTAGCGATGATGGATTGTACAGGGTGTATACCATTCATTTAGTAACCGGGAGAGATATTATTATAAAGAAATAACAACAACTGCCATAAGGTTGTCAGTCAGGTCATTTTTATTTGAACCATTAAACAAAATAAAATGGAAAAATTAGATTTGACAAAGCATTATAAAGCTTATTACCATGCAAAAATGCAACCAGAGATCGTCGATATTGAAGAAGCGCAATATCTCTCCATTCAGGGAAAAGGCGATCCTTCCGGAAAAGGATTCTCAGAAAATGTACAAGCCTTGTATCAAACAGCGTATGCTGTTAAATTTCTATTAAAAACAGCAAACAGAGATTTTGTAATTGCAAAACTTGAAGGACAGTGGTCTTTTGATGAAGAGAAATACAAAAAAGTAACTATGGAAGATGCTCCGATCATCATTCCCAGAAACGAGTGGAGCTATACGATGATGATACGTATGCCTGATTTTGTAGAGAACAGTCACCTGGCCAATGCAATTGATCAGATTTTGAAAAAAAAGCAAAATCAGTTGGTCAAACAAATTAAGTTATTGCAAAAAAACAAAGAAAGGGTTGTACAAATGATGCATATCGGTCCATTTGATACCGAACCTGAAACCTTAAAACAGATTAAAAGGTTCATGGATGCAGAAGAGCTTATCAGGAATGGATTTCATCATGAGATATACCTCACAGATTTTAACAGAACAGCCCCTGAAAAACTAAGAACTATCCTAAGAGAACCGGTTAAATTTTAAGCCTAAAAAGCCCCCAAAATTTAGATTCTTATTGGGGGCTTTTTAGGCTTAAAAACCTTAATATTATTGTTTTTCTTTTTTCAGATAGGTTTTATTACCGTTTTTATTGATGTAATACTTTCCACCACGAGGGCCAGTCAAAACTTGTTCACCGTTTGGTCCATGCAAGGATCCATCCACTGTTGGGGTATAGTTTTTAGCTGAAGTTACTGCTGAACTGGCTTGTTTTTTCACATCAGCAGCCTTAGTTTCTGCCTGTTGAGTAGTAGCCTGTACCTTATCTTTGGCAGCAGAATAACGTTTATCTGGTGTGCCGTCTTTTTTTAGTTTGACACCAGCAGCATTTGTTGCAGCAACGGCTGCATCTTTTTTAGCTTCTGCTTTAGCTGCAGTTTTCGTAGCTGCATCTGCAGCTTTAGTTGCATAACGTTTATCCGGTGTACCGTCCTTTTTTAATTTAACGCCAGCGGCATTTGTAGCTGCCACAGCCGCATCTTTTTTGGCTTCTGCTTTAGTTGCGGTTTTGGTAGCTGCATCGGCAGCTTTAGTCGCGTAACGCTTATCAGGCGTGCCATCTTTTTTTAATTTAACTCCGGTTGTAGCGGCGGCATCTTTAGCAGCCTTTGCCTCTTTTTTTGCTGCAGCTTTTGCTTTGCTTGCCGCCTTCTTGGTTTGAGCGGCAGTAGTTTGCGCAGGTTGGGCAGTTTGCGCCATACTCAAGCTTACACAGAAGCTTAGAATGGTCAATAGTGAAAGTAGTTTTTTCATGGTTTTCTTTGCTATAGGAGTCCTTAATTTAAATTTTAGTTCAAACTCTGTTTATAGATTGCAAACATTAATCCAATTTACCAAAATTTTAAATCAAATAATAGAAATTTGGCAAATTTTAAAAACAGCTATTTCTTCCTGATGTAATGCACAATTACAAAACTGAAATTATTCTGTTCTCTTTTTCTCCTCCATGCTTCCAAATTCCCGCTGTTTAACATTGATCTTGTTGTTCCCAAAATTATAGGTAAGGGAAAACCGAAAAAACCTGCTGCTGTTGTTTTCAGAATAAACTTGTCTTATACCGTTGACTACAGAAGTATAATTTTTTAGATAGGCGGTATTAAAAACATCATTTGCCAATAATCCAAGTTGCAATTTATCTTTAATGATGTTTTGTCTCAAGCCCAAATTTAAACCAGTTCTGTTTCCCGTTTCATAAAGACCACGGCTTACCCTTGAGGCGTAAAAGAAATCAATCTGCAATTTGGTGGATTCGCTCAAAGAAAAGGTATTGTTTGTAGACAAGTACCATTGCATACTATTTTTTGGCTGAGCATTGATATGATCAGAGAATCTACTCTTTGAACCTAATAAATAGATTAGGTTTTGACTTTGCAGGAATGAACCTATATTAAAAGTATAATTCTCACCAAAACCATAGTAATACTCTTTAAAATAATTCTGCCTGCTGATCACCTGGATATTGGTTTTAGGATCGGAAGTAAAGATTATACCAAATCCATCGGTTGTTACATTCAGAAAAACATTCGTTCGAAGAACACCTTTATACGTATGGGTAAAATCAAAATTATTACTGTAAGACGGTTTCAGGAATGGATTTCCCTCCGAATAGCTGTTGCTGTTTAAATAAGACCTGAAAGGGTTAAGACTTCTGAATTCAGGCCGGTTTATCCTTTTGCCATAATTAAACAACCAGTTACTTACTTCATTAGGTTTGTAAGATACATACAACGTTGGAAAGAGTTGAAGATAATTGCTTTCCACGATCTGGGAAGTCGTTCGGGAATACCCCTTGGTTTGCGTATTCTCCACTCTCAGGCCCAGTTGAATGCTCCATTGGGTATTCAGGTCTTTATTTCCACTTATATAGAATGCCTGATTGTTCTCCTTATACTCGAAAGCATTTGAGCGTTTTGGATCCAGTACCGGAGGTGCTGTAACTGTATTATAATAGAATGCATTGGATGCACTACTTAAAAAGCTTGCTTTTCCGCCGTAAAATAGATTCAGGAATTTTGTTGGGTGCTCCATATCTGCTTTGAAACTGACATGATGAATGTTTTGATTGGAAATATTCCTGGCCGCCTGATTTATATTTAAAAACCTGAGATCGGCAGAAAAAGAAGTAGCGACAAAGTCATTATCTATTTCAGATCGATAGCTGAGGTAATCAATATCAAAAGACAGTTTTCTGTTCAGTGTATCCAGTTTGGAAACCAAATGGGCATTAATGGTGTGGTTATTTACCCTTTGAGCATTAAAACCTTTATTGATCAATATAGAGTCCGTAGTATTTCCAGTATTATGGATATAGATAGAGGTGAAATCATTTCTGTTGGGATGGTTATCATTTCCTGCATACTGAAAACCAATTGAAGTACATCTGGAGAGGTCATAATCTACAGATATCCCTCCTGAAAACTGATTTTGTTTTTCCTTTCCTGTACTGCTCAACTGCCATGTCCCGTTCGAATAATAGGTATCCAGATCTTCAATACTCTTCATGTAGCCAACCTTTCCTCCAATATTCACAGAAAATCTGATTCTGTCCTTATGATACAAGAGACTGTTCCTTAAAGTCAAGAAACCATATGCACCTTGGTCATAAGCGAGCGTACTTGTATTCTTCCAGGAATTTCTTGTCCCCTTTTTCAGAATAATATTGATTAAACCGCCATCAGCCCCAGCCTCGTATTTTGCGGGCGGATTAGAGATGACCTCGATCTTTTGAATATCCCCAGCTGGTATCGCATTGAGGTAATTGGTCAGATCCTGCCCTGTAAGTTCAATTAACCGGCCATCGATCATTACCCTTGCCGTGCCTTTGCCCAACATACTGATGGAATTGTTCTGAACAATAAGACCAGGTGCTGCACGGATAACATTGACCGCATTGCCTCCAATAGCAGAAACGCTGTTGGCTACATTAATGATCATACGGTCGTTTTTATATTCAATTTGTTTCCTTTTGAATTGAACAGCAACCTCTTTCAATACAATACTGTCCTTAATTTCCTTAATTTGTCCCTGTGCATTTGCCATTAAAGGCAGTGCTGCAAAGGCAATTACACTGATTATGTTTGTCCGTATCTGCTTCATACGAACAAAAGTGCAGCTGGCTTCCGGGATCCACGTCCGACTAAAAAAAGTCGAACCTCTTTTACTGGAAGAAAATGGTTCGACTTTTTAAAACAGAAGTTCGACTTTACACAACAACCTCATCGTGAATAACATTACGATAGGCAGTTGGTGTTAGGTTTGTGTGTTTTTTAAAGGCTGTATTAAAAGAAGATTTCGAATTAAACCCCACTTCATACAAAATTTCCAGTATGGTAAGTTTTGATTTCTGAGGATCTCTCAAAATTGCCATTGCCTTCTCGATCCGGTATTCGTTCACAAAATCAAAAAAATGCTGATCAAGCTGGTGATTGATCAGAATAGAAAGATCCTTTACAGGCATTTTCATTTGATCTGCCAAATCCTGTATTGTTAATGAAGGTTCAAGATAAGGCTGTACTGTCTTCATGTAGTGTTTTAGCTGCTCAATTTTTCCGTCTACCTCTTTGGCATTTCCAGCAGGGTCCTGCTGTTGATCACGCAAAACGTCTACTCTCTTTTGCTGAATTGGTTTAAGTTTAGAATCTACTCCCCTAAAAAGCTCCGGGTAATTCAGTGCTTTTAAAACAAACCAGCAAACAATAGATAAGGCCATTAAACTCACAACCACCGTTGACCAAATAAACAGATTGGTATCTCCGGTAAACATAAATGACTGCTTGACGATTACAATACAATGTGCCACAATAGATAGTAGAATCAGTTGCATGAGCCATTTATAGGTCATCGTAGAAGAATCGGTATAATTTTCCTGATAAATCCTTTTGTACTTTTTTAAAACCAGAAGGGCTGCAACAATATAAAAAGCAAACTGCAGATCGGAAAAAATCCTTTGTAAAATAGATTCAGGCATTTCCCCGAAATTTTCGAAATACAAAGTTTTCCCGGCAAGGTCTGCCAGGTAAAATCTGGGTGTCACCAGCAGGTTTCCTGCCAGAAACCAGCAGATATGCCATAAATGTTTGGGCTTAAGTTTGAAATCTGAATAACAAGCCGATAATACATACAAATAGAAAAATGGCATAATGAACCAGGAAGTCTGACCGCGAAGCATTTCAAGATCCAGATGATCGCGCAGTACAGGAAATATGAACCAGCCGCTAATATCTACCGCACTCCACAAAAGAAACCATGCAAAGAGACTGTTACTTAATTTGTTTTTTGTTTTAACGCTGAATAAAAAAACAGCCAAAAGCACAGAAACAAACACAGAAACGAAAGCGGTAATCTGCACAATATTAATTCTATCCATTTAGCGTTGTCTGATTTGACACCTAAATTAAGATAAACTATTCATATTTTAAGGCATCGATGGTATTGGCTACAGCGGCTTTATAAGACCTTATGGATACCGTAACCAAGGTAATCAGCATAGAAATGACCATTGCTAAAAGAAAAGGCCATATGCTGATCTCTATCCTGTACGCAAAACCTGAAAGCCATTTGGACACCAATAAATAAGCCAGCGGCCAGGCCACCAGATTGGCCAGGAAAACCATGAACAGAAATGATCCATTGAGCATTTTCACCAGCTCCAGTGTTGATGCTCCAAGCACTTTCCTGATGGCTACCTCTTTGGTTCTTTGTGTAGCAACAAAGGAGATCAGACCAAATAGTCCAATAAAGGATATAAAAATAATCACACCAGCAAAAACTTTGAACAGCACCCCCATAATCCGCTCTGTTTCATAATAGTTTTTAATGTCTTCATTAACGAATGCCGAATAATACACCGCGGTAGGAAAAGTACTGTTCCACAGTGCTTCAATTTCTTTCATAGCAGGCATGATCTGCTTATTGTCTATTTTAATTGCCGCTCTGTAGTATTGTTCCTGACGGGAAAACATAAGCATCGGAGAGATTTTCTCTTTAAGGGACCGGTCATTAAAATCTTTAACCACCCCAACTATAGGCGCTTTTTTATTATCCTCCTCGACAATCTTTCCAATGGCCAATTGCGGATCAGAAAGATGAACACTTTTCAAAAAGGTTTCATTCACAACAAAACCATTAATGGTATCACTTTCAGCATAGAGCTTTCCGGCTATGATCTTCAGGTCAAAAACATCAAAGTAATTCCGGTCAACCGGGGAAAGCCGCACTTCAAAATCTTTATTTCTTACTCCGTCCAAACTAAAATTAGTGGTGCTCATGTCGTTAGACAGGGGTTGCCTGCTACAATAGCTCAACTGTTTTACCCCAGGTATTTTTAGCACCCTTTGCTTAAATCCTTCCCGTTTCATTTTGTTTAAACTGTCCGCTGGTGCATTGATCATTACAATAGCTTCTGTATTAAAGCCTAATGGTTTTTGCCTCACATAACTCATCTGTTCAATGATCACGAGCGTTCCAATGATCAAAATGATGGTAATGGTAAACTGTACCACCACCAAAACTTTTCTCAAATTAAAATTACCCGCATTCACAGTAGCCTTATTTTTTATGGCCAGCGCAGGATTAAATCCAGACATCACCATTGCCGGGTAGAGTCCTGCCAAAAAGCCCACGAAGAGAACCAATCCAAACATAAAGGCAAAAATCATCGGGTGACCAAAGAGACTAAAATCAACACCTGGTTTATACAGGTTCTGCATGCTCGGAATAACCAGTTCAGCTATCATGCAAGCCAGCAAAAGTGCCATTAAGGTAATGGCAAAAGTTTCTGTCAGAAACTGAACAATCAGCTGCTTACGTTTGCTTCCCATTACTTTCCGTACACCTACTTCTTTTGAGCGGTTAATGGCCTGGGCAGTAGCCAGGTTAATAAAATTAATACAAGCTGTAACCATCAAAAACAAACCGATAATTGCTAATCCATATACTTCTTTTAAGGTAATTGAAGTATCTGCAAAACTCCCGTAGCGCTGATCAAAGTGAATATCACCAAGAGGCTGTAAATCTACCGTCTGATTTCCTTCCAGCTTCCTGGATTCAAGGTATGTTTTATTAAATTTCTTCAATGTAGCCTGCACATCGGCCTCCTTCAAGCCCTCCTTCAATTGTACATAACATTGGATACCAGAACTTACAGAATCCCACGACTTGTTGTCTTTTGCCCAAAAATTCTGGTAGCTTAATACAATTTTTAATGGAAAACTGCTGTTCTCAGGCATATCCTTAAATACCCCTATCACCTTTAAATTGGTCTTTGTTCCCAATAAAAAGCTCTTTCCGACAGCATTTTCCGCACTTCCAAAAAATTCTTTTGCTGTAGATTCGGACAAAACAACTGTATTGGGTTCAGCTAAGCCCGCACCATGATCACCACTAACCCATGGAATATCAAAGATTTCAAAAAAGCTGGGCTCTGCACAAAAGTATGTCCTGTCTGTTTTAATGGTCTGCTTTCCCTGTGCATCTTTAACGGTCATCACCCCACCATTTTTCACAATGGCAGCAACCTTTTCCACCCCTGCAAATTCATTTCTTACAGTTGCCGATACTGGAATAGGCACCCCAGAGGAATAGTCTTCAAAACTATTGTATCTCCATTGACTGACAACTCTGTAGATTTGATCTGAACGTTTATATCCTTTATCAAAGCCCAACTGAAAGCGTATAAAAATAAAGATGAGAATACAGCTGGCCATGCCAATTGTTAAACCAAGAACATTGATCAGTGTATAGCCCCTGTTTTTCCAGAGGTTGCGCAGCGCAATTTTAAGATTAAGCTTGAACATTATGGTCTTTTTATTTTTACGCCAGCCAATGGTATGCCAGTTAAAAAAAGGCCTTCAAAAGCTTTTTGCTGACCTGTGATCAAATTCAAATGTCCATTAACGAACATTTGAATTCCGAAAACGTACATCTCCTCCTGCTATACCTTAACATCTCTATATCCTACTGTTCTGCGCCATAACTGGTCACCATCCTCCTCTGCAATTTGCTACGGAAAATTCTGTACTGCTGCGGAAAGACCTCAGAGATCTGCGGCTTCTTCAGCTGCCTGATATTGTTAGTCTTGAAGCAGCAGTACAGAATTTTCCGCACTAATTTCCCTCCTCTTCCTTTATAATGTGCTTTTTCGGATAATTAAATAACAACGAAGACAATACAGGTAAAATGAATATGGCAACGGTAAATATCGAAACAAAAAGATCTGTCTTTTCGCCCTCAATCAGTTGCGAAACCGGAGACTCCGGATAAAAATGCGTCAATAAAGACGAGGTGAGTTTAATTCCCAAAACTCCTATCACAATAAATGCAACAGTTTCCAGGAAAGTAAACTTCTCCATCAGTTTTACGAAAGCCTGGGCAACAAAACGCATGGCCAGAATACCAATAAATACCCCGATATAAATTAACCAGATATGATCTGTAAATGCGACAGCCGCAAAAACATTGTCAATTGAAAAAGCAAGGTCCATCACCTCTACCAAAGCAACAGTAGCCCAGAATGTTCCAATCAATCCAACCGTAGACCTATAGATCCAGCTTTTACTCTTATCCAGTTCTTCCTCTTCTTTTTCGTCACTCTTCGCATTCTTTTTTCTAAAATAATCGAAAGCAAGGTATAAAAGATAAAGACCACCCAATGGTTTAAGCCACCAGATTTTAACCAGCCAGGCTGCTAAAAAGAGGCAAATTCCACGAAAAACATAAGCACCAATAATACCATATTTCAGTGCCTTATCCCTTTGTTCTTTAGGCAAGTCCATCACCATTGTGGCCAGTACCGCAGCATTGTCTACGGAAAGTAAACTCTCTATAACAATTAAATTTAAAATAATCAGGAGCCCGGCCTCAATATCCTCTCCCAAAATCGTGTGTAAAAAATCCATGTATGCGTTTGTTGTTATTGGTTAGGTATTCATATACAAGTACTGTTAAAAGAGATCCGTTTTCAGCATCGCTTTTAAAATATTAGCCTGTACATCAAAATTGTTCAAATGATCAATAAAGTTAATATCCGATATCTTTAAATAATTCTCCTCCAGCAAATTAATGATCTCTTTAGGAATAAATGTTTTTTGAGCAGCAGCATTGGCCTGCAGTTTATCATTTTTATAGGCCAGCTCCTGGATCAGTTTCTCTTTTTCCGATCTATTAGCAGATAGATCTATTTTATTTAACAAACTGAAATCACAGAACAGAAAAAGGTTTCTGCTTGGAAAAAACAGAAAATACCGGTCTATATCCAGGAACTTATACATCTCGGCAACGAGCTGTCCGGATTTTAAACCACAAAAGAATTCTGTCCGGAATTCCTGTTTGCAAAGCAAGCCCATAAGCTTCCGTTCTATGGTTGCATAATTGCTCACATAGGTGTTTTTAGGATCATAATTTGTCAATAAGCCCAGTTCGTCTGGTGAAATCGCATGAAAGAAATCTTTTGCATATCTGGAACTAAAAGCATTGATGTTCTTGGAAAATGGAAAGTCTGTGCTTAAATCAGACAACACTTCGAACAATCTTCTTAAGGACAGATTGATCTTTGATGTCTGTTTATGCATGTCAAGATGGAATGTTTTTTCACTAAAAAGCTGGTTGTTCATCTGCGCAATGAGTTCCTCGTTCAGATGAATTTCATCATAGATCAGGCTGACATTCTTTTCATTGCTTTTTTTAATTTTACGAAGCAACTCAATTACACTAGAGGTAAACTGCACATGAAAAAGATCCAGTTTTTCTATGTCCAGTTCTTCATTGTTTTCGAACATCTGGTGGATCACCTGGCTCCTTAGATAGATTTTATAGACCGCATCTTCTTCAAAAAATGCAGAGAGAAGCTGTAAACGGCCAATCTCTCTGCGCGATTCTTTTAAGATATTTAAACGGTTTTCATCCATGCGTTAAAGTTAATTAACACGCGTCACATTCTTCTTAAGCTCTGCTTCTAAATTTTTCAGATCACCGTCAAGCGCCCTTCTGCTTTGAGCGCCTTCTTCGTGAATTCTCTTCACTTCATTTAAAGTCTCAATTAAAGATTGCGTTGTCCTTTTCAGGGTATCTATGGATACCACTGTCTTCTCGTTCTCCTTCGCCACATCAATACTATTTTGTTTCAGCATTTCAGCATTTTTCTGAAGAATGGTATTGGTGGTATCCGAGATTTTTTTCTGCATTTCTACATTGGCTTTCTGCCTTTGCAGGGCAACTGCCAGGGTAAGCTGGTTTTTCCAGACCGGAATGGTGGTAGATACAATAGACTGTGCTTTTTCAGCAATGGAGGTATTGTTGTTCTGTACAACCCTGATTTGCGCAAGCGACTGCAGCATGATAAAACGGACGATCTTCATATCAGCCAGTCTTTTATCCAGCCTGCCCAGGAAGTCCCGCAGATCTGCAATTTCATAATCCTGGTAATCTGCAGGGCGCCCCTCCATCTCTGCCAGTTTAATGCTCAGTTCGTTGTATTTAAGCTGGCCTGAGATGATCAGTTCTTCCATTTGATGGATATAACTTACGTTACTGTCAAACATGGTTTGAAGCGAACTGTTGTCTTTGATCGAATTTAAGCGTCCGGCTTTGATCTTATTGGTGATCTTGTCGATATTGTTGACCACCACATCGTATTTCTGAAACAGCTTTTTTACGTCAACGACCAAGCTTTTCAGGAAAGGAATTTTTGAAATAAAAGACTTAAATCCGCTTTGCTCTAATTCATTGACATCAATGTAGTTCAATTCAGAAAGGAGTTCGTTGATCAGTCCTCCTACTTCTCCGCTGTTATAAGTCCGTACGGAAGCCAGAAAATCGTTACTGTATTTCTCCATTGAATTCTGGGCATCTAACCCGTAATTCAATATAGAATTCACATCAGAGGGTTCAAGGGATTTGCTGATCTCCTTATATTTTTGCTCCTCTTCTGGTGTGATGGCTGTTAAATCTACATTACCATCTTTATCCAGTTTTACCGGGGTAATTTCAGAAGGGGCATTTGGGGTTGTTTCCATAGCATTTAAATTGATAGCGTTTAGAGTTTACAAATAACTCTGTGTTACAGTTTTCACAGTATCTTCAAGCTTTCTGTCTTTGGTAGGCTCTCCTATGGCATTAAACTTCCATTCTCCATTTTTCTTATAAAAAATACCCATCACCATAGAAACATGGCCCGCAAAATTAGATCCATGAGCAATATCATATGTTGCAAAAACCTCATTTACGCGCGTCGGTGTTCCTTCATAAATACGAATAGAGGCAAAAGGAATGGTACCAAAATCATGTCCTCTAAAACTGTTCAGCACAAAAGCAACATGGTTTACTTCA
>Ga0182006_1001800_pt1 | contig 12353 bp, 12 predicted proteins | sample Sormic07211104_1_FD_123022 | JGI IMG/M metagenome (GOLD analysis project Ga0182006, IMG submission 123022) | Rhizosphere microbial communities from Sorghum bicolor, Mead, Nebraska, USA - 072115-104_1 MetaG | ecosystem: Host-associated > Plants > Roots > Rhizosphere | place: USA: Nebraska...
CGCCATGTAAACCACACCAGCGGTGAGCAAAGCCGCGAAAAGGGCACGCGGATAAACCTTGCGCACATCTTTGATTTCCTCCGCCAGATTGGCCGAGGTTTCGAAGCCTACGAAAGAATAGAACGCCAACAATGCCGCCCCCAGCACCGCCAGCATAGGACTGACGCCCGGTTTGAACGTCAGCGTCCGTCCCAGATCCGCCTCGCCTGTGCGGAAATACCAGACAGCCGCCACGATCACCAGAATCAACCCGGACAGCTCAATCACAGTCATCACCAGGTTTGCCCCAAGCGACTCCTTGATCCCCCGCGCGTTGAGCAGGCCGATAGCCAGAAGAAACACCAGCGCTGCGATCTGCGGCGATACGTCGACGAAAGCGTTGAGGTAATCACCGGCAAACGCCAGCGACAAACCCGCAGCGCTGGTGACCGCAGCCGCCAGCATGCAGAAACCGACCAGGAAGGAAATGAGCGGTGACTTGAACGCCTTCTCCGCGAAAACCGAAGCTGCCCCCGCGTGGGGATATTTGGTCACCAACTCCGCGTAGGAACCCGCCGTCAACATGGCGAAAAACAGCGCAATCAGCAGCGGCACCCAAATCGCGCCGCCCACCTCCCCTGCAATCGTTCCGGCGAGGGCGTAAACCCCCGCCCCCAGAACATCGCCGAGAATAAACAGAAACAGCATCGGAAAAGTGATTGCTCGGCGCAGAGCAGGTTTATGAGTGGGAGCCGTCACGGTCATTCCTTGATTCAGGTGTAGAGGAACTGGAGGGTTGTCACCTCAAACAATGGAAATGGCGCCGAAAACAAAGTTCAAAATCTATGACGGGCATATCGGCACGGCGCCATGAACATTGCCAACCCGACACCTGTGGGAGCGAGCCTGCTCGCGAAGACCCCAGCCCGGACAACACAAAAACCCAGCCGAAACCAAATCCATAAACACCTCGTTTAAAAGCGATATCCAGACTATGCCAACAAGCTACAACGCCTTGCGCCATTGCCTACGACTACGCCAGAATCCGCCGGCTTGTGCGCCTCGGGCCGTGGTTCTATCGTTGGCTGGTCACTGAAAACAGTGATCGGGTTTGGTAGCCCGCTCTCCACATGGCGCATAACGTCATCGTATGCAGATGCTTTCGCATCGGTTTTATGGTGGCCATGCGCAGGGCGCTTTCGAGCGCGCCGGTTTTTCCATGTGGGCCGGTCTACCAACCTTCGTATGGCCACCACCCTTCGTTTGGTAGCGAGAGTGATGGCTCCCTTGGTCACATATGGAGCTTCACCATGTTCAAAGTCACGCCAAACCCGCCACAGTCAGACGCAACCTCCCCCTACGAATCCCTCGACTCAAAAAAACTCCACGAAGCCGCCGACCGCGCCCTCGACCACTACCTCAAACCCAGCGACACCCTCAAAACCACGCCCTACCAAACCAGCAGCATGTTCCTCGCCAACCCGAAAACCGCGACTGAAGAATTGCTGGTCAACGCCAGCGAATCGCTGGGCTCGGCCTCGGTGATGTTGAATGATGTGATTGGGATGGTTGAAGGATCTGCGCGCAAGACACTGCAAGGTATCGCGCAGGTAGTGATGCTCGGCGAGCTGGCGGTTAATCAGGCGTTGGATAACGTCGTGCCGGTGGAGTAAGCATTCGCCTCGATCTGGCGGCGGTCATTTCCTGCTGACTCGCCGCCGTTCGTTGCGTTAATCTCGACGACCTGAAAAAACGCCTTAAGCCTCAAGAATGGAGGCTGTAACTACACAACAAGGATGACGAATGACTCCCTCCGCTCGACTGGGCGACAAGCATGTCTGCCCACTGCCCGGTCACGCTACAACACCGATCGCATCTGCCAGCGGTGATGTGAACATCAATTTCATGGGGTCTGCTCGGGTTGGCGACACCTGCGGCTGTGGCGCTGTAATCACCACCGGCTTTCCATCTATCCAAGTGAACGGAAGGCCGATGGCTCACTTGGGCAGCCCCACCAGCCATGGTGGAACGATCATAACCGGCTCAGGCAATGTGGGCGGCGGCTTCGTCATGGGCGATGCGGGCGGCGCAACCATCATCAATTTCATGGCCCTTGGAGCATTTCGTGCTGACGGAACAGTGGACGACGAGAAGATGGCAACATTGCTCGCCGACCCAAAGCTGAAAGAAAAAGCTGTTGCCGCCAACGCGCTGGTAACTCCCCAAGCCGCCTCGAAAAAACCAGACTTAAAGCCTGAGCCCCAACCTCCAAAGACATGCAAAGACCCGGACATGATGGAGCAGGTAGCCACCTACATCGCCGGAGAGATGAACCGAAATATCAAACATCCGTCGATTCTCAAAATGAAACAGCTCAATAGCTTCGACGCCGCAGCGGAGAATGCGAAGTTTCAAAAGCTACCTTGGTATGCGCGCCTTTCACCGCCGAATTTTCAGGCGATGCAACTAGGTAATACCGTTACAGCAATGGCACTTTGGACTGAGCGCGTCGGACAGAACAGACCTTGGGATCATAAAGTCACGATTGGGCAACAGTTCGGTGGCGCTTGGCAGAAGCATGGTCAGCTCGACTACTTTTACGACATATGGTCCAACATTCAGTATGGCTACGTCGGACGCGCGGGTGACCTCACTGAAAGCGCTCTTCTAGACGGTGCCGGCCTCGAGCAGATTGCGTCAGACTCCATCAGGAAAATTCAGAAGTGGGACGAGCGTAAAGGTCCTCACCGCTCAGCTGATATTGAAGGGCTGCGCGCGTGGGATGACATTGGCGATCGAGTCTCGATCAGTATCGGCATCAAATTGTACAAGCAGCATCCTACCGGTGGAGTAACCGCAAAAATGCTCATGGACGAAGTCCTGGCGCTACCACGTTCAAGCTGGGGGGACGGCACGCGTGATCATGTCTGCAAATAAACCGAAACGGCATATCTGGCGCTGGGCAGGAGCACTCTTGGTTGCCCCCATCATCCTCTGGTACGTCGCCACTCCCCAAGTGAGCTTTCATTTTTCTGAAAAGGGACAGGGGCGCCTTGGTTACATCCTGAACGTTCAGCACGAGATTTCAAAGGGCGAGATCTACCCGGGTGAAACCACGGGAGGCGCCGGACACATTTTCCCTAGTGATCAGTTCTTTATGGAGTTTGATTGGAATAATGCTGGGAAAGCGCACTGTGTTCGAGTTAAGCCGAAGTGGCCGAGTACGGATGTGTATATCGGGGCAGACGGTGGTCTTGATGGGCGTACGGATGGTGAAGTTATCGAAACTTGTGGCGCATTTCCAAGTTGAAAACACCCGGTTTCGCAGCAGGCCCGTAACGGAAGAGCTGCCCGACGGCGATGAATAACGGCTGCCGGTTACAGAAGGTCACTGGAGGTCCCAACGACCTCATTTGCCTGCATTTGGATAAGGCAGCGACGCGACTGCATCCCGAGGCGCTTGAGCAAAACCGAGCCTTCCACCTAGAGCTGGAAGTGCTCAAGACGACGAGCGCTCGTGTCTAGATACTGACAGCTTTCGACCCGTTGCAGACGTTTAGGACAGAGGAGCCCTGCGGCTCTCGGCAGTGATAGACCTTGGATGCGGAGAGTGATCATCGCGCCCACAAAATTGTCTTAGTTGCTCTCCCTACACAATAGCGACCGAAGTGTCCGGCTTCCATCTCTGTCTGCACATTCAAGAAGCACACGTGCAGATGATCGCCCGTTCGCTTTATCGAGTAGTCATATCCGACTCGAAAGAAGCCCCGATCCGCTCCACTCGACGTGTTAAGTGCGACCTCAATCCTGTCACTGTTCTGCGCATCGTAATGAACAATCCCCTCATGGTCTGGAAGCCACACGCATACGACCTCGGTCGCGTCTGGAACCGAAAAACTTTCAAAATACCAGCATCGCAGTGCTTTCAGATCGTCCAAATTCAGGCTTTGCGCATCAAGGCAGGAAGAGTTCACCGCGATGGATTTTGCGGGATGCTCGTCTCGGATCGATTGAAAACGGCTCCTCAATATCGCGCTATTTATCAGGCCGTTAATCCAGGCTCGGCGTGCATCCACTGCGAAGTGCCTGATGTTTGCAGATGCCGGTTTCTCGGCCGCAGCCAGACCCAGTCCATGGAGCTCAAATATCAGAGACACTGCAAAATCAGTGGCCGTAGGCACGGAGCGATCAGATTTGAACGTATTGATCATGAGCCGTTTGAGGGAGGGAGATTTTGCCAAGGCAAGTGCTAGTTTCGTATCGACGTTAGCGCTGATCGCTGCACGTTTAAAGCAGCTCGTCCATAAAAGTCCAGGAACGAAGTACCCTACGAGGATTCGCCAAATCGGCCCCAACGATGCCTTGAAAATAGGACTGAGCAATTTCGCCCAAACGGTTTCCATGCCTTGCTCTCGGTGGTTTTGTGCGCTGATGTTATTGAGCACTGAGCCGTTTATCAATCGTCAGAACTATACAGCCAAGCGTCTATCGACTTTTACGGGTTAGTCACGTTTGAAGCCTTCCAAGTCGACAGACCGCTCCTGGCCGAAAGCAGCCGACAAAAAGCATCTGGTATCGGAAGATTAAGCAAGAAGTCAGGACGATCGTGCAACAGCCCTCCTCCGCTCGTAAGTCACACTTCAATGAGGCCCAGAGGTACTTGCGGCCTAGCCATGTCCCGCGCCAACGATTCTTGCCAAAGCCCCATATAGAACAACGGCGTGCGGGAACGCAACTAGCGGCTTACAGATAACAACAACGGCCCACCCAACTCGACGGGGCTCATCGGACAGATTAAGGAGCACAGGAAATGACGCTTGTTCAACGCCTCTCTACAGCGCTAGCACTGGTCCTCACTACACTCATCGCAGGGCCGGCGCCCGCCGTGGCCAGCGAACCGACTACGGAACGCAATCGCCAATTCGTTGCGCAAGCGTTCAACCAATGGGCTCAAGGCGGCCGGACGTTCTTCACAGATGTGCTGTCTCCCGATGTGATCTGGACAATCAAGGGGACCAGCCCCTCGGCGGGTACTTATCGCGGCCGAGATGACTTCCTGAAACGCGCAGTCCAACCCTTCGCAAAACGGCTCGCCTCGCCCGTTCGCCCGACGGTGGCGGATATCTGGGCTGAAGGCGATGACGTCGTTGTGCACTGGGACGGCACCGCCACCGCAGCCGACGGCGTGCCTTATCGCAACAGCTACGTATGGATCATGCGCATGCGAAACTTGCAGGCAGTCGAGGTCGTAGCCTTTCTCGACCTGGTGCCTTACGACGACGTTATCAGGCGAATTCCGCTTAAAACGGGCGATGTTGAATAGATAAGCCCGCGATGATCGACTGGAGGAGCTGCTCGCGAAGCGCTGCAAGATATTACGTAGGTGGGCATGCCAGCGAATGTCTGCTTTCGGCCAGAACCGGACGTTCCACGTCTTCTAAAGTCGATCCAAAAGGGACATCGGGGGTGTCGATCGTGGCCTCAGCACAGATTTTCAATTTCTATAGCGACCTGGACAGCGTGATGGCAGTTTACTAGCCTGCATGAAGCCGTCCACGCCCTGCGTTGTATGGGGCATCCATGGACTTTATCAGTGCTTTTTTGGAGGTCAGGATGACTTTTACAGCAATTCGTGGCGGTACTGATTTAGCGGATGAAACGGAGCTTGAGGCACATCTCGCTTCGCTCCTGAGACTTGAAAACATCGGCCTCCTTCTAGGCGCCGGCGCATCGGTTGCTGCTGGTGGCCTTACGATGATCGCGCTTTGGACTAGGTTTGTAACAGAGTGCCCAGAAGACGCTGCCTGGATGGTTGAGCATGGATTCATTCGCGGGGACGCCACCACACTTCCAAGACCCGCTACACCCAACTTTGAGCATTTAATCGATAGCCTTGAAATCGCCCTGTCCGACTGGACTCGGCAAATGGGCATGTTCGGTGATGATGCGATTGAATACGCGCCAGGCGAGCGGGATCTGGAGGAAAACCTCAGCGACCTGAAGAAGGTAAAGGCAGCGCTTTTCAGAACCGTTGTCAGCGCTGCCGTGCTCCGGCAGCAGTGGTGGCTCTCACCCAGCGGCGTTGAGTCGGACGACGATGGTCTCGCAAGCCAGCGGACAATTCTTCAGAAACTGGTTTCCGCTCGCCAACCGGGTCAGTCATCACCTTGGGTATTCACCACAAATTATGATCTAGCTATCGAGTGGGCAGCGGAATCCATTGACCTTCAAGTCTCGAATGGCTTCCTCGGCACTCATACCCGGCGCTTTTCCCCACAGAGCTTCGACCTTGGCTTCCTTAGCGTTCCGGCGTCTACGGTTCGAAGGTTTTGAGGTCATTGGCGAATGTCTCCTTTTGGCCGAAAGCGGCCAGCAGCAAGAATCCGACCTGACCACTAAAGAAAGCTGAAACTGTACAGCTCCAAACCGGAGCCCCGAATCTCCACTTCTCGGCAAATCTCGCTGTCAGGCGCGCCCAAGTCCGCAGACGCTCCCTCCCGTGAGCGCACCGGCACCCAGCCTGCATTGCTCCCGCCGAGGCGGATCGGCAGGCCCCAACCAGGGCAACATCCGATCTTCGCTACCCCATCGACTGACACCCTTTTCAACCAGAATGCTGGGCAAAGTCTGCTTGTGCACGCGATTCTTGGTTCACCTCAAGCCATTTCGTATGATGAGCAACCTAAGTTTGGGATGCTTGGCGTGAAATCATCATCAAAAAAAGCTTCAACCACTCCGCCCGTACCAACCGGCGTCACCCAGAATTTAAGCGAGGCTGTAAATCAACTTTCTTGGGACGATTTGCGAATCATTAAAACGCTAAGTGAATGCGGCAATAGAGCCACGACTGCAAAGAGGTTGGGGATCAATGTATCCACCGTATCGCGTCGTGTGGCTCAAGTGGAAAAGACACTTGGGGTCGCCCTATTTGACCACCGTCGCTCGGGGTACATGCTGACGCCCGAGGGCATTGAGTTAAGGGCCCTCGCCGAACGCGTCGAGCTTGATATCGTGAGCGTCACGCGTCGAGTTTCTCGGGCAGGTCAAGGGCTACTTGGAAAACTTAGGATCACTACTAGCGACTCCCTGCTGCTGTATTTCCTCACGCCGATCATCGCCGACTTCAAGGCGCTTAATGAAGGGATTGCCATCGAGGTTCTGGTTGGCAACGAGACGTTAAGTCTCGCTCGCGATGAATCTGATGTAGCGGTGAGAGCGACCACAAATCCTGCCGAAAGTCTCGTCGGGCGCAAGCTCGCTTCGATTGCATGGGCGCCTTATGGCAGCATAAAACAAGCGACTACTATCCCGTTCGCAGAAGGCCAACCGTGGGTGTCCTATTCCGCAGGATTATGTGGATTGAAAGCTAAGAGCTACGTCGAGGACAGAGTCAGCGCCGACTGTATTTCTTATCGCACCGACTCAGTCGCGGCGGCGAGCGTCGCCATTGCGGCAGGCCTTGGTTATGGGTTTCTGCCGTGCATGCTGGGAGACATTACGCCTGGGTTAACACGCGTCGGGCCAGTTGTGCGCGAACTACAGGATGAGCTCTGGCTGCTTACGCATCAGGACATTCGAAAGTCATGGAGAGTAAAGGCGTTCATGACTTTTTGTGCAGCAGCCGTAGCGCATCAAAAGCCTTTGATCGAAGGGCAGCTGGATCTCCCGGTTGCGCAGGGCGAAACCGGGAGCGTCTCTTAGTCGGCGCTAGATCCGATGACAGCCTTGCAGACAATTTCAATCAGCTGTGAACGTTGAGCCAACCTGGATACACCGATGATATTGCTCGCGCACTGGGGCCGCTCAGTGCGATATGCGGCTTTGCGCACATCACCTACCACGGCGAAGGCCGCGTCCATATCCAATACGTAGAGCGTTTCTTCGACGACATCATTAAGGGTTGCTCCATAGAGCGCGAGCAACTTGGCGATGTTGTCGTAAGAGGCGCGCATCTGCTCTCCTATCGACGAGAAATCGCTGGGCTTGCCCTCGCTATTCAAAGGCGCGGGAGCAACCAGGTTGCCCTCCTCATCGTGGTTGAACTGACCCGAGATATAGATCTCGTTTCCGACTTTTCTGGCCTGGGGATAGCCGTAGCCCTCCTCCCATGAGACTCCCCAGTAAGCGGTGTTTTTGCCGTGCGGTTGTGAAGCAGCCATTGCTTTCTCCTTGCAGATGACGAGTCGAATGAGGTCGATTCGAGTTGTCGGGAGGCAAAGGCTAGCACCGGAAACACTATTGAAAATGCGCATTTTTGCGCCCCCAGCAGCGCAAAATTGCGCCCCCATCACGACACGCATTCCGTTAAATTTTTTCCATCGACTGACCGCTGGATTGAGCTTATCAACCGGCTACTGGGAAAAAAGGAATCAGGATGAAAAAGGAAACATGCGCGTCCTCACTTAAGGATGTGACTAAACAGACCGGGCAATTGAAACCTTGGCAGATTCAACGCGCGGAGCAGCTGATGCTCGATAACCTGGACGCAGATATTTCAGTGGCAGCTATCGCACAGGCCTGTGCGCTATCGCGCAGCCATTTCACCCGTCAGTTCAAAAAGAGCACTCTCGTCTCACCCAAAGAATGGATGCGAGCGCAGCGGATTTTGCGGGGCAAGCAGTTGCTTCAGGCGTCTAGATTGTTGCTTGCAGACATTGCACTGGAGTGTGGTTTCTTTGATCAATCTCACTTCTGTCGAACATTCGTGCAAACTGAAGGTGTGACTCCCAGGACTTGGAAACAGAACAATCAATCGCCTGTGCTGTGATTTGATGAGCGGCATAACGGGGCCAAGTCGTGCCTTCAGGTTTGATCCTAGGAGGCGGCGCATGCCAACGGCGCCTTGGTGGAATTGCCGTACCCGACCAACGACGTGAGGCTGACGAAGGCTGCGACCGAAGCGGTCAATCGCCGTTTCCGACCCCGTCCAGACAAGCTATCGTATCGAACCCTCGCTTCGTCAAAACCCCAGGAAAGCCAATGCTCAGCTCACTTGTATTGAATGGCCAGGCTCACCAGCTCGACCATTCAGACCCCATAACCCCATGGTGGAGCTTTACCAAAACAGTGTTGGCAGCGACCGCGCTTTCATTGGTACGTGACGGTCTGATCGAACTGGACGAGCCAGTCCTTAACCAGTCTTTTACGCTGCGTCAGTTGCTAAGGCATGAGGCAGGTCTCGCCGATTATGGCGAACTGGCTGAATATCACGCCGCCGTCGCTGGCAATGAGGACGCATGGCCAGTGATTGAAATGATGCGACGTCTTGAGGGTACGCGTCTTCGATTCAGCCCCGGCGCCGGATGGCGTTACTCGAATGTTGGTTACCTTTTCGTCGTGAGACTTATTGAACAGCTCACTGAGCTGACGCTTGAAGAGGCCGTCTGCCGACGCGTCTTGACCCCATTAGGTCTTTCGAGCGTTCGCTTCGCTAAAACGCGGGCCGATTTGAAGGAATGCCAAGGTGGAAATACCTTGAACTACGACCCCGCCTGGGTCTATCACGGCTTGCTGATTGGCCCCCTCTCGCAAGCAGCGTTAATGCTGGATCGACTCCTCGCCGGCCAACTCATTCCCTCGACGTTGCTCCAGGCAATGCAGACAGCAAAACCCTTGGGCGGGCCGATTCCAGGACGCCCATGGATCGCTCCGGGGTACGGCCTTGGTTTGATGCAGGGTTCGATTGAGGGCGGATTGATCCTGAGCGGACACACAGGTTGCGGACCCGGCAGTGTCATTGCCGTTTACCAAGTCTGCGATGGCAACGCATCAGCCTGTTGTGCGGGTTTCGAGATGGGAGCCAATGAAGGTGCCGTTGAAGCCCACGTCGTCCAACGATTGATGCGGGCCTTACGATACGGCGCTGACAACGCCTGAGTTCTCTGCCGGCTGCCCTTCAGCCCGCAAAAAATCCACAAACGCCCTCAGCGGCGAAGGCATGTGACGGCGGCCGTGGTAGTAAAGAAACGGGCCGTCGAAGGCCTGCCACCAGTCCTCGAGGATCGGCACCAGGCGACCATCGGAGAGTGGCTCGCGCAGGAAGTCCTCGAAGGTATAGACGATGCCCAGTCCATTGATGGCAGAGCGAATTTTCAGATCGTGCGACGACGTCAGCAGTTGCCCCTGAGGCGGGATACGCACGATACGGCCGTCTCGATGAAACTCGAATACGCCGACTTTGCCGCTCTCGAACCGATGGCCAAGCAGGTCATGGCTCGGCAGTTGTTCGGGGTGAGTGGGTGTCCCTCGTTCAGCCAGATAGCCCGGGGCGGCCGCTGCAACGAAGCGTTGGCGACGCGGGCCGATGGGCACGGCGATCATGTCCTTGGCCAGGCTCTCTTCATAGCGCACGCCGGCGTCATAGCCGCCAGCGTTGACGTCGACAAAGGCGTTGTCCATGACGACTTCGACACTGATCCCTGGATAAAGGCGCAGAAAACGCGCCAGCAGGTCGGGCAACAGAAAGCGTGCCACCGGCACTGGCACATTGAGCTTCAGCGTGCCGACCGGGCGCTGAGCGTCGTCGTCCAGATCGTTGAAAGCGGCGTCGATTTCTTGCAAGGCCGGGCGCAGGCGCTCGAGCAATCGCTCGCCGGCCGCCGTCGGCGTGACGCTGCGCGTGGTTCGATTGAGCAGGCGCACACCCAGGTCGCTTTCCAGCCGACGCAGGCAGTCGCTCAACGACGAGGCGGATAAACCGCGCTTTTGCGCGGCAGCACGAAATCCCCCCGCCTCGACCACCGCAGCAAATATCGACACATCGGTAAGGTTTGGTTTACGCATGAACGCTTCCTCCGCAAGCGGCTGACTGTACGCCATGCCGTACGGGCCACCCACCAATGCCCGACTTATCCTCGCGCATTCGTACACCGATACTGCTCACTCGCCCCGCCAACCGGGAACCTGTACCGCGAATGAGAATCCCCCGATGAGCCATTCACCCGCTACGCCGAGCAATACCGCGACCCAACGCCTTCTCCAGGCCACCCGAATGCTGTTCGCCATTTCCGCGATGGCCGGCACACTGGCTGCGCAGGCGACTTCCCGAACGGAGCCGAAGCCGGACTGGTCAACCCACGATATGCCCAGCCAGAAAGGCCGCATCGTGCTGGTGACCGGAGGGACCAGCGGCATGGGCTATGAAGACGCGCTGGCCCTGACGCGCGCCGGTGCCGAGGTGATCATCGCCGCACGCAACGCCGAGCGCGGCCGCGAAGCAATCACGAAGATCAAGCAAGCCGTGCCTGAGGCGCGCGTGCAATTCGAAACGCTGGACCTTGCCAATCTGCAATCGGTGCGCGACCTCGCCAACCGTCTGCAAGGGCGCCTGCCGAGGCTCGACGTGCTGATTAACAACGCTGCGATCATGTCGCCGCCTGTTCGAGGCGTTTCCGCCGATGGCTACGAGATGCAACTGGCGACCAATTATCTGGGGCATTTCGCCCTGACCGGCCTGCTGATGCCCCTGCTACGCAAAAGCGACGATGGTCGGGTGGTCAGCCTGTCGAGCATCGCCGCCGGGCGCGCAAGCCTGAACTTCGATGACCTGCAGGCTGAGCGCAGTTACGACCCTTTCGCCAGCTACAGCCAATCGAAACTGGCGGTTCTGAAGTGGAGTATCGAGCTGCAGCAGCGCAGCGATGCCGCCGGTTGGGGGATACGCAGCATCGCCGCGCACCCCGGCGTCGCCGTGACCGAACTGATCGCCCGTGGGCCTGGCCTGGACAGTGAATTCGGCAAACAATGGGCAGTAGAGCGGGACCTGTATCATTCCGCAGCGCAGGGCGCGCTGCCCACGCTGTATGCGGCGACGGCGCTGGAGGCGGTTGGCGGCGCCTACTACGGCCCCACCGGTGATAACGAAAAGCGCGGGCCGCTGGGCTTCGCCAAGATGCCGCCGGCCGCTGCCGATCGCTCGAATTCGGCCACACTGTGGCAACTCTCCGAGCGACTGACCGGTGTCACCTACCGCTGACCGCCCGGCACGGGCAGGCCCCTGCCATTGCCCCGCCACTCCCACAGGAGCGCAACATGGATACGTCTCTTCTCGCCCGCCGCGCCGGCGCCATCATCAATGCCGAGGCTGACGAGCTGCGCCCTGCGCTCAACGGTTTTCTGCTGTTCGTTTGCCTGTTCGCCGGCTATTTCATGCTCCGTCCGATCCGCGAATCGATGGGCATCACTGCCGGCGTCGAGAACTTGCAGTGGCTGTTCACCGCGACCTTTCTGGTCATGCTGGCGGCCGTGCCGCTATTCGCCTGGCTCAGCGCACATGTACCGCGCCTGCATTTCGTGGACTGGGTGTACGGATTCTTCTGCACCAACCTGCTGTTGTTCGCCGCCTTGTTCCTGGGTGAGGAAAGCCCGTGGCTGGC
>Ga0182006_1001801_pt1 | contig 12351 bp, 10 predicted proteins | sample Sormic07211104_1_FD_123022 | JGI IMG/M metagenome (GOLD analysis project Ga0182006, IMG submission 123022) | Rhizosphere microbial communities from Sorghum bicolor, Mead, Nebraska, USA - 072115-104_1 MetaG | ecosystem: Host-associated > Plants > Roots > Rhizosphere | place: USA: Nebraska...
CCCGGGATGTCCGGATGCTAGAAACGATTGGTCTAAGGTTGCGGTTGAGACGAATCGTCATTTCTGTTTGAGTAGAGATGCCGCCCCGCCGACAGACCGCAGGGAGTTGTCACAGCCTGGTCACGTGGCGGTTTTACCTTAGGCACACAACCTGATGAGGAGACAGGCCATGTCCTTGCAACACAGCAGCGAAGACAAGATTGAAGTGATCCGCACCCAGCCCGACCAGTCTCTGGGTTGCTCGATTATCGATGAGCAGGGCCGCGAAGTACCGATCACTGAAGACATGATCCAGAACGCCTGCCGCGAACTGGAGAAGCGATTGGTCAAGCCTGCCGAACAAGAGTGATGTAGCCACCGTCTTCCTGACCCGGCCCTGATTGGCCGGGTTTTTTCTGCCTGCAATCCAGGATCGGTGGTGTGGCTTTCGCGAGCAGGCTCGCTCTTACTTTTACCTTTGCTGCACTGTAGATCCCCTGTGGGAGCGAGCCTGCTCGCGAAAAGGCCAGCGCTGACTCAGACAGCCACCGCCCCCAGCGCCGCCACAATCTGCCGCAACCTGGGCGCATCACCTTCAATTCGCACCTTCAGCCCTTCAATCTCGCGGCGCACCGGATACTGCTTGCGCAGCACGTCAAACGCCGCACGCTGTTCAGCGACATTTCCCACCAGGCTGCGGCGAAAATCCGCATCATCGCGGCGCGGGTCGTACACGCCCCGGCACAGCATCGCCAGCGCCCACGCCGGGTCGCTGTCACCGTGCAAGGAAACTTCCGACAACCAGGTTGCTGGCAGCAGATCGCTGAGCTGAATCGCCGCAGGTTGACCGCTGAAAGCGCAGTAGGCCTGATAGATTTGCGCGGTGCCGCGTTGCTTGCCATCGAGGCTGTAACCGGCGATGTGTGGCGTGGCCAATACGCAGAGCTCCGCCAGCGCAGGGTCAACTTCCGGCTCTTTTTCCCAGACGTCGAGCACCGCTTGCAGGTCCTCGCGCTCCAGCAGCACCTCACGCAGCGCAACGTTATCCACCACAGGGCCGCGCGCCGCATTGATCAGCCATGCACCCTGCTTGAGTTGCTGCAGACGCTGTTGATCGAACAGATGCCAGGTGGGATCGTCGCCGCTGCGGGTCAATGGCGTATGCAGACTGATCACGTCGCACTGTTCGATGATCTGCTCGAGGCTGACATAATCGCCTCCCTCGGCGGCCTGACGCGGCGGATCGCAAACCTTGACGTTCCAGCCCAAGCCCTTCAGGACCTTGATCAAGCGCCCTCCCACCTCACCGGCGCCGACGACGCCGTAAGTGCGCTGACTCAGATCAACACCTTCGATTTCGGCCAGCGTCATCAGACTGCCCAGTACGTAATCGACCACGCCCCGGGCATTGCACCCCGGCGCGCTCGACCAGCAGATCCCGGCCTCGGTGAAGTAATCCAGATCCAGATGATCGGTACCAATGGTGCAGGTGCCGACAAAGCGCACCTTGCTGCCCTCGAGCAGCGCACGATTGACGTTGGTCACCGAGCGCACCAGCAACACATCGGCCTGCTCGACCGTCGTGCGGTCGATGGAGCGGCCCGGCACTCGGCGGATGTCGCCGAAACCGGCAAAAAAAGCATCGAGCAGCGGGATATTTTCGTCGGCAACAATCAGCATGGCGGGCTCCTTGGGCGGATCGGCAGTTTAGGTGGTGAAGGGCCGATCAGCCAGCAGGGTTTGCGCTTACAAATACGCAACAGAGGATTTTTCCTGACCGAGGCGTCAGCGGCGTAGAATGCGTCGCTTTGCGCATCAATACTTTCTGGACGCTTTGCCTGTGAACCCTGTAACTGACCAACCTGTCGCCGTCTCCCTGACCCGCCCAGCGCGGATTCGTCTGGAGCTGAAAAATCTGCTCGCCCTGGCGTTGCCGATCATCATCGCGCAACTGGCGACCACCGCCATGGGCTTCGTCGATGCGGTGATGGCCGGGCGCGTCGGGCCCAAAGATCTGGCGGCAGTGGCATTGGGAAACTCGATCTGGGTTCCGGTGTTTCTGCTCATGACCGGCACACTATTGGCCACCACACCAAAAGTCGCGCAGCGTTTCGGCGCCGGCAAGCACAGCGAGATCGGCCCGATTGTGCGTCAGGCGCTGTGGCTGGCATTGGTAGTCGGATTGATCGCCACCTCGATGCTGGTCGCCGCCGAGCCGGTGCTGCACCTGATGAAGGTCGATCCCGAATTGATCGGCCCGTGTATGCAATACCTGCATGGCATCGCCAGCGGCTTGCCGGCGGTGGCCTTTTATCACGTGCTGCGCTGCACCAGCGACGGCATCGGCCGCACCCGCCCGGCCATGGTGCTGGGCCTCTGTGGTCTGGCGCTGAACATCCCGCTGAACTACATCTTCATTTATGGCCACTTCGGCGTGCCGGCCATGGGCGGCGTCGGCTGCGGCTGGGCCACGGCGATCGTGATGTGGGTGATGGCGCTGGGCCTGGCCGGTTACGAGCGCTGGGCGCCGGCCTATCGCTCGAGCGAACTGTTCAGCCGTTTCGACTGGCCACAGTGGGCGGTGATCAAACGTCTGCTGTCGATTGGTTTGCCGATCGGCATCGCGGTGTTTGCCGAGTCGAGCATCTTCGCCGTAATCGCCCTGCTGATCGGCAGCCTTGGGGCGACGGTGGTGGCCGGGCATCAGATCGCGCTGAACGTCAGCTCGCTGGTGTTCATGATTCCCTATTCGCTGGGCATGGCGGTCACTGTGCGTGTCGGCCAGGCGCTGGGCCGCGAGGAACCGCGTGAAGCGCGTTTTGCCGCTGGAGTTGGCATGGGCACGGCGCTGGCCTACGCCTGCCTGTCGGCGAGCCTGATGCTGGCGCTGCGCGAGCCGATTGCGGCGATCTATACCGCTGATCCAACGGTGATTCACATTGCCGCGATGCTGATTGTCTATTCGGCGCTGTTCCAGTTTTCCGATGCGATCCAGGTGACCGCCGCCGGCGCACTGCGTGGCTATCAGGACACTCGTGTGACGATGATCCTGACTCTCTTCGCCTACTGGGGCATCGGTCTGCCGGTCGGTTACGCGCTGGGCCTGACCGATTGGCTCGGCGAGCCACGCGGTCCGAGCGGTTTGTGGCAGGGTTTGATCGTCGGCTTGAGCTGCGCGGCGCTGATGCTGTCAATCCGGCTGACACGCAGCGCGCGCAAGCGGATTCGGATCAGCCGTTCGGCGGGCTAAGACTTACTCAGAACAAAAATGTGGGAGCGAACCTGCTCGCGAATGCGCTGTGCCAGTCAGAGCTAATGTCGACTGACACTCCGCTTTCGCGAGCAGGCTCGCTCCCACAGTTGTTTTATGTCTAGCTACTGCTACGCGTGCTTCTTGCGAATCCAGTACAGATAAGTACCGGCCTCTTCCTGCTGGCTGACCAGTTCGTGGTCAAGAAACACGCAGAACTTGGGGATATCGCGCTTGGTCGAGGGATCGGTGGCAATCACCTTGAGCAGGCCGCCGGGCACCAGGTCGCGAATGTGCTGGTGCAGCATCATCACCGGTTCCGGGCAATTGAGGCCGGTGGCGTCGAGGGTGCCATCGACCGGGGTATCGATCATTTCACTCATGGTTCACTCCAGAAACTGGCCGGCATTGTCGCGCATTGCTTGGGATATCGTCCAACCCATGTGGGAGCGAGCCTGCTCGCGAATGCGGTGTTTCATCCAACATTGATGTCGGCTGACAAGACGCTTTCGCGAGCAGGCTCGCTCCCACAAGAGTTCGCTCTGCTTCAGCGGGATTTAGCTTTTTTGCTGTCGTGCCGGCGCAGATGGCAAGTCACTTCCTCGCGGTCGTGATACAACTGCTTGCAGCCGATATCAACCTTGATCCCCCGTGCCTTGAACCCATCGGCAATGCGCTCGAGCAGCCGCTTCACTTCGGCATAACGCTGCTTCATCGGCAGTTTCAGGTTGACCACCGCCTCGCGGCAATGCCCCTCGCCGATCCATTCTTCCAGCATCGCGGCGTTGCGCGCCGGTTTCTCGACTATGTCGCAAACCATCCAGTCCACCGGCTGCTTAGGCTTGAAGGTAAATCCGTCCGCCATCAAATGCTGGACCAACCCGGTTTCCATCAGGCTTTCGGCCATCGGGCCGTTGTCGATCGCCGTCACCAGCATGCCACGGTTGACCAGTTGCCAGGTCCAGCCGCCCGGCGCGGCGCCGAGGTCGACACCGGTCATATCGCTGTGCAGGCGATCTTCCCACTGATCACGCGGAATGAAGTGGTGCCACGCCTCTTCCAGCTTCAGGGTCGAACGGCTTGGCGCTTCGCGAGGAAACTTCAGGCGTGGAATGCCCATCGGCCACATCGCCGAATTGCCGGCATCGGCCAGGCCGAGAAAGACTTCGCGGCCGCTTTTGAAAGTCAGCAACAAACGCGGCTTGCTGGCGTCCTCCACAAGTTTGCCGGCGGCGATCAGCGCCTTGCGCAGCGGGCCTTCGAACTTCTTGCAGAAGTTCGACAGTTCCTTGCCGTCATTGGTATCGACCACTTCCAGCCACAGACTGCCGCATACCGGGAAATCGGCCATGTGCGCGAGGATCACGCTGATCCGATCGTTTTCCGGCAGATCGATGAAAAAGCCGCGCGCCCACTGCCGCGGGAAGATCAGTTCGGCGAAACGCTGCCCGCGCATCAGGCGTTCGGCACCGTCTGCTTCGGTGCAGACAAACTCGGCGCAGGCCGCAGCCGTTTTGGCTTTGGCGTAACCGGCGACATTGAGACGGGCGGCAAGGTCGGAAATCTCCGAACAGACTTCGCCTTCGAAGCCGGGCCGGCAATGCATGAATAGGGTGTTCATTCTTACTCCTGGGCAGCGGTCGATCATTCGACCGCTGCGCGATGCTCAAGCCTTGCGTTGCCGCAATGCCTGTCACGAAAACCGGCGCATGATAGCCGAAGTCGGAACCTTGGTTCCGTCCATAGAGTCCAGTTATTAGCCAGCTACTCAAAACAGGGCTAGGTTTAATGCTCTGCCCGTCCCCTCAGTCCGTAGCCGTGCGGACTCAAAGGAGTGATCGTAATGCCGTCCCTCGATAGTCTGAAGTCACTTAAAACCCTACAAATCGACGCCACGACCTACCACTATTTCAGTTTGCCGGAAGCCGCCAAAAGCCTGGGCGACCTCGACAAGCTGCCGTTGTCGTTGAAGGTCCTGCTGGAAAACCTGCTGCGCTGGGAAGACGAGAAAACCGTCACCGGCGCTGACCTCAAGGCCATTGCCGCCTGGCTCAAGGAGCGCCGCTCCGATCGCGAAATCCAGTACCGCCCGGCCCGCGTATTGATGCAGGATTTTACCGGTGTGCCCGCCGTGGTCGACCTCGCCGCCATGCGTGCGGCGATGGCCAAGGCCGGCGGCGACCCGCAGCGGATCAATCCGTTATCACCGGTGGATCTGGTGATCGACCACTCGGTAATGGTCGACAAGTTCGCCAGCGCCAGTGCGTTTGAACAGAACGTCGACATCGAAATGCAACGCAACGGCGAGCGCTATGCCTTCCTGCGCTGGGGCCAGAGTGCGTTCGATAACTTCAGCGTGGTACCGCCGGGCACCGGCATCTGCCACCAGGTCAACCTTGAATACCTCGGCCGCACCGTATGGACCAAAGAAGAGGATGGCCGCACCTACGCCTTCCCCGACACCCTGGTCGGCACCGACTCCCACACCACCATGATCAACGGTCTCGGCGTACTCGGCTGGGGCGTTGGCGGGATCGAAGCGGAAGCGGCGATGCTCGGGCAACCGGTGTCGATGCTGATTCCCGAAGTGATCGGCTTCAAACTCACCGGCAAGCTCAAGGAAGGCATCACCGCTACCGATCTGGTGCTGACCGTGACGCAGATGCTGCGCAAGAAAGGCGTGGTCGGCAAATTCGTCGAATTCTATGGCGACGGTCTCGCCGACCTGCCGTTGGCCGACCGCGCGACCATCGCCAACATGGCTCCAGAGTACGGAGCGACATGCGGTTTCTTCCCGGTCGATGATGTCACGCTGGAATACCTCCGCTTGTCTGGCCGGCCGCCGGAAGTAGTGAAATTGGTCGAGGCGTACACCAAGGCTCAAGGCCTCTGGCGTCTGCCGGGTCAGGAGCCAGTGTTCACCGACAGCCTGGCGCTGGACATGGGCAGCGTCGAAGCCAGTCTGGCCGGGCCGAAACGTCCGCAGGATCGCGTCTCGCTGCCGAACGTCGCGCAAGCCTTCAGTGATTTCATCGACCTGCAATTCAAACCCACCAGCAAGGAAGAAGGACGCCTGGAAAGCGAGGGCGGTGGCGGCGTCGCCGTGGGCAACGCCGATCTGGTCGGCGAAGCGGACTACGAATACGAGGGCAAGACCTATCGCCTGAAAAACGGTGCGGTGGTCATCGCCGCAATCACTTCCTGCACCAACACTTCCAACCCGAGCGTGATGATGGCGGCCGGGTTGCTGGCGAAGAAAGCCGTCGAGAAAGGTCTGACACGCAAGCCCTGGGTCAAAAGCTCACTGGCCCCTGGTTCGAAAGTCGTCACCGACTATTACAAGGCTGCCGGGCTGACTCAGTACCTCGATCAGCTAGGGTTTTCGTTGGTCGGCTACGGTTGCACCACCTGCATCGGCAACTCCGGGCCACTGCCGGAGCCGATCGAGAAAGCCATTCAGAAAGCCGATCTGACCGTCGCATCAGTCCTGTCCGGCAACCGCAACTTCGAAGGTCGCGTACACCCACTGGTGAAAACCAACTGGCTGGCCTCGCCTCCGCTGGTCGTCGCTTACGCATTGGCTGGCAGCGTGCGCACCGATATCAGCAGCGAACCGCTGGGTGAGGATCAACAGGGCAATCCGGTGTATCTGCGTGATATCTGGCCAAGCAGCCGGGAAATCGCCGAAGCGGTTAATCAGGTCAACACAGCAATGTTTCACAAGGAATACGCCGAAGTGTTTGCCGGCGATGAGCAATGGCAAGCCATCGAGGTGCCGCAAGCGGCCACTTACGTGTGGCAGGACGATTCGACCTACATCCAGCATCCACCTTTCTTCGACAATATTTCCGGTCCTCTCCCGGAGGTGAAAGACGTCAAAGGCGCGCGGGTATTGGCTTTGCTCGGTGATTCGGTAACCACAGACCACATCTCCCCCGCCGGCAATATCAAGGTCGACAGCCCCGCTGGGCGTTATCTGCAGGAGAAAGGTGTCGAGCCGCGCGACTTCAACTCCTACGGTTCACGTCGTGGCAACCATGAAGTGATGATGCGCGGCACGTTTGCCAACATCCGTATTCGCAACGAAATGCTCGGGGGCGAGGAAGGTGGCAATACGATTTACATCCCCACCGGGGAAAAAATGGCCATTTACGATGCAGCCATGAAATATCAAGCGTCGGGCACGCCGCTGGTGGTGATTGCCGGCCAGGAATATGGCACCGGGTCAAGCCGTGACTGGGCGGCCAAGGGTACCAATCTGCTCGGCGTCAAAGCGGTGATCGCAGAAAGCTTCGAGCGTATTCACCGCTCCAATCTGGTCGGGATGGGCGTGCTGCCGTTGCAGTTCAAGCTTGATCAGAATCGCAAGAGTCTCAACCTGACCGGCAAAGAGACGTTCGAGATTTTGGGGTTGACGGGCGTTGAGCTGACGCCGCGAATGAACCTGACGTTGGTGATTACTCGGGAGGACGGGCGTCAGGAGAAGATCGAAGTCCTGTGCCGCATTGATACGCTGAATGAGGTCGAATACTTCAAATCCGGGGGGATTCTGCATTATGTGTTGCGGCAGTTGATTGCTTCGTAACGGGTGGTATTTGCAGCAGGCTGCGGTTTCTTTGACTTTGGCTTTTAAAAGCAAAATCAAAAGATCGCAGCCTTCGGCGGCTCCTACATACAGACGAAAAAAAACCCGCCGAAGCGGGTTTTTCCCAAGACCATTATCGACTCCCTGTCGGCAGCGTTCCTTGCAATGGTCGATCGTCCATGATCCTGAAACACTCCCTGTGTCCCAGTTGATGTGTGTAGATTACCCAGTGGATCCAATCGGCAATAGTCGTAAAAGCTACCAACTCGTGTAAGACATTCGCTATACAAACACTTCCGAAAACCCTTAGACCTGTCAGGCACCGCCGCTTTCACGAGCCCTGGCGCTTTCGGCGAGAAACTGTTCAAGCCTGCTCAACTGCTCCTCCCAACCGCGACTGTCCATGTAATACGCCTCTTTCTGACGGATATCAGGGATGTGCGCGAAGCCGGATTCCGAGACCTTGAGCAGAGTGCCGTCTTCGAAGTCCTGCAATTCGAACTTGACCAATGTGGTCGGCTCTTGTGAATAGTCGATCTTCGGGTTGACCGCATACGGGTGCCAGCGGAAAGAAAACAACTGCTGCGGCTCGACCCGCTCGATCAGCACATTCCACAATACGTGTTCATAACCGGGGTACGTGACCTGGCCCTGCGTCCACTCGCCGGCAATGAAACGCCGGCCCTCGAGCGCCACGCCAAACCACTGGCCAAACGCCTCTGCATCGACCAATGCACGCCAGACGTGGGAACGCGACGCCTTGAGCGTGATCTTGCGTTCGAAACTGTTAGGTACTGGTTTCATACGTCACCTCCTGTTCTGAACACTAGGCTTGTATGACCACATGTCCAATGCGAAGTTGTATCCAGGCGCTGCAGGCATTGATTCGAGTGGACACATCCTGCGGTAGTTTGCGCTCTGTAATCAGCCCCGTCTGACCTGTTATCTTGCCAGCGAATCCGCAGAAACAAGGACGAATCATGCAGCCTTCTCTCGCCGATCGGTATCGCGGCGCCCTCCTCGGCCTGGCTTGCGGCGATGCGGTCGGCACAACAGTTGAGTTCCAGCCGCGAGGATCATTCCAGCCGCTGAGCGACATGGTCGGCGGTGGCCCGTTCCAGCTCAAGCCAGGGCAATGGACCGATGACACCTCAATGGCGCTGTGCCTGGCCGAGAGCCTGCTGCGCAAAAACGGTTTCGACGCGGCTGATCAGATGGGCCGCTATCTCAATTGGTGGAAATGGGGATACCTGAGCTCCACCGGTGAATGTTTCGACATCGGCATGACGGTGAGTCAAGCGCTGCAAGAGTACCAGCGAACCCGCGAACCTTTTGCCGGCTCGACTGACCCATCGACCGCGGGCAATGGCTCGCTGATGCGATTGGCGCCCGTCGTTCTGTTCTATTTTCCTGACCCTCGACAGATCCAGACCTTCGCTGCGGATAGTTCTCGTACAACCCATGGGGCGCAAGAGGCGATCGAGTGCTGCCAGTTACTGGCTGGTCTGATTGCGAGAGCCCTCGAGGGTGCGGAGAAAACACAACTGCGCCAGTTGCGATTGCCCGAGCTTTCCCAGCCCAAGGTGGCTGCTATCGCGCAGGGCGAGTACCTCGATAAAACGGAAAACGAAATCAAAGGCAGCGGCTATAGCGTGCAATCGCTGGAAGCTGCCTTGTGGTGTTTCCATCGAACGCAGACCTACGCTGACGCGGTACTGAAAGCAGCCAATCTCGGTGATGATGCGGATACCACTGCGGCTATAGTGGGCCAGTTGGCAGGCGCTTACTATGGCGTTCGGGCGATCCCGGAACACTGGCTGGAGCAGCTGCATGAAGGCGAGGAAATCGCAGCCATGGCGGATCGCTTGCTGGAAGCTTCCAGATCACGTACCTGATCATCGCTACACTAATTTGCTCTTTTCCCTTGATACAGCGAGAACCTCATGTCAAAGCATCTGCTTCTGGCCTTCGCGCCCTTTTTGTTTTTCCCTTTCGCTAATGCCGCCGTTGATTGCGCCAACGCCGGCGATCAGGCGACGATGAATCAATGCGCGGGGCAAGCGTTCAAAGCGGCAGACAAGGAATTGAACGCGGTTTACCAGCAGATCACCGGACGCTTGAAAGACAATCCAGACGGCAAGAAGCTGTTGGTGGGCGCGCAACGGGCATGGATTGGATTTCGGGATTCGGAATGCAAATTTTCGGCCTCAGGAGTGGGGGGCGGGAGTGTTTATCCATTGATTTACAGCGATTGCCTGACCGGCATGACCAAGACGCGTGTCGAGGCGCTCAAGCAATATTTGAAATGTGAGGAAGGCGATATGAGTTGCCCGGTACCTGGGGCGTAAGCGCAAGCTCAGCTAGCGTGAGCCTGCGCTGTGGAGCCATCACGCGTCAGACGTGCGGATCACCCGGAGCTTTGCTCGGCGCGGCGTATTGCGCCTTGAGATGGCCATCCTGATCAAGTAACCAGGCATCCATGATCTGCCGGACCACTGGTCCTGCCACTCGTCCCCCTGCCTCGCCATTCTCGATCATTACCGAGATGGCGATCTTTGGATGTTCTGCCGGTGCGAATCCAACGAACAAAGCGTTGTCACGGTGGCGCTCGAGGGTTTTCTCGCGGTTGTAACGCTCACCCTGCTTGATCGCCACCACCTGCGCCGTACCACTCTTGCCGGCGATGCGATATTGCGCCCCCGCAGCGGCCGCTCGGGCAATACCTCGAGCATCGTGCATGACCATCTGCATACCGTGGTTGACCTGCTCCCAATCGCGCGGATCCTTGAGCAGGATGTTCGGCATCGGGTGCTCGTCAACCGGCGCTACGCCGTCGACCGATTTGGCCAGGTGCGGCCGATTCCATATCCCTTTGTTGGCAATGAGTGCAGTGGCTTGGGCCAATTGCAGCGGCGTGACCTGCATGTAGCCTTGGCCGATGCCAAGAATAACGGTTTCACCGGGATACCAGGCCTGTCGCCGCGTTGCGCGCTTCCAGGCCTGCGACGGCATCAGACCGGGAGACTCTTCAAACATGTCCAACGAGACTTTTTCTCCGAGGCCGAACATCGCCATGTAGTCGTGCAGGCGATCGATGCCAAGCTTATGCGCCAGGTCGTAGAAGTAGGTGTCGTTGGAACGCATGATCGCAGCATCCATGTCCACCCAGCCGTCACCGCTGTGGTTCCAGTTGCGGTACTTGTGATCGAAGTCCGGTAGTTGGTAGTAGCCGGGATCGAATACGCGGGTTTGTGGGGTCACGACGCCGGCGTCCAGGCCTGCGATAGCGACTTCCGGTTTGATCGTCGAGCCTGGGGCGTACAGGCCGCGCAATACCCGGTTGAACAGCGGCCGGTCAATGGAATCCCGCAGCGCTGAATATTCCTTTGAGCTGATGCCAGTTACGAACAGATTCGGATCGAAACTCGGGTTGCTGACCATGGCCAGCACTTCTCCGGTGGATGGATCAAGAGCAACCACGGATCCACGGCGGTCGCCCAACGCGGCTTCGGCCGCTTCCTGCAATTTCACGTCGAGGCTCAGAACGATGTTTTTGCCGGGCACCGGATCGGTGTGCTTGAGTACCCGCAGCACACGACCTTGAGCATTGGTTTCGACTTCTTCGTAACCGACATGGCCGTGCAACTGAGCTTCATAAAAACGCTCGATACCGGTTTTACCAATGGATTGCGTGCCACGGTACTCAACGGAGTCGAGGGCTTTCGATTCTTTTTCATTGATCCGACCGACATAACCGATCGAATGGGCGAAATGTGCGCCGAGGGGATAATGCCGGACAAACTGCGGCTCGACATCAATGCCCGACAAGCGAAACTCGTTAACCGCCAGGACGGCAATCTGCTCTTCCGTCAGCTCATAAAACAGCGTGACCGGTGTGAACGGATGCCGGGATTGCTTCATCGCCTTATCGAATACCGTGCGGTCATCGGCAGGCAGGTGCAGCAAGTTGATGACTTCGTCCAGCTCCTGATTGACGTCAGTTGCACGCTCACGGGTGATGGTCAGGTTGTAGCTGGGACGGTTGTCGGCGAGAAGTACACCATTGCGGTCATAGATCAATCCGCGCGTCGGGGGAATCGGCAGGACATGGACACGGTTATTCTCGGAGATGGTCGAGTGGTAGTCGAACTCTACGACCTGGAGGATGTACAGGCGCACCACCAGTGCACAGCTGATGGCGAAGACGAACAGAGCACAGGCAATCAATCGTTTATTGACCAGCCGCGTCTCTTTTTCGTGGTCCTTGATCGGGATTGGTTCAGGCATTTCTACAGCAACTCTTGGACATAAAATGAGCGCCGATCCGTGGGCAGGACATCAGTCCGTTAAAAAAGAGCTGCACCATACCAAAACTGGCCGTGCACTTCAGGATGAATTTCCCCGATGGCACTCTTGAAAACTTTTTCGCAGGCAAAACAAAACCCCAACTGCTTTCGCAATTGGGGTTTCGGAATTTAATCTTGACGATGACCTACTCTCACATGGGGAAACCCCACACTACCATCGGCGATGCATC
>Ga0182006_1001802_pt1 | contig 12350 bp, 10 predicted proteins | sample Sormic07211104_1_FD_123022 | JGI IMG/M metagenome (GOLD analysis project Ga0182006, IMG submission 123022) | Rhizosphere microbial communities from Sorghum bicolor, Mead, Nebraska, USA - 072115-104_1 MetaG | ecosystem: Host-associated > Plants > Roots > Rhizosphere | place: USA: Nebraska...
CAAATAAATAGGCCGCGAATTTTAAATCGTATCCGGAAAGGTTAAATACCGCTTTTAAATACCGACAAACAGCAATATCTAAAGCATGCAAATAGTATTTTGTATGATTTGGAGATAATAACTCGGCATTGGTGTAAGTTTTACAAAGTGCCCCGTCAATCTTCGAAATCTGCTTTTTTAAATAGTAAGCATGGCGGTGTTCTTCTGCAGCGTGTTTAAGAATAATGAGGTTTACATTTTCTTTGTGCTCTGAAGCTGAAATCTTCTTTGCACCTGCATTTTCCATGTAAGATAATGTGTTTAACCATCTGGCATGCAATACGTTATCTGAAACTATCGATTTTAAATTTGAAGCTAACATTTTTGATCGTTAAACTGATAAATTGTTGGCATTAGCCAACTGTAAACTTTTAACTGTAAACTGGTTAAATCTCCCTGTTCAGATCCCAGCCTTCTAAATAATCTGCTACTCTGCGCACAAACATTCCACCTAAAGAGCCATCTACAACCCTGTGGTCGTAAGATAAAGACAAAAACATCATGTGCCTAATCGCAATTACATCACCATGTTCGGTTTCTAAAACAGCTGGTTTCTTTTTAATGGCGCCTACTGCTAAAATAGCTACCTGAGGCTGGTTGATAATCGGTGTGCCCATTACATTGCCAAAACTACCTACATTGGTTAACGTAAAAGTGCCACCTTGCGTTTCATCAGGCTTTAATTTAGAGTTTCTTGCTCTTGCAGCTAAATCATTAACTGCTTTGGTTAAGCCAACCAAATTTAACTGATCTGCATTTCTAATTACGGGAACGATTAGGTTTCCACTTGGTAAAGCAGCGGCCATACCAATATTGATATCACGCTTTTTGATAATCTGCGTGCCGTTAACCGAAACATTGATCATCGGAAAATCTTTTATCGCTTTGGCAACTGCCTCTACAAATATTGGTGTAAAGGTTATTTTTTCGCTTTCACGCTTTTCGAAGCTATTTTTTACTTTATTGCGCCACAAAACCATATTGGTTACGTCGGCTTCAACAAACGAAGTTACATGCGGTGAAGTTGTTTTACTCATTACCATATGATCGGCAATCAGTTTACGCATTCTATCCATCTCAATAATTTCGTCGCCACCACTAACACTGGTTGTTGACGTTTTATTTACGACTGATGCTGAACTTGTTTTATTTTCAGCCGGTTGGTTTGTTGGTGGAACAGGTGCTGTGATAGTAACTGTTTGAGTTAATATCGGTTCCCCACCATTTTTCTTAGCAATATAATCTAATAGATCATCTTTATTTAACCGTCCGTCAGCACCAGACCCTTTAATCGCATCAAGCTCAGCTAACGAGATATTTTCTTGTGCAGCAATACTTTTAACCAGAGGAGAATAAAAGCGGTCAGACACGCTGAAATCAGTTGCTACAGTTGTTTTTTCTGACGGCAGCTGTGCAATTCCAGGAATAGTTTCAATTTTTTCTTCAGCTATTGGCTTTTCTGCCACTGAAGTTTCTGTTGTTAAGGTTTCTCCACCTTCAGTTTCAATAATGGCAATTACATCGCCCACCTGAGCAACTTCATCTGCAGCAAATAACTGTTTTACCAATTTCCCGGCAACCGGAGAAGGAACTTCAGAATCTACCTTATCAGTAGCGATCTCCAGAATGGTATCATCTAATTCAATAGAATCACCAGGTTGTTTTACCCATTTAATCACCGTTGCTTCCGCAACACTTTCACCCATTTTTGGTAACAATAGTTCGTATTGAGCCATATTAAATTACAGTATTTTATATTGGTAATGCTACAAAAATACAGTTTTTATTCTTTCTAAACTGTTTCTTTAAGGAGATTTAATAACATGGCGAGTGCCGATGCAGCAGATCGTTCGATGTTTTGAATGCGTTTGTTGCTGAAATTAAACAACTTAGCTACAGTTTTGTGTTTTGAAGAAATTGCAATCCATACCGTACCAACTGGTTTGTCCGCTGTTCCACCATCAGGACCTGCAATGCCACTAACCGCAATAGCATAATCTGTTTTGAAATGTTTAATTGCACCCTCGGCCATTTCTGTAACAGTTTGTTCGCTCACGGCGCCAAAGGTATTTAACGTACTTTCTTTTACACCAAGAATAGATTCTTTAAGCTCGTAGGCATAGGCTACTGCCCCGCCCCAATAAACCGAAGAAGAACCCGGGTGCTGCGTAATCAAGTGCGCTATATATCCACCGGTACAGCTTTCTGCGGTAGATAAAGTCAAATCCCTGCTTTTCATGAGGTTCAGGATCGCTTTTTCTAAAGGAATATCTTCGTCGGTTACTACAAACTTATTTACTTTTGAAATGATCTGTTTGGCGTACACCTCAACCTCTTTGAGTAACACTGTTTCATTGTCGCCTTTGGCCGATAAGCGCAAACGTACTTGTCCTAATTTTGGCAGATAGGCCAATTTGATGTGTGCTGGCAAGCTATCTTCAATTTCCTCAATCTCTTTGGCCAGAAACGATTCGCCAATATTTGCCGTAAGAATAGTTTTATGTACAATAAACGGCAGCTTAAATCTGCTCGTAATTCTGGGTAGAATTTCGTCATCCATCAGGTACATCATTTCATAAGGCACGCCTGGCATCGATACAAAAATGGTGTCGTTTTGTTCAAACCACATACAAGGCGCAGTACCGTTTTTGTTTACAATAACCTCACAACCATCAGGAACATCAGCTTGTTGAATGTTGATATCCAATAAAGGACGCTTGTATTTTTCGAAAATCTGACGGACCATTTCCAATGCTCCGGGATCATTGCGAAAGCCCATATTGAAATACTTTGCCAAGGTTTTCTTGGTAATATCATCTTTGGTCGGGCCTAGTCCACCTGTAATTAAAACAATATCTGCACGTTTTTCGGCAAGTTCGAGGGCTTCAATAATATGTTGCTCATCATCAGAAACTGAAGTAATCTGCTTAACGGAAACGCCAATTAAATTTAACTGTTTAGCCATCCAGGCAGAATTGGTATCAACGATTTGGCCAATGAGAATCTCATCACCAATGGTAATAATTTCGGCTAGCATAATTTATTGGTATGTGCTGTAAAAACCTTGTCTTTTGCTCAATTTCAAATCTTGTAATATCGATGCCTTAACTTTTATAGTAACAGAATAACTTTTGTATGCACCATATGGAACCCAGTTTACACTCATATCCCAGCAATGTAAATCGCGGTAAATAGCTAAATTCATTGGGGTTAAGCCATTGTTCTTAAAATCGTAACCTGAGTTAAATGTAACCTTCCACTTTGGTGTTAAGTTAACATCGCCATTAAAGTTTAGTGTATTCGAAATTGTATTGTTGTTTCCGTCATTCGAATATTGAAAACTGTAAGAGAAAGAGAAATTCCAGGGAATATTAAAATCAACGAAAGCATTTGGATCACGGCTTATTGCCGCTAATTGTTCTGACTGTATATCGGTCAATCCTTTTTTATTGGCGGCTTCACCTAATTTATCATTAGCCTCATTTTTACGTTTTAATGCCTCTGGGTTTAAACTATAATCGAATGAGAAACCAAAGTTGGTTAAACGCGGCAAGAATTTGTTTTTTTGGAAAAATAAACGATCCTCTCTTATTTTAATGGTTTGACCGTTAACTGTTGTGTCTTTTAAAGCATACGGATCTAATGTTCCATTATAATTTATCCCTAATTTATCGGTAAACTGCGAGCGGCCACTAAAACCAATGGTTGATAATTTATAAGAAGGGGCCAGGAAATTATATGAACCACTAAAACTCAAACCTTGAATAATTGGGATCTTTTTTGAGCCTGTTCCGGTGGTGTCGTTTTTATTCCTCACCTTTAGCTCTACGGTATTATCCAGGCCGAAACCAATGGATGCATTAGGGCCGCCAAAAGAGCCTGGCTGTGCCATACCATCAAAAATGGAATATTTTAAAGGTTGTCCACTAGTATAAATTTGATTGCCATTTTGGTCTATTGCAGGTCTATATGGTCCTGCTCCTGCTTTAGTAAAATCCGGAGAATATGAGAAGGAAACATTTGGAGTCATTACGTGCCTTAACGCCTGGATTTTGCCAGCCGGATTAAAATCTCTCCTGCCATAAATTTTAGTCGACATACTGGTTGATAGACTGTAGCTGCCAGCTCTTTTAAAGCCACTGAGGGTATCTTCTCTAAAAGTATAGGTATTATCGGCAAACTGTGTATATCTTCTGTTTACACTCTGAAAATTCCAAACCTCATTATAGGTGCCGCCCAAACTAAAGTTTAAATATTTTAAGGCAGTAAAAGACATATTTATTGGAATACTATGCGAAAAGCCGCTTCTTAACCGTTTTAAACCATCATTTTGAAACAACAAACTATCAAAAGTATCAATTCTGTTGGTTCCCTGTAAGCTATAACCAACCGTTATTTTTTCATACCATTTTTGTTCGCCGACTGCATCTTTAGGGCGAAACGGGTTAAATGTGGGTACGTTGAATGTCATTTCGGGCAACCTTAACGATATCGCTCTTGTACTTAAAGTCTGATCACTCGATGCAGCCAAAGAGAAATTCATTCCATTCGAATAAGCCTTCGCATAACTGATACTACTACTTGTTGAGTTGGTTGCGATGGTGTTAATGTCGTAAGTGGTACCTGCTGCAGTATTTTTATAATAACCTCTTCTTCCTGTAGATACCAATCGCACACTTGCACTAAATGTGGTACCCGGATTGGCATTGGCATTTTGGCTATGGCTCCAATTGATACTAAAGTTTTTAGTGGGGTTTCTAAATGCCTCGGTACCTTCTAAACCATCTTTAAAACTAGAATAAGCCAAGTTAATGTTACCGTTGTATTTATATCTTTTAGTGTAATTACTTAACAAGCTTGTTTCGTAAGAGCCATTGGTATAGATAGAGCCTAAAAGTTTGGCATCCCAATAATCGTTCAATCCGAGGTAATAACCACCGTTTTGCAAGAAAAACCCCCTGGTTGCATCTTCGCCTGGTGTGGGAAGGATTACACCCGATGTTCGTTTATTAGGTTTTGGAAAAAAAGCAAACGGTAGCCCCAGAAACGTGGGGATATCTTCGATAATCATGTAAACCGGCCCGGTGATAATCTGTTTCTCTGTTACTACCCCTTTAGAAATCATTAATCCAAAATGTGGGTGCGGTAGATTACAGGTACTGTACATTACATTTTTAATGTGCAGCTCATCATCTATTTGCTTTTTACTCTGCCCACCAGAGAAGAAACCTCCCTCTTGTTCAGAAAAAACACCATATACTTTGGCCCGGGTTGTTTCTGAATTGTAAAAAATAGAATCGGCTATGGCTGTTCCATCGGCACCCGATTTAAAGATTGGTTTTCCTGTATATCTACCAGTTTTCGGATCTTTAATACCGCGTGCAAATATGGAATTTTGCTTTTTATCGTATTTGATATAAGCCGCATCTAGCTCAAAATCACCGTATACAACCCTTGCGTTTCCGTATAAATACACAATGCTTTTATCGGCACTCATTTTCACGGAATCCTCCGCTTTATATTCAACTTTTTGGTCGATACTGCTATTATTTTTACCTGTCTTTTTAGTCGTATCCTTTTTGGTTGTGTCTTGCCGGATGATTTGTTGCAATGAAAAATGAGAAAATGCGTTAGCTTTACCAACAACAAGTGTTAATAAAATGACAGATATTAGTAAAATAGAGCTCTTAAGAAGTTTCAAATTCGTATTTGAATGTTATTTTTGCACAAATGTTTAATCAAAAACGTTCAAAATTAGTGAAAAATATACCATTGATGTATCTTAAATCCATTTTAACAATTATTATTTACTTGGTGCTATCAAATTCAATTGATAATCAGGTATTTGCGCAGGAATATAAAATTAAAACAATTGTGATCGATGCCGGTCACGGCGGTAAAGATGGTGCAACCCATGGTGTATACTCGAAGGAAAAAGATGTGGCACTTAAAACGGCATTGAACCTTGGCCGGGCGCTTCAAGATAGTTTGAAAGATATCAAAGTGATTTATACCCGGGAATCGGATGTATTTATTCCTTTATACGAACGTATCAACATTGCAAATAATGCAAAGGCCGATTTATTTATTTCTATCCACTTAAATGATATGCCGGTTCGGGTATCGAGAGTGGTAGATTATTACAAAAAAGTAAGAGGCAGAAAAGTACCTGTTTACAGAACGGTTACGTCTAAAAGCACTTCAACGAGGGGAACAGAAACCTTCGTGTCGGGAACTCGCCGCTTAGGTGAGCAGGATGAGGTGATCAAACGAGAAAATGCATCGATGTTTCTGGAAGAGAATTATCAGAAAAACTATGAGGGATTTATTGCGAATACCCCTGAGAGTGACATTATGTTATCGTTAATGAAACAAACCAATAGAGATAGGAGTTTAAAGTTTGCTTCAATGCTTCAACAAGAATATGTTAACGCAGGCCGGATCAACAGAGGCGTACAAGAAAAAAGCCTTGCGGTATTGGCCCGTGCAGCTATGCCTGCTGTGTTAACTGAAATTGGTTTTGTGAGTAATCCAGATGAAGAAGATTACATGAATTCTCCCGAAGGACAAAATGAAATTGTAAGTGGAATTATTAAAGCAATTAAAAATTATAAACGTATCGCTGAAACCTCATTTTAACATCCCTCCTGCATGAAGATTAAACTTCTGATTACAATACTTTTCTTTTCATTATTAATTGCTGAAAAAGCACCTGCTCAAGGTTATAAGATCAAAACAATTGTTATTGATCCCGGTCATGGCGGCAGAAAACCCGGAGCCTCTGGTAGTTTTTCGAAAGAAAAAGATGTTTCTTTAAAGGTTGCATTAAAATTAGGCGCTTTATTAAAGGAGCAAATGCCGGATATTAAAATTATTTTTACGCGTAAAACGGATATAGATGTTGATTTATACAGGCGGGCGGAAATAGCGAATGAAGCTAATGCCGATCTTTTTATATCGGTACACTGCAATTCAATGCCTCCAGGCAACAAGCATATCAAAGGAGTAGAAACATTGGTTGCGGGATCGCACCGGTTAAAAGAACAGGATGCGGCCATACGTGAGAACGCCGATATTAAATTGGAAAAGAACTACAAAAGTAAGTATGATGGGTATGATCCAGGTAACCCGAGTAGTTTTATCCTTTTATCGCTTTTAAAAAACGCCTTTCGCGACAAAAGTATTAATTTTGCCAAATTAATACAGAACAGCTATGTCAAGCGTGATGAGCGATTAAGCCGCGGTGTTAAAGAACAGGGTGTTTTAGTACTGCAGCGTTGTGGTATGCCCGCCGTTTTAACAGAAGTTGGTTTTATCTCGAATACAGAGGAAGAAAAATATATTAATTCCCAAAATGGACAAAACGAAATCGCCAATTCTATTTTGGAAGCAATAAAAACATACAAAAAAAATATTGAGGTTAAATAAGTGGCATTATAAATGATGTTTATTTTACCTTTGGAAAAAATATAAAACAGATACCAAACAAATTGCGCAGCCTTTGTGTATTTATAGGGTTTAGCACAAGAATTAATTACGCTCTAGCAAGTGAAGAAAGAATACCTTCAGCGCTTGTAGCCATTAAATAAAACACTCATGAAGATTAAGAACGAAACCAAAGTAGGTATTTTAGCTGCATTTGCCATTGCTTTATTAATAATTGGATATAATTTTTTAAAAGGAAATTCAATTTTCTCAAATGAAACTACATTATATGCAAAATATACGAGGGTTGATGGTTTAAGTGTTTCAAAACCTATCCTAATTAATGGTTATCAGATTGGACGGGTAGCCAAATTGGATTTACAGCCAGACGGTAGTATTATTGCCACCTTAAGTGTAAACAGCAAATATGAAATTCCAGAAAATAGTATTGCCCGTTTAGAAGGTACAGATCTTTTAGGCAGCAAGGCTATTGTAATGTCGTTAGGTAATTCGAAAAAGATGGCCGAAGATGGTTACACCTTAAACGCAAATGTAGAAAAAGGCTTAATGGAACAAGTACAGCCGGTTCAAAAGAAAGCAGAATTGATTATCAGTAAAATGGATTCTATTCTAAGTAGTGTAAACTCTATTCTGAATCCTAACTTCCAGAAAAACGTCGATAAAAGTTTTAACAGTATAGCAGGCACATTGGCTTCGTTAGAAACTACGTCGAAAAAAGTTGATGGTTTAGTAGGTTCAGAAAGCGCGCGTATTGCAGCAATTTTCAAAAACGTTGAAGGTATTACGGCCAACCTGAATAACAATAATCAAAAAATCAGCGATATCTTAACCAACATTAATACGGTTACCGATAAGTTTGCCGCTGCTAACTTTAAACAAACCTTAGATAATGCAAACAATGCTATTGCTGACTTACAAAGTGTAATTTCAGGAATTAAAGATGGAAAAGGTAGTTTAGGATTGCTGTTAAATGATGATAAAATGTATCAGAATTTAAATAATGCTTCAAAAAATCTTGATGAATTAATGATCGATTTGAAAGCTAATCCTAAACGTTATGTACACTTCTCGGTATTTGGAGGTGGCAACAAAAAAGACAAGTAATTAATTTTTATAAATTCGAAAGCCTTACAGTTTTAAATTGTAAGGCTTTTTTTGCTTTAGCGTTCGTCATGCTGAACTTATTTCAACATCTAGACCCCGAAATAAATTACCTTCGGTGAGCTCGCTAAGGCTGACGCCTCAATACTATATTTACTTATTGCTTAATCCCTATTAAACATAAATGATATTGAATTGACTTGAGTTAAAGATGAAAAGTTCTCCCCTCTACAGCCAGTTCTGTATTCTCGAAAACAGATTGTGCTTCTTCTAAAAGCATTTGTAAGGTTTTGTAACGTGAAGAAAAATGGCCGATAAGTAATTTCTTTACGTCATTAATTTTGGCTACCTCTGCTGCCTGTAAAGCGGTTGTGTGATGCGTTTCTTTAGCCCTATCCAATAAATCATGCATAAAGGTAGCTTCGTGGTATAAGGTATCACAATCTTTTATCGTAGCAAAGTAACTTTCATCAAATAAGGTGTCGGAGCAATATGCGTAACATCTTGGTGCATCTGCCTCAATGGTATAATCTTCACTGCGTAAGATATCGCCATTTGGTAGTTCTACATCAACTCCTTTTTTCAAGGCCGTATAATACGCCATTGGCACTTCATCAGTCTTTTCTTTTATTAGTTTACGTTGTCGTTTCTTCTGCTGAAAAATAAAGCCCGTTGTAGGGATACGGTGATTTAAAACAATAGTTTTAACTGTTAAATCACTATTCTCGAATATCTGTCTGGACTCATCGGCTTCAATCGGAAAAAACTCAATTGGATACCTTAATACGGTATCAGAATATTTGAACTGAATCTCTAAAATTTCTAATAAAGGTTTGGGGCCAAATATCTGCATGGGCTTTACCCTGCCGTTTAAATGCAAACTGGAAAGCAAGCCTATTAAACCGAAATAATGATCGCCATGTAAGTGGCTGATAAAAATATAATCGATGCGGGCGGCTTTAAGGTTGTACTTGGCCAATTGTTGTTGTGTGCCTTCACCGCAATCAATGAGGTAATATTTTTCATTACAATTTAAAAGCTGTGCCGATGGGTTCCTGTTAAATACAGGAGTTGCAGAACTGCTTCCTAAAATTGTAACTTCAAATTTCATCATGATAAGATATAAAAAGCCTCGTAGATTTTAGAAACTACGAGGCCGGAATGTTATTTAAATATTTGTTATTTAGCGCCTCTAAACTCTTTTTCCAACTCATCCATAAAGATAAAATCAGTTGCTTCGTCTATTGTATTAACAAACGTTACGGATTGAAATATGTTTGATAATTCGATAATTGATGCCAACTCATCATTAATTCCGGTTACAATAAATAATCCACCTGCCGATTTACAAAGCCTATCCCCAACCAATAAGCAGCTTAAATCCTGTGCATCATTACACTCTGTAACATGACTTAAATCAACAATTATATTTTGAAATCCCTCTGCGTTAAGCAAATAGAACTCTGATTTTAATCCTGGAGCATTATCGTTTGTAAACTTAGGTTCTTCTAACTTTAAGGTTACATATTTATCGTGTTTATCTACTGAAAATTTCATCTCTCTAATCTTTATTTTACTAATGTATAAATTTCTTTCGAATTTAAAGTGTCTCTAAAGCCTTTAAAACATTGGTTTCAATGCGGCTAGAAATGGCATCAGCATCAGCTTTTATAAAGGTCTCTCCTACAATTTGTTCGTAAAGTTCGATGTAACGTTCTGAAATTGAATTTACAATTTCAGGTGTCATTTCTGGCAAAACCTGACCATCTTTTCCCTGGAAACCATTTTCGATTAACCATTTTCTTACAAATTCTTTCGAAAGTTGCTTTTGTGGCTCATTACTATTCTGGCGGTCCTGATATCCCTCTGCATAAAAATAGCGTGAAGAATCTGGTGTGTGTATTTCGTCGATCAAATAAATTACGCCATCAGCAGCGCCAAACTCGTATTTCGTATCGACTAAAATCAATCCGCTTTTAGCCGCAATCTCCGTTCCACGTTGATATAGTGCATAAGTGTATTCTTCTAACTTTTCGTAATCGGTTATAGAAACAATACCTTTTGCTAAAATATCTTCTTTTGAAATGTCTTCATCATGCCCCACCGAAGCTTTTGTGGTTGGGGTAATAATGGGCTGAGGTAGTTTATCGTTCTCTTTTAATCCATCAGGTAAAGAAACACCGCACACAGAACGTTTTCCTGCGCTGTATTCGCGCCATGCATGACCGGCCAAATAACCTCTAATTACCATTTCTACTTTAAATGGCTCACAAATACGACCTATCGTAACCATTGGATCTGGCACGGCTAAAACCCAGTTAGGAACGATATCCTGCGTAGCTGCTAAAAATTTAGCTGCAATTTGGTTTAATACCTGTCCTTTAAATGGAATAGCTTCAGGTAATACAACATCAAAAGCAGAAATACGGTCTGATACCACCATTACCATAAATTGGTCAGCTATGGTGTATACATCGCGAACTTTACCTTTGTAAAAATTACTTTGATTTGGGAAATTGAAATGAGTTTCTTTTAGTGCTTTCATGAGGGGATAAAAATAGGAAAAAAGTCCGAAAGTCCGAAGACAGGAGTCGGCTGATAAAGTGTAAAAAACAAAAGTTCGAAGTAGTTCTATTGTAAGACCTAAACTTCGAACTTTCCTGACTTCTGACCTCCAACTTACTGAATATCGCCGTAAGCTTTCAGGATATCTTTCACTAGTTTATGTCTTACCACATCTTCGCCACTTAAGTAAATAATATCAATACCTTTAATATCTTCTAAAATCCTTAAGCCGTTAAATAAACCCGACATCTGTTTTTTAGGCAAATCGATCTGTGTTACGTCGCCAGTAACAATAAATTTAGCGGTAGGCCCCATACGGGTTAAAAACATTTTTAACTGCATATCGGTGGCATTTTGCGCCTCATCTAAAATCACGAAACAGTTATCTAAGGTACGTCCGCGCATAAATGCCAAAGGCGCAATTTCTATCGTACGGTTTTCGATGTAGAATTTCAATTTCTCCGCAGGGATCATGTCATCCAATGCATCGTACAGCGGACGTAAATATGGATCGATTTTTTCTTTTAAATCGCCAGGTAAGAAACCAAGGTTCTCCCCTGCTTCAACCGCCGGACGGGTTAAAATAATCCGTTTAATTTCTTTATTCTTTAATGCCCTAACAGCCAAAGCTACGGCAGTATATGTTTTTCCTGTTCCGGCAGGGCCAATGGCAAATAGGATATCATTTTTAGCAATACTGCTTACCATTTTGCGCTGATTTGCAGTTCTTGCCTTAACCAAAAGACCGTTTGTACCAAAAACAATTACCTCTCCACCGCCTCCGGTAGGTTGTTCTACATCTTTTTTTACTACACCGGCTGCTTTTGCGCCCAGTATAGATTCTACGTCGTTATTGGTAAGTGAGCTATATTTCTCGAGGTGTGCAATAAGCTGGTTAAACTTATCCTCGAAAGTCTTAAGTTCCTGTTCATCACCGAGAACCTTAACATCACTACCTCTCGCTACCAGTTTCAACTTCGCGAAAGCACCTTTAATCATTTCGTAATTCTCGTTATTCGGCCCCCAAAAGTGAGCAGGATTTACGGTATCCAGAGTTAATTTTAATTCGTTCAAACTGTAGTATTTTAAAAAGTTATCGGGGTATATTAATTAAAATTTGAATATTTGCAGACGCTTAGGCCTGTACACAAGAATAAGCAATAATAATGAATTTTTAATGGGGATAATTACTTTAACAA
>Ga0182006_1001804_pt1 | contig 12338 bp, 4 predicted proteins | sample Sormic07211104_1_FD_123022 | JGI IMG/M metagenome (GOLD analysis project Ga0182006, IMG submission 123022) | Rhizosphere microbial communities from Sorghum bicolor, Mead, Nebraska, USA - 072115-104_1 MetaG | ecosystem: Host-associated > Plants > Roots > Rhizosphere | place: USA: Nebraska...
CCGTTGCTGCCTTCCGGCCCTGGCGGAGTTTTCGACCTAGCGTCGCGAGGGGCCGACGGGGCCACCATAGAGACGTTGGCCGCCCGGAGGCGGCCGATTCACGGATCAGGGGAAGCAGCGCGTTGTGCGCCGGAGACCACAGCCGGACTGCACATCGGCTTACCGATGGCAGACGCGCATTCTAGCGCAGGCAGGTGCGTTGATGCCAGCTTCATGCACTGAATCCGATGTAACCCTGTGCCCCCAGCGTCGGCCGGTGGCTGCCGCCGTTGCTAGAATCCGGTCCCAGGAGGAACGACCTCCCCCACATCGGGATTCAATGACCAGGACGGCCTGGCCCTACCAAAGGAGGGCTGTCATGGCCTGGATCTATCTGTTGTTTGCCGGCCTGCTGGAAATCGTCTGGGCCGTGTCGATGAAGCAGTCTGAAGGCTTCACCAAACTCACCCCCACCGTCATCACCATCGTCGGCATGATCGCCAGCTTCTGGCTGCTGGCCGTCGCCATGCGCAGCCTGCCGCTGGGCACCGCCTATACGATCTGGACCGGTATCGGCGCGGTCGGTGCTTTCGTGGTCGGCATCGTGTTCCTGGGCGAGCAGGTCAGCCCGATGCGGATTGGCGCGGCGGTACTGATCGTCGCCGGCCTGGTGCTGATGAAACTCTCCAGCAGCTGAGGCCGGTTACGAATGCGGCGGGAATATGGATATTCCCGTTCTGCAGAAACAAGAGAATATGCATTTTCGGCAAAGTCGTGACGACTGCCGTGATTATTTGACGGCCATCATGAAAATAACGTGCCGGATTCACGTGGTGCTGGCGTTGACGGCCGCACAGTGCGCCCATTCGTCAAGCGGAACCGGGGAGTTTTCGCGCTGACGGACTGGCAGGCGCGCGCAGTTCCTGCAGCGCTTGCACGTGAAAGTGCGACTGTTTTTCAAGGTTGATAGCGCAGGTCTTGTTCCCGGGTGGAGCAGGGCAGGACGACATCACCTCCAAAAAACCTGCCTGCTGTGCCACCGGTCATTTCATGGAGATTCACCGATGAACCGCATTTACCGTCTGGTTTTCAACCGTGCCCTGGGTGTGATGCAGGTGGCCTCGGAAATCACCCAGAATCCGACGGGAGGCGGTAAATCGGCAGGACGACACCTGCCGGGCCTGAAGGCGCATCGGCTGGCGCTGGCATTGACCGCTACTTTGGCCAGTGGGTCGGCGTTTGCGGCATGCACCACGGCCGGTGCGGTGATTACCTGCGATGGCGCGACGGACCAGAACAATCTTTCCAGTACCGCCAATGGCGTGACCCTGAACATCGCCACCGGCGCGGTGCTGAGCGTGCCGCCGGTACTGGGGGGCACTGCGGTGACGCTGTCCGGCAACGGCATCACGGTGAACAACCAGGGCACGATCGATCCCACCATCAACGGCGGCTTGAGCCTTGCGGCGGCAGGCATGGTGCTGGGCAACAACACTGCCGGTGGCAATACCATCAACGTCAACAACCAGGCGGGCGGCAGCATCAAGGGCCTGGTCAACATCGGTTCGATTCTTGGGTTTGGTGGACAGGCACTGGTCACGCAGAACGCTGCCGGTGGTGTCACCAACATCACCAATGACGGCACCGTGGACATGTCCATCCTCGGGGCGGGGCTGTTCACCACTGCCGACGCCGCTGCCATCGTCAGCTACGGCGGTGCGCAGACCAACCTCACCAACAGCGGCAGCATCACCGGCCGCATAGGTCTGGGCGGATCAACAGCGGGCAACCATGTGATCAACGCCGGCAGCATCACCGGCAGCGTGCACCTGGGCAACTCCACGACGACGGGAAACACGTTCACCGCCGTGTCCGGTTCAAGCGTCAACCGCGGCGTGCTGGCAACGGGCATTGCGGGCGTTCTGGGCACCGTAGGCGTGAATCTGGCCGCTGCCGGCATTGTCGATGGCGGTACCGGTGCCAGCGATCGCCTGCTGCTGCAGAACAGCGCTTCGGGCCCGGGCGCGGGTACCGGCGGGACGGTGACCAACCTCGTTTGGGGCAATTACGCTGGATTCGAGAACCTGACCGTCAACAGTGGTACCTGGAATCTGCAAGGTGCCTGGACCGGAACCAGTGCCACGATCAACGATGGCTTGGTCAACTTCAACAACGCGGCGTCATTCGGTACCGGTACCTTCAACGTCAACGGCGGCGCCATCGCGGCATCGGCGGGCGGGCTCACGCTTGCAAATTCCTTTGCGCTCAACACTGGCAGACTGACGTTGGGCGGCACCAACCCCTTCAGCTTGAGTGGTGTGCTGTCCGGTGCTGGCGGCCTGACCGTGACCAACACCGGTGTGGTCACGCTGGGCGGCGCGAATCTGTTCGGTGGTGGCGTCAACCTCAATGCTGGCGGCTTGCTGCTGGGCAACGCAGGTGCGCTGGGCAGCGGCAACCTGACGGTAGGTGGTGCCGCGTCGCTGGATACCAGCGGGGCCTTCAGTCTCGCCAACAACATCGTCGTCAACGGTGGTGGCAGTCTGAATCTGGTCGGCACCAATGCGTTGACGTTGAACGGTGCGCTGTCTGGTGCCGGCAATCTGGTGAAGAACGGCGCCGGCACGCTCACCCTGGGCGGTGCAAACACGCTTACCGGCAATGTCTCGATCGCGGGCGGCGCGTTGGCGCTCGGTGCAGGCGGCAGCCTGTCACCGACCGCTGCGATCTCGCTCACGGCAGGCACGTCGCTGGACCTCACTGCCGCAGCCAACCAGACCGTCGGCTCGCTGTCCGGGCTCGGTGGAACGGTCAGCCTGGGCACTCGCACACTTACTCTAGGCGGTCTCGGCAATACCTCCTTCGCCGGCAACTTCACTGGCACTACCGGTGGCCTGGTCAAGGTCGGTACCGGAGTGCAGACACTGTCCGGCAGCAACAGCTTGACCGGTGGTTTTGCCCTGAATGGCGGCGGCCTGCTGCTCGGCAACAACGGTGCATTGGGAACGGGTGTGCTGAGCGTGGGCGGAGAGGTCACGCTGGATGGCACCACCGCAGCGCTCACCCTGGCCAACGACATCACGCTTGGCGCCGGCGGTTCGCTCGCGCTGCAGGGCGGCCAGCCCGTGGTGTTGAACGGGGTGATCTCCGGCGTCGGCAACATTGGCAAGAACGGCGCATCTCTGCTCACGTTGAACGGCACCAACACGTTCAGTGGCGGCCTCGTCGTCAACGGTGGCGGCCTGCTGCTGGGCAACAGCAGTGCGCTCGGTACCGGCCTGCTGGACATCAACAACGCTGCGACGCTGGATACCTCTTCAGCCCTGACCCTGGGCAATGACGTGATCATCGGCGCGGCAGGTTCGTTGAACGTGCTGGGTGGCAACGCGCTGACACTGGGCGGTGCGATTTCCGGTGGTGGCGGCCTGATAAAGAGCGGGGCTTCGACACTGACGCTCAACGGCGCCAATACCTTCACCGGTGGTTTGAACGTTGCTGCCGGCACGGTGGCGCTGGGCAGTGGTGGCAGCCTGGCCGCGACCGGCGCGGTCAGCCTGTCGGGGGCTGGGGCGGCGCTGGATCTTTCCCTGGGTGGTAACCAGACCATCGGTGCACTGTCCGGCGTGGCAGGTTCCACCGTGGCATTGGGCGGCAATACGCTCACCTTTGGCAGTGCGGCCGACCAGGTCTTCGCCGGTGTGATCAGTGGCGTCGGCGGAGGCCTGGTAAAGAACGGAAGTGGCGTACAGACGTTGACCGGCGCAAACACCTTCACCGGCGGCGTCGCGCTCAATGCTGGCGGTCTGCTGCTGGGCAACAGCGGTGCACTGGGCACCGGCGCGCTCAGCGTCAACGGTGCCGCGACGTTGGACGGCAGCTCTGCGCTGACCCTGGGCAACGCGGTCAACCTCGGTGCCGCGCTGACCCTGGGCGGCAGCAACAACATCACCCTGACCGGCGACATCTCCGGCGTCGGCAGCCTGACCAAGAACGGCGCCTCGCTGTTGACCTTGAACGGCACCAATGGCTTCAGCGGTGGCCTCAATCTCAATGCCGGCAGCGTGCTGCTGGGCAGCAGTGCGGCGGCCGGCACCGGCGCGCTGAACATCGGCGGCAACGTGTCGCTGGACGCGGCGGTTGCGCTGAACCTGAGCAACAACGTGGCCTTGGGTACCGGTGCGATTCTTACGCTCCCCGGCAGCCAGAACATCACGCTGGGCGGCGTGGTGTCCGGCGACGGTGGCCTGGCGAAGAGCGGCGCCACGGTGTTGACGCTCAACGGTGCCAATACCTTCGGTGGCGGCCTGAACCTGGCGGGCGGCGGCCTGTTGCTGGGCAACAGTGGAGCGCTGGGAACCGGCGCGCTGAACGTTGCTGCGAATGCCAGCCTGGATAACAGCATTGCGCTTGACCTGACCAATGCGGTCAACCTTGGCGCCGGCTCGGCACTGACGCTGATCGGCAGCAACGCACTCACGCTCGATGGCGTGATTTCCGGCACCGGCAGTCTGGTCAAGAACGGCGCTGGTACGTTGACCCTCGGCAACGCCAACGGCTTCAGTGGCGGCCTGGCGTTGAATGGCGGCAACCTGCAGTTGGGCAACGCCGGCGCTCTGGGAACGGGCGCGCTCAACGTCGGCGGCAATGCAACGCTGGATACTGCCGCCGCCTACACCGTGGGCAACGCGATCAACCTGGCCTCGGGCACGACGCTTGCCCTGCAGGGCAGCAATGCGCTGACGCTCGGCGGCGTGGTGTCCGGCAATGGTGCACTGGTCAAGAACGGTGCAGCCACACTGACCTTGGCCAATGCGAACACCTACGCCGGCAGCACCACGATCAATGCCGGAACCCTGGCGCTTGGCGCAGGCGGCAGCCTGGCTGTCGGGGGTGACGTCACCCTCGGCGGCGCCGGCGCGGGCTTCGATATATCGGCGGCAACCGGCAACCAGACCATCGGCGCGCTGAATGGCGTGGTCGGTTCGACGGTCGCGCTGGGAGGAAACTCGCTGACCTTTGGTACGGCAGCCGATGCGGTGTTCGATGGCGTGATCAGCGGAGGTGGTGGCTTGGTCAAGGTGGGCGCGGGCGTGCAGACGCTGTCCGCTGCCAACACCTTCGGCGGCGGCGTCAGCCTCAATGCCGGTGGCCTGCTGCTCGGCAATGATGCGGCACTGGGCAGTGGTGCGCTGACCGTGGGTGGCGCGGCCACCCTCGACACCAGCCTGGCGGCAACACTGGTCAACAACATCGCCCTCAATGCCGGCCTGACCGTGCTGGGCAGCAACGCGCTGACGCTCAACGGGGTGATCTCCGGCGCCGGCAGCCTGACCAAGAATGGTGCTGCCACGCTGACCTTGAACGGCGTGAACACCTATACCGGCGGCACCAACGTCAACGCCGGCACGCTGGCCCTGGGAGCAGGTGCAAGCCTGGCCGCCAGCGGCATCGTCAACCTGGCAACCGGCGCTACGCTGGATCTCTCCGCGGGCAACGGTGCCCAGACCTTCGGCACCCTGACCGGTAGTGGCACGGTCAACCTGGGCGCGAACTCGATCACTGTCGGCGGACCGACCAACGGTGTCTTCAGCGGATCCATCGCCGGCACCGGCGGCCTGATCAAGGAGGGGACCGGTACTGAAACGCTGACCGGTACCAACACCTTCACCGGTGGCACCCTGATCAATGCGGGAACGCTGGCGATCGGTGCCGGTGGCAGCCTGGCGGCAACCGGTGCAGTCACGCTTTCCGCGCCGGGCACCGGCTTCGACATCTCCGCTGCTGGCAACCAGACCATCGGCGCGCTCAACGGCGTCGCTGGCAGCACCGTGGCGCTGGGCGGAAATACGCTGACCTTCGGCGGCGTTGGCAACGGGACCTTCGATGGCGTGATCGGTGGGACCGGCGGGCTGGTCAAGAACGGTACGGGCATCCAGACGTTGGGCGGCGCCAACGTCTTCGGTGGCGGGGTGGCACTCAATGGTGGCGGCCTGGTGGTGGGCAACAATGCCGCGCTGGGTACCGGCGCGCTGACCGTGGGCGCCAACGCATCGCTGGACAGCAGCATCGCTGCGAACCTCGGCAACGACATCGGCCTGCTGGCCGGTGCCACGCTCAACCTGCTTGGCAGCAATGCATTGACGCTGGGCGGGGCGGTCACCGGCGATGGTGGCCTGATCAAGAACGGCGCGGCGACGGTCACCCTGACCGGCAGCAACACCTTCACCGGCGGCACGGTCATCAACAGCGGCACGCTGGCGATCGGGGCGGGCGGCAGCCTGTCGCCGACCGGCGCGGTGAACCTGGCCGGTACCGGCACCTTCGACATCTCCGCCGGCGGCAACCAGAGCATCGGTTCGCTGGTGGGCGTGGCCGGCAGCACGGTGTCGTTGGGGGGCAGCAGCCTGACGCTGGGAGGTACCACCGACGCGACCTTCAACGGTGCCCTGACCGGCAGCGGTGGGCTGGTCAAGAATGGCAGCGGCGTGCAGACCCTCAACGGTGCCAGCACGTTCGGTGGCGGCGTCACCCTCAATGCGGGTGGCCTGGTGGTGGGCAACAACGCTGCGCTGGGAACCGGCACGTTGACCGTTGGGGGCGCTTCCACGCTCGATTCCAGCGGTGCGGTGACCTTGGCCAACAACATGGTGCTCAACGCCGGCCTGACCGTACTTGGTAGCAACGATCTCACCCTCAACGGCAATCTGTCGGGGGCCGGCAGCTTGACCAAGGACGGCGTTGCTACCCTCACGTTGAACGGCACCAACACCTATACCGGCGGCACCTACATCAACGCGGGCACGCTCGCGCTCGGTGCCGGTGCCAGCCTCAGCGCAGGCGGTATCGTCAATCTGGCCACGGGTGCCACCTTCGATCTTTCGGCCGGCAGCGGCACGCAGGTATTCGGCACGCTGATCGGCAATGGCACGGTCAACCTCGGCGCGAACACGTTGACCATCGGCGATGCCACCAATGGTGTGTTCAGTGGTTCGATCGGCGGCACCGGTGGACTGATCAAGGAGGGCACCGGTACCGAAACATTGACCGGCACCAACACTTTCACGGGCGGCACCACCATCAACGCCGGCACGCTGGCGATCGGCGCCGGTGGCAGCCTGGCCGCAACCGGTGCAGTGAACCTGGCCAACGCCGGTACCGGTTTTGACATCTCCAGCGGTGGCAACCAGGCCATCGGTACATTGTCCGGCGTCGCCGGCAGCACGATCAGCCTTGGCGGCAACACACTGACCACCAACGCAGCGGGCAACAGCACCTTTGCCGGGGACATCAGTGGCGCCGGTGGCCTGGTCAAGAACGGTGCCGGCGTGCTCGGCCTCACCGGCAACAACACCTTCGGTGGCGGAGTGGCGCTCAATGCCGGTGGTCTGTCGCTGGGCAGCAGTGGTGCCCTGGGCACCGGCACGCTGACCGTAGGCGGTGACGCCACGCTGGACGGCAGTGTGCCGCTGACCCTGGCCAACAACGTGCAGCTGGCAAGCGGCACGTTGACCCTGCTGGGGGGCACGCCGCTGACGCTGGACGGTGACATCGCCGGCAGTGGCAGCCTGCTCAAGGATGGTGCGGCGACGGTGACCCTGGGCGGTGCCAGCAGCTACACCGGCACCACGACGATCAACAGCGGCACCCTGGCGGTCGCCGCCGGTGGCAGCCTGTCCTCGGCCAGCACGGTGAACCTGGCCGGCGCCGGAACGCTGGACATCAGTGCGGCCGGCAACCAGGCCATTGGTGGCCTGGCCGGTGTTGCCAGCGGCAACGTGGTGCTCGGCGGTTCCACCCTGACCACCGGCGGCAGCAATGCAAGCACCACCTTCGGTGGCACCATCGGTGGCAGCGGTGGCCTGGTGCAGACCGGCACCGGCACGTTGACCCTGACCGGCAACAACACCTACACCGGTGGCACCACCATCAACGGTGGCAGCACGTTGCAGATCGGCAATGGCGGCGCGACCGGTGCGATCGTCGGCGACGTGACCAACAACGGCGCACTGGTGGTCAACCTGTCGGGCAACACGACACTCGGTGGCACCGTCAGCGGCAGCGGTGGCCTGACCCAGGCCGGCAGCGGCACGCTGACGCTGACCGGCAACAATACCTATACCGGCGGCACCACCATCAATACCGGTGGCACCCTGCAGGTGGGCAATGGTGGTGCAACGGGGTCGATCATCGGCGACGTCGGCAACAACGGCAGCCTGGTGTTCAATGTGGGTGGCAACACTACGCTCGCGGGCGTGGTCAGCGGCAGCGGCGGTCTGACCCAGGCCGGTGCTGGCACGCTGACCCTGACCGGCAACAACACCTATACCGGCGGTACCACCATCAACACCGGCGGTACGCTGCAGGTGGGCAATGGTGGCGCCACGGGTGCGATCACCGGCAACGTCAGCAACAACGGCAGCCTGGTGTTCAACGTCGGCGGCAATACCACGCTTGGTGGCGTGGTCAGTGGCAGCGGCGGGTTGACCCAGGCCGGCAGCGGCACGCTGGTCCTTACCGGCAACAACACCTATACCGGTGGCACCACGATCAACACCGGCGGTACCGTGCAGATCGGCAACGGCGGCGCCAGCGGCGCGGTCACCGGCAACATCACCAACAACGGTGGCCTGGTGGTCAACACCGGCAGCACCACCACGCTGGGTGGCAGCATCAGTGGCGCGGGCAGCATCGTGCAGGCCGGCCCTGGCCTGCTCAACTTGGGCGGCAACAGTGGCGGATTCACCGGTACCGGTCAGGTCACCGGTGGTAGCCTGAATGTCACCGGCACCGTCGGTGGCCAATGGACCATCGGCAGCGGCACCACGTTGTCGGGTACCGGCACCATCGGCGGCAGCGCTGGCGGCGTCACCGTGAGCAGCGGCGGTGTGCTGTCGCCGGGCAACGGCCCGGGCAATGGCAGCAGTGGCGGCAACGGTACGGGCGCGATCACCGTGGGCGGCAACCTGACCCTGGCACCGGGCAGCACGCTGTCGGTCGACCTGGGCGCTACCGGCAGTGACGTGGTGCAGGTGGGCGGCAGCGCGAACATCGGTGGTGCATCGGTGGTGGTCAATGCCATCGACCCGAACACCAGCTACCAGCAGGGCCAGCAGTACACGATCATCAACGCAGGCGGCGGCGTCAGCGGGCAGTTCGTACCGCCCACCACCACCTCGGCGTTCCTCTCACTGAGCCCGGTCTACACAGCGAATGCCGCGCAGCTGAAGATCGATGTGAAGCAGACAGCGGCCTTCGTCACGGCTGCGCAGACCCGCAACCAGCTGGGCGTGGCATCGGCGCTGGACAGCCTGCCGCAGACCGGCGCGGCGCTGGGCCTGTACAACACGCTGCTGGCCTACGACACCGCCACCGCGCGCAACGCGTTCAACCAGCTCTCCGGTGAAGTGCATGCAGCCAGCCGTGCAGTGCTGCTGTACGACAACTACCTGGAAGAGGGCATCCGCCAGCGTCTCGGCAGCGAGTTGCCGACGGTGCGTGGCGAGCGTGCTTCGGCATGGCTGGCGGGTAGCGGCAAGGTGTTCAAGCAGGACGGCGATGGCAACGGTGACGAGATCCGTGCCAACCGCAATGCACTGATGGCCGGCGTCGATTGGAAGCTCGGCGAGCATGTGGTGCTGGGTGCGGCGGCGGGCAGCGAGCGGCTGGATACGCGGCTGTACGATCGCCAGTCGCGTGCACGCCTGCGTGGCAACACCTATGGACTGTATGCGCAGGGCGAGTGGAACAACGGATTTGCGGTCGGTGGCAGTGTGTCGCGCGGCGATTACCGCACGCGCACCACGCGTGAAGTGCCGCTGCTGGCACAGACGCTGCACAGCCGCCAGGATTCGGATGTCACCATCGCCGAGATCGAAGGCAGCTGGACCTGGACCCATGGCAGGACGCAACTGCAACCGTATGTGCAGTTCACCAAGCACTGGGTGGACAGCGATCGCGCGGTGGAGCAGGGCGGCAGCGCGGCGCTGGTGCTGGAGGGCGGCAAGGACACGCTCAATGTCAGCACCGTCGGCGTACGCGGCCGCTGGGATGTGGGCAGCGGCGAGCGCTATCCGGCACAGCTGACGGTCGGCCTGGGCTGGCAGCATGCGTCCGGTGACACCGACGTGGCCAGCCGGCAGAGCTTCGCCGTCGGTGGCACGGCGTTCGATGCCTACAGTGCCGTGATGGCGCGCAACGCACTGGTCAGCCAGGTCGGTGTGGCCGTTGGCCTGGGACGCAGCAGCCAGCTGTCGCTGTTCGTGCAGGGCCAGCATGGCGACGGTCGCAACGATATCGGTGGCCAGTTGAACCTGCGCGTCGGGTTCTGAGCCAGCGCGTGTCTTCGACGGATCCACGCCATGCGTGGATCCGTCGAGAGCCGGGTTACAGCACCCGCTGCATTTCCACGGCGTCGATTCCGGCGCCGTGGCCATCGGCTACCACGCGTACCACCTGGAAGCCGAGGCCGGCATAGAAGCCCTGCGTGTGCTGGCTGGTGCTGAGCGTGATGCGCTGGACCGATGGGTCTGTTTCAGCCTGTTGAAGCCGGGCCACTGCCAGCGCGCGTCCCAGCCCCTGTCTGTGGCGACTTCGTTCGACCATGCCCCAGCACAAGCTGGCGCTGCCATCGCCGCAGTGCCAGAGGCCGCCGCAGGCCACCACCTGGCCCTCGACCTCGATCACCTGGAAGGCGCGTGGCACGGCGTGTTCGTGCAGGAAGCGCTCGAAGTCACCCCGCTCTGCGGGTGCGAAGTAGGTGGGCACGTTGCTGTCGAAGATCGACAGGCAGGCGGTGACGTCGGTGCAGCGGTAGGGGCGGGGTGTCATGAATGACTGTCATCGTGGTGGCGGGCACATTGTGCGCCATATCCGGACCATTGATGTCCGGATATGGCGAGCCCGGAAACCGGTCCGGACGCAGACTGCGGGTCCTCGCCATCAGGAGGTTCCATGTCCAACGTTCACCAGAACTTCGTTCAACTCCATCAACGCGCTGGTCTTTATGTGCTGCCCAACGTATGGGATGCCGGTGGCGCCCGCCTGGTCCAGCAGCTGGGAGCTGTCGCGGTGGGAACATCGAGCGCTGCCATGGCGTGGTCCTGCGGTTATGCCGATGGCGGTGCGCTGCCGGATACCGCGCTGCTGCAGCGGGTTTCAGAAATTGTTGGTGTGACCTCGCTGCCGGTCACGGTCGATATCGAGGACGGTTACAGCGATGTCCCCGATGCGGTCGCTGAGCGGGTGCTGCGCCTGGTGAAGGCGGGTGCGGTAGGGATCAACATCGAAGATGGTGCCGGCAGCCCTGCGGCGCTGGTGGACAAGATCACCGCCATCCGTTCGGCGCTGGGCGGACGACCGCTGTTCATCAATGCGCGCACCGATGTGTATCTGCGCGGTCTGGCCGAAGGGGATGAGGCGGTGGGAATGAGCATCGATCGGCTGCAGGCCTATGCACGTGCCGGTGCCGACGGCGGCTTCGTGCCCGGGCTTCGCGCGCTGGACGAGGCTGCTGCAGTTGCCAGCGGCGTGTCGCTGCCTCTCAACCTGATGTGGCTGCCAGGGATGGCGCCGTTTGCTGCGCTGTCGCAGGCCGGTGTGCGGCGGCTGAGCGCGGGCCCGGCCTTGTTCATGCACGCATGGACAGCGATGGCTGTGGCGACCACGGATTTTCTCGGCGGTGTCATGGCGATGCCCGAGGGCGCACCGGGCTATGAGGCCTTGAACCAGCTGTTCAGCGACAGGTGAGGGCGCCAAGGCGGGGGGCGCCGACAGGCTCGACCACGGGCAGGTAGTCGATGCGACCGGGCCGAGGCATCCACGCATGGCGTGGATCTACTGTCGTATCTGGGGGAACAAGCCCCTCTGTTGAGGGGCTGCCCCGACAGGGGCGGGGAGAGGCCGGCCAAGCGTGCGGAACGCGCGTCGCGTCCCCAGCCAGATAAATAAAAAGGGCTGCTGTCCGGCTCTACCCCTGCAGGCCGTCGAACCTGGGCGGACGCGGTTCCTTCGGTCATCCACGCATGGCGTGGATCTACTGCCGTAGCTGGAGGAACAAGCCCCTCTGTTGAGGGGCTGCCCCGACAGGGGCGGGGAGAGGCAGGCGAAGGGAGGGGCCCAAACGTTGCGCAGCAACGTTTGGGGCGAAGCGCGCGCAGCGCACTTCGCGTCCCCAGCCAGATAAATAGATAAGGCCTGCTGTCCGGCTCTACTCCTGCAGGCCGTCGAACCTGGGCGAGCGCGGTTCCTTCGGTCATCCACGCATGGCGTGGATCTACTGCCGTATCTGGGGGAACAAGCCCCTCTGTTGAGGGGCTGCCCCGACAGGGGCGGGGAGAGGCCGGCGAAGGGAGGGGCCCGAA
>Ga0182006_1001807_pt1 | contig 12320 bp, 9 predicted proteins | sample Sormic07211104_1_FD_123022 | JGI IMG/M metagenome (GOLD analysis project Ga0182006, IMG submission 123022) | Rhizosphere microbial communities from Sorghum bicolor, Mead, Nebraska, USA - 072115-104_1 MetaG | ecosystem: Host-associated > Plants > Roots > Rhizosphere | place: USA: Nebraska...
CACCAGTGCGCGGCGGCATCGGTGATCGCATCGTATTCGGCTTCCGAGAGAGTGTCTTGGGTCATTGACTCGTCCTGATTTCGCTCATTCTAACCTCGCCGGCAGGCTGCCGAGAACATCCGTCATGGCATTTACCCATCAACGTGGAACTTATTTTTCCCTGTGGCGCCCAAAAAACAGGAAGCAACTGCCTACTATCCATAAATGGAGTGAAAAAATGATCAAACAGACATTCGCAGCCCTGATTGCCACCGCCGGTTTGCTCAGCGCCGGTGCCGCTCTCGCGGACAAGCCAGGCGCAGGCTGGATCACCATCGAAAAAGCCATCGAAGTCGCCAAGACCAAGGCCGGTTATGTCGAGCTCTATGAGATCGGTGCCGACAATGACGGTTACTGGGAAGGCGAAGGGCGCAAGGCCGATGGCAGCGTTTACGAATTCCGCATCGATGGGGCGTCGGGCAACTTGCTGCGTGATCAGAAGGATTAACGCACCGTTACAACCTTTGCTGTATGTACGAAATGCGCTGGCGTCGAGCCAGCGCATTTTTTGTAACAGCATTTATGAAGATGACGGCACGGATGACGTCCCGCTTGTTTCAGGTGCCGGTAATGGTATGGGCGCCGGGGGCGGATCGAGGACTTGTCCGAGCTCGCTGATCAGCAACGCGATCGAGTCGGCATTAGCCAGAATCACTTCGATACGTGGCTCAGTCGCAAGCGGATCGCGAAACGCTTTGCGTGCATCGGCAATCGTCGTGGTTTTGGTCAGTCTGAGAATCTTCTTGTATTCGTTGATCTGCAGTGGCGATTGGTCCAGATCCACCCGTGCGCCGTCCGGTTGTTTCTCGCTAAACAGGCGCGAAGGTGTTGTAGATCGAGACAGCGCTTTGCGCAGTCTTTCCAGATCGGCTTTGAGCAGCCGCCCGTCTGACGATGTTGTATCAATCAGTTGCGTATACGGCGCCCTGGCTTCGACGGAGGCCAGATCTTCGCTGTCGCAAATCAGGTGCGACAGCTCATGGATCAGCGTGACCGCACGTGCGTGGGAATCAACATTGAACCTGGCGGGCAAAACCGGCGTGTAGGCATCCATGCCCGGATTAAAGAAATGTTCGGTGAGATGGACAATCCGTCGCTTGTCCTCCTTGAAAACAAAGGCCACGGTGTCATCGTCGTAATAGGCGTTCAGCCCGGCGAAGAAACGCTCGGTATAAAGCAGGTCATCTACGGGATCGGTCAGCTCTCGACAAATCGGCAGGATCACCTTTTCGATTTTGCGCAGCAGGAAGGGGGTCACTTGCGGCACTTCGAAGAACTGCCTGAGCACGGTTTCCACCCGAGTACCACCGAGGTTGTCGCGATGCACGACGAAGTTGTGCAGGCAATTCAGGGCATAGGTTCGCGCCCGGCCGACTGCCTGCTGTATGACAAAGGCCCTGGCCGGGTATCGCCGATGAATCTGCGTCATGCCCTGGGCCTGGATGTACATCAGGATTGACCGACTGCGCTCGACTTCTTCTTGCTGCATCTTGCCGCGTTTTGATCGGCAGCGCTGGACGGCGTGGCCTGGGCGCGCGAATACCAGTCGGGAGTTTTTCTGCTCGAGCGCCGGCCCCTCGCCGCCATCCGGTTTGCGCACGAACCAGACTTTGTCCGACTGGACCACGGGATAGACCTTGCCGGCAATCGCAGCGTATTTGTGCAATTTCGACGCGTCGGCGTACACCAGCTTATTGCTCTCCAGCTTGAGGTCTTCCAGCGCCGTGGCGGTTTCGAAGCGTTGCAGGTTGGCTCGAGAGCACGTTGTCGGAGGCACTTTCGACCAACGCGGGGCAGCCTTCGCCGGTGTGTCTGCTTGGGTTTCAGTTGCGGTCGACGCGGTCGACGCGGTCGACGCGGTTGACTCAGGCTCGGCGGCAAATTCTGACGTTCCTGCTTCCGGCTCCGGATCCCAGGCCAGGCGACCCAGGCTCAGCATGGACAGGGCACCGGCGATAAAACTCTTGAGGGCGTTGGCCCAATGATGATCCTGAAGGTCTTCGGCCGAGTCCTTGAAATCCCGGAAGCTCTTCCAGAGGAACAACAGCGAAGCGAGTTTTCCCGGCAGCAAGTGCGGAACCAGACGGATACCGTGGCTGAAGAGCGACTTTGCCGCTTCCCAATCGGATTGAGCATTGATCTGCGGTTGGCTGTCGAGCAGTCGTGGCAAGAGGCTGAGGGTGTCTTTATGAAAACGTTCGAGCGCATTGCCGTGAATGGCGCTGTCCTGAAGCGCGATTTCACTCGATTTGCCGATCGTGATTTTCAACAGATTCTTGAAGATGGCCTGCTGTGGGGCCGGCAGACGCCTGATAACCAGATCCTGGAACTGCCCGGGAGTATTCAGCGCGTCGATCAATTGATCCTGGTTTTCGAACTCGCGAAATACGAACCTGGAGTAGGGCGCATAGAGCACCCGTGGGCCGGTTTTTCCTGCGCCAGGCCCGAATACATACAAGCCGAGCGCCTCGACGGGACTGGCGAGCGCGGTTTTGATCAACAGCAGCGGGCTGGCAATCGCATCAGCATCCTCGACCATCGCACGCGCAACCCCGCCTGGCATATCGAGCACTTGGCAGACGTAGTCGTAGCCGGTATCTGACAGCTGTTGTTGCAATTTCAACGCATGCGCGTGCTGGACCAACTGCCAGGGCAACTGAAGGAGGAACCGCTGTTTGCGGGCGCGCGCAGCGTCATTGTCCGCTGTCAGCGCTTCGGTCACTTTGCTCGTGTAGGTCGTGGCGACTTCCAGCGACTGCAACAGTTGGCGCACGGCGGCCTGGTCAAGTTTTTCCGGTAATGCCGTGACCGTTTTCGAGGCTACTTCGAAACCGGTGCCTTGCACGATGTTGTAATGATGCAGGGCAAATTCCAACAGGTCGCATGCAGGTCCGGCGAGGGTAAGGTTGGGCGTGATCAGGATGTCCTGTGGCTTGAGTCCGTTGCCGGGGAACCTGGCGTCGAGCAATGTTTTCAAGGTCTGCTCTACATGTGTGGCCAAAGCCGGGACGCCGTCGAGGAAATCCTTGCCATCGATAAACGCTCGGCGCATTTCATCCAGCAGCGCGAGCTGCGTTCGTTGCTCTGCCATGGGTGCCAGGCGCAACCAGTCGGGATAGTCCAGATGAGTGGAGACTGCCTGCGCGAGCTTGATGGCCCGGCTCAGATTGGTATCGATGACCCTGTTCTTCATATGACCGAGCATGTTCGCGAGCTGTTCTTCGTCCTTGATGCACGCCCGCAGCTGCTCACACTCAGCCAGATAATGTTCAATGGCCGATTGCATGCGATCGCGTGCGACGCTGTTTTCGATCAACTGAAAAGTGCCGAGCGTGTACTGTTGATCCAGCCGACGTTGCACTGGCGACAGATTTTCCAACAGAGTGTGGCTCTGGTTGTTGTCGTCCAGTCGCCGTTGCAATTGTTTGCACGCGTTGCCGATATCGTCGAACAACTCCAGGCCGTTGGCCGGTGTCCAGAGCACGCAGTGCCCGGAATGCGCGTCGTCCATGCCGCCGCGTTCGGTCATCAGCAGGCAATACGCAAGCGGCAGCGCGCCGCTTTGGCCAGAGCAGGTCAGAGAGAGTGACCAGGCGTCCGGGCGGAAACCGTTGATTGACTGACGATCGTTACGTGTCGCGGGCCTGGCATCAAGAACGGTATCGACAATCTTTCGTTCAATACCCGGTGATGCATCATTGAGGCTGCGCATCTGTGCTTCACCGCGCAGGCCATCCTCGAACGCTTTCGCCAGCTTCCAGCGAATGCTTTCCAGAAACGCCCGCTGGTCAGTGTCGAGCGCAGTCGGCTGTTGTGCAAAATTGCTGGCAAGGCTTTCCAGGTCGGCGTTCAGGCTTCTGGCCAGTTGCGTAGCCTTGTCTGCCTGCACACGTGAGGAGGGTGGGCTGATGGAAAACAGCGGTCGGGTGCTCCAGCGTGCATGGATGCCGGTTTTGAGCAGGCGTTCGTGAATCATCGAGCGGATATCCAGCGCCTTGTCGAACAGCGCATGAATGTCGGTGGCACGTTCGCTCTGGCGAAAACACTGCAAAGCAAATTCGACGTTTTGCCGCTGTTTGGTAATGATCGCCTCGAACAGCGTCGTCATGATCTCACCAGCGATGTTTTCTCCGGACACCTGAGCGTTGGTGAAACCCAGAAAGCGATTGCGCTCCTCAAGGCTCATCAACCCGTACAGCTCGTCTTCGTGTCCGGCCGCAGTGAGCTTGGCAGTCAGCGTCTGCTTGAGATCGACGTAGTTCGTGAGCACTTGCGTGCCCTGGCTGGGCGTGTAGAGGTAAGCCTTGTCATGGTTGATCATCAGCGAGCCGGCCAATTCGACGTAAGCAGCCTCTTCGCTCACACACACTGTTTCAAAGGTCGGTCGCCGTACTGCTACGGCAGGTTCGCGGATCAAGGTGTGCAGGGCATCGAACTCGCCGGCAGAAAGGATTCCGGTTTCCCGCTTGATCATCAGATCCGCCCGTGCCTGGTCTTGCAGTGTCCGGCTGAAGAACGTGCGTCGCGGGGAACTCTCGAATGACGCGGAATTCCAGTAAGTTTCCAGTTGCCGAAAAAGCAGAATGGTCAGCTTGCCCGATGCTGACTTGATCGCAGTTGACCAGGCTGACTGGTCATCTGCGGCGGCTGACCTGGCGGGGTGAGAAAACTCGACGGTCTGGCCACGGGGCCAGCCCTGCCGGCGAAAGTGCAGCAGCAGCGCTTCACTCAGCGACAGCGACTGGGTTGGCTGCCTGACTTCACCGGCGGTCTGCGCAGTAGTCGGGTAAAAACTGACCCGAGTTGCCGATTGTTGCAGGTCGCCAAAGTGCGTCTCGAGTTGTGCATCGAGAATGGTTTGCAACAAACTGGAGAGCGAAGGCAGGCGTTTGAGCTCGTCCAGCATATCGTTCGCGCAAGCGCTCAATGAGGCATTGATCGCGCTTGACTGGTCTTCGAATACGTCCCCTGTGATCGTTTCGCGGGTCATGGTCATGCCGCGCTTTTCCACCAGTTCCTTGCGCATCGATACCGTGAGAAAAGCCAGCAGATCGTCCTCTTCATCGGCACTCTCGAGGCGCGTTTGCAACGCCTGCGTCAGCGCTTGCTCGTCGCTGTATTTTTTCAGGCCGTCGTAGGGAGTATAGAGAAACACGCCGTGGTCATCCGGTCCGGTACCGAGGACGAAACTACCGGCCAGCGGTACGGGCAATTGCTTGTCGGCATTGAGCAGGATGCGTTCGGCCCGCATCGGCGGCGTCTGTTCGCTACGCAGGGCGTGAGTCGCCAGTTGCACATGTGCAAGCCAGCTGAAGTCTTTGCTGTTCAGACCATGGGCTTTGGCCAGGCCGGCATGCAGGCCGGGGGATTTCAGAATATCGGGAAACAGCAGTGGTGCGATCGTACTGGACATCATCGAAGCTCTGAGCGGGAAGCCGTCGGGCAGGGACGCAACCATAAATCCACGACTGGCAGCACTTGCGGTATCCAGTTACCGCACTTGGCAAGGGTAAATGTGCACCCGACAGCATCAGAGTTGCCGATCGATCCAAGGGTTGACAGCCGACGGCTCTGGCGTCGTTAATCGGTGGGCATATCGACCGTACGCTGTTGTTCCCTCCAATAATCATTCTGGAGCTTCAGATGTCTGCGCCACACGATCAGGGTTCGTCCTCGTTATCCCTCGAAGCACTCACGCAACTGCTTGAAACGATTTTCCTGCGGCACGGCACCTCCAGCGAAGTGGCGCGTGTGCTTGCGGCCAACTGTGCCGGCGCCGAACGCGATGGCGCTCACAGCCACGGCGTATTCCGTATGCCCGGTTATGTCTCGACGCTGCAAAGCGGCTGGGTCAACGGCCATGCGGTACCACAGGTGGAAGACGTTGCGCCTGGGTTTGTCCGCGTCGATGCCGGCAATGGTTTTGCTCAGCCGGCATTGGCCGCGGCCCGACCGCTGCTGGTGGAAAAGGCCCGTCATGCCGGGATCGCGGTGTTGGCGATTCGTAACTCGCACCATTTCGCCGCACTGTGGCCGGATGTTGAACCGTTCGCCGATGAAGGCCTGGTGGCGTTGAGCGTGGTCAACAGCATGACTTGCGTCGTACCTCATGGGGCTGATCGGCCGCTGTTCGGCACAAACCCGATCGCCTTCGCGGCGCCAAGGGCCAATGCTGCGCCGATTGTTTTCGACCTCGCCACCAGCGCCATTGCCCATGGCGATGTGCAGATCGCAGCGCGCAAAGGTGAAAAACTCCCGGCCGGAATGGGTGTCGACGGCCTCGGCCAACCGACCCAGGATCCCAAGGCAATTCTCGAGGGTGGGGCGTTGCTGCCGTTTGGCGGGCATAAGGGGTCGGCGCTGTCGATGATGGTCGAGTTGCTGGCGGCGGCGTTGACTGGCGGCAATTTTTCCTTCGAGTTCGATTGGTCCAACCATCCCGGCGCGAAAACACCGTGGACCGGTCAGCTATTGATTGTGATCGACCCGGACAAGGCGGCCGGACAAAGTTTTGCCCAGCGCAGCGAGGAACTGGTGCGGCAGATGCACGGCGTCGGGCTCAAGCGCCTGCCGGGGGATCGACGGCATCTGCAGCGCAGTCGCTCGATGGCACAAGGGATCGCCCTGGATGAGCAAACGTTGCGGCAGTTGCGCGAAATGGTAGGGGCGTCGGTTGCGCAGGCATAAAAAAAGCGAACCGCAAGGTTCGCCTTTTTTGTGACGCTGAACTCAGCGACGGCCGAGCAGCAGCCCCACCACCAGGCCGAAACCGGCGGAGATCGCTACGGTCTGCCATGGATGACCACCAATGTAGTTCTCCGTGGCTTCGACGGCAGGTTTGGTGCGGTCGCGCACGCTGGACACCGAGTCCAGCGCCAGCTGCAGTTTCTGGGCGATTTGTGCACGCAGCGTTTCTGCTTCTTCGCCTACCAGTGAAGCGCTGCTCTTGAGCAGTTTGTCCGATTCTTCGATCAGAGCCTGAAGCTCGCTGAAAGCTTGATCCTTGATTTGCTCTTCGGCAGCTTGCGAGGCGGTTTTACGGGCCATTGGGTGACTCCTTGCAGGTGAATGGACAGTGACCAATGGAGTGTAGCGGCAGGCGAAAAGTTGCATGTCATTCGCGGCCAAGGGGAAAACCTGCACCGGAAATTTGTGCCGAGCGTGTAAGATGTCGCCATTTTACGCAGCAGGACAAATTCCCATGAGTTTCAATCTGGCCGACAAATCCCTCGCAGAGCGCGCAGCGCTGGAAGATGAGAAATCCCGTCTGTTCGAACTCTGGCAGAACAATCTGGGCAAAGCCAAAGGCGAAGCCGCGCGCCTGTTTGGCGAGCGTTCCAAGCGCAAGGGCAAATGGGCCGAGTGGGTCCGCGCCGAGCTGGACGGCATGTCGCCGCCGGAGTTCGCCAACATGGTGCGCAGCGAAGTCAATCGCCTGATGGCGGCGAACAAGTAAAGCACTTCACGTCTGGCTGAACGTGGCGGCAATCGCCTCGCGAACCTTGACCAGCACCGGATCGATCTGCGTGCTGGTGCGCCAGCCCAGCTCCACCGGATAGCGCGGCAAAGCCAAAGGGCAGGACAGCAATGCCAGCCCGCTCAACGCCGCGATGCTTTCTGCGGCATGGGCTGGAATGGTCGCCACGGCCTGACTGCCCTTGAGCAGAAACGGCAGCGCGGCAAAATGGGTAGTCGAGGCGCAGACCCGGCGGCTCAGACCCACTGCCGCCAAGCCCTCGTCGGTAATGCCGATAAAGCCGCCGGACGACACCAGAATGTGCTCGCACGCAACGAATTCCTGCAACTCGATCTGCTGCTGGCCGGGCGCGAGACTGGCAGGGTCGACGAGGCACGCGTAGCCACCTTCACCCAGCACCTGACGACTGAGCAGGCGCTCGGCAAAGCCGCCAGCGGTGATCGCCAGGTCGATGCTGCGTTCCATCAATGCGCGAGCGACGATCTGGCTGTGGGTCTGGCGAAAGATCAGTCGCAGCTTCGGCGCGCGACGAGCGATTTCCTCGATCAGGCGGCGCCCGTAGGCAATTTCAAAATCATCTGACAGACCAATCGCTACCGAGCGCCCGTCGTATTGATTCGCCGCCGGATCGAGCATGGCCAGACTTTGCCGGCATTTGTTCAAGGCATCGCTGATCACGGGTTTGAGCTGACTGGCTTGCAGGGTCGGCGCCAGTCCGCGCCCGGTGCGCACAAACAGCTGATCACCATATACCTCGCGCAAACGGCGCAACGCCGCACTGACTGCCGACTGCGTCACGCCAAGGCGCAGGGCCGCGCGGCTGGCGCTGGATTCCTCGTGCAACGCTTCGAAGACTTTCAGCAGGTTGAGGTCGATGTCGGCGATATTCATTTGGCTCATATCATTCAGCAGCGCGAAGGGCTTTATTCATGATCGCGTGTCGCTAGAGAATCGGCAACACCTGAACCTGATGGAGTAAACACAATGGCCAAATCCATAGTCGCTGCGCTGCAGATCGGCGCCGCGCCCGGCGGCAAAGGCGAAACCCTCGACCAGATCCTCAGCTGGGAAGACACGATCCGCGAATCCGGCGCGGCGCTGGTGGTAATGCCGGAAGCCCTGCTCGGTGGTTACCCGAAAGGCGAGGGTTTCGGCACCCAGTTGGGTTATCGACTGCCCGAGGGGCGCGAGACCTTCGCGCGGTATTTTGCCAACGCCATTGATGTGCCTGGCGCGGAAACCGAGGCGCTGGCCGGGTTGTCAGCGCGCACCGGGGCCAACCTGGTGATCGGCGTCATCGAGCGCGCCGGTAGCACGTTGTATTGCACGGTGCTGTATTTCGACCCTCAGGCAGGACTGATCGGTAAACACCGCAAACTCATGCCTACAGGAACCGAGCGACTGATCTGGGGCAAGGGTGACGGCTCGACTTTGCCGGTGTTTGACACCCAGGTCGGCAAGCTCGGCGCGGTGGTGTGCTGGGAAAACATGATGCCGCTGCTGCGCACGGCAATGTATGCCAAAGGTGTTGAAGTCTGGTGCGCACCCACCGTTGATGAGCGCGAGATGTGGCAGGTCAGCATGCGCCACATCGCCCATGAAGGCCGTTGTTTCGTGGTCAGCGCCTGTCAGGTGCAGGCCTCGCCGAATGATTTGGGGGTGGAAATTGCCAACTGGCCGGGTGATCGACCGTTGATTGCTGGCGGCAGTGTGATTGTCGGGCCGATGGGCGACGTACTGGCGGGACCGCTGCGTGGCGAGGCGGGATTGCTGACGGCGCAGATCGACACGGATGAACTGGTCCGCGCGCGGTATGACTACGATGTGGTCGGCCACTATGCGCGGCCGGATGTATTCGAGTTGACCGTCGATGAGCGCGCGAAGCCGGGGGTGCGGTTCAACTCCTGACCTTGATACTTGTAGAGAACCTGTGGGAGCGAGCCTGCTCGCGAAGACGTAGGCACCATAAATATCGCAGTTGCCTGAACCACCGCCTTCGCGAGCAGGCTCGCTCCCACAGGGGCTGTGTGTTGCTCTGCCGATTGCGAGCGCGGACTACCAGGTCGCCGCGCTCGCCTTGGGCAGGCTCAACTTGCCGCTATCGGTAAAGCGCATCGTGCCGAACACCCCACCGGCCAGTTTGCCGCGCAGCACGTAGGGCAGGTTATCGAGGCTTTGCGTCTGGCTCAGGCCCAAGGTCTGGCGCAGGAACGAGAACGCCGAGACGCTGACAGGCACCGTGACAATGGCTTCAGAGAAACGCGGGATCGAACCGCTCTGATCGCTCACACCCGAAGCCAGCGAATGCCCATTGACCTCCAGATCCAGTGCGATGCCGTTGTAGTCGATCGCCGTCTCATTGGGATTCTGCACGCGCAGCTTGATGGCGAAGCGCACTTCCAGTTCCTGACTCGGCAACGGCTCAAGGCCTACCACGTTGATGTTCACCGGGTCGCGGTTGGGAAACAGTGCGCAGGCGCTGAGCGACAACAGCAGAAGCGACAGGATGACGGCGTGGACGCGGCGCATAAGAATCTCTCGACAAAAAAGGGCTGAACCGTTGCCGGTGCTGCCCTTTTTTCCAAGGCGCGACGTCAGCGGTTCAACTGTGCGACAGCCGCCGCTTGGCTGGGTTCACCTTTGGCGGTGACGTCGGGGTTTTCCATGACCTGCAGAATCGACGCTTCCGGGTCGAAATCGTCTTCTTCCAGTTCGATGAATTCTTCGGGTAGAAAGATGTTCAGCACGATAGCGCACAACGCACCGACAGTGATCGGCGATTCGAAGATGTTGCGCAGCGCTTGCGGCAGTTCGCGCAGGACTTCCGGAACCGCCGCGATGCCCAGGCCCATGCCCAGGGAGATCGCCACGATCAGCATGTTGCGCCGATGCAGACCGGCCTCGGCGAGGATCTTGATCCCGGCCACGGCGACGGTGCCGAACATTACCAGCTCGGCGCCGCCCAGCACTGGTTTCGGCATCAACTGCAACACCGCGCCGATCATCGGGAATAAACCGAGCAACACCAGCAGCCCGGCGATGAAAAACGCCACGTAACGGCTGGCCACCCCGGTCAACTGGATCACGCCGTTGTTCTGCGCAAAGGTGACCATCGGCATGCTGTTGAACACTGCTGCCATGGCCGAGTTGAGACCATCGGCGAGCAGGCCTGATTTGATTCGACGGATGTACAGCGGGCCTTTGACCGGTTGCCGCGAGATCATCGAGTTGGCGGTCAGGTCACCGGCCGCTTCCAGTGGCGACACCAGAAAAATCACCGCTACCGGCACAAACGCCACCCAATCGAAGTTGAAACCGTACTTGAACGGCACCGGCACGCTGACCAGCGGCACCTGGGGCATCGAAGCGAAATCCACCGTGCCCATCAGCCATGCCACCACGTACCCCAGGGTCAGGCCGATGACGATCGCGCCCAGCCGCAGAAACGGCACGTCGACGCGGTTCAGCACGACGATAGTGCCGATCACCAGCGCCGCGAGAAAGACATGACTGGCCGCGCCCAGGTCGGGCGCACCGAAGCCGCCGGCGATGTCGGTCATGGCTACTTTGATCAGTGACAGGCCCATCAGGGTGATGATCGTGCCGGTCACTACCGGCGTGATCAGCATGCGCAGCTTGCCGATGAACTGGCTGAGTACCATTTCAATGAATGCCGCGAAGAAGCACACACCGAAGATGGTCGAGAGGATTTCGTCAGTGCCGCCACCACGCGCCTTGACCATGAACCCGGCGCTGAGAATCACACTGATGAAGGAAAAACTGGTGCCTTGCAGGCACAGCAGACCGGAACCCACCGGGCCAAAGCGCTTGGCCTGCACGAAAGTGCCGAGGCCGGAGACGAACAGGGCCATGCTGATCAGGTAAGGGATTTCACTCTGCAGGCCCAGCGCGCCGCCCATGATCAGGGTAGGGGTGATGATGCCAACGAAACTCGCCAGCACATGTTGCAGCGCGGCGAACACGGTGGCGGTCAGGTGCGGACGGTCGTTGAGGCCGTAGATCAGGTCGTTGTTGCGCGGGGCTTTGTCAGAGGCGGTCATGGTCAGGTGCGCGCCGCGAGGCGGGGCCGGGTCAGAAAATGGGTGCGCAGAATGCCGCAAGCGGGCGGCGAGGGCAACGAGCAATAACTGCCTGAAAGGTCAGGTTTTTGGGCTCTGTGGGAGCGAGCCTGCTCGCGAAAGCGGCGGCTCAGTCTGCATCTCGGTCACTGACGAGCCGCCTTCGCGAGCAGGCTCGCTCCCACAATGATCGCCCACGCGCGTTAATCAGCAATGGCCAATCGCCCGTGGCATACTCCCGCGCATGAATTTCGACTCCCCCCTCAGTGTCTGGCAATACGCGGTCGACCACAAGGGCTTCATCCAGGATGAAGCTCAGGAACACGCAGTCTGGGCCTTGCAGAAATGCCACGAAGCCTTGCACGCCGATGCCCGTTCGGTCAGCGGCGTGTACCTGTGGGGGCCGGTCGGTCGTGGCAAGACCTGGTTGATGGATCAGTTCTACCTGAGCCTGCGGGTGCCGGCGCGGCGTCAACACTTCCATCACTTCATGGGCTGGGTGCATCAGCGTTCGTTCCAACTGAGCGGTATCGCCGATCCGTTGCGCGCGCTGGCCAAGGAACTCGCTGGCGAAGTGCGCGTGCTGTGTTTCGATGAGCTGTTCGTCAATGACATCGGCGACGCGATCATCCTCGGCCGGCTGTTTCAGGTGATGTTCGAGGAAGGCGTGGTGATCGTTTGCACATCCAATCTGCCTCCCGATGATCTATACGCCGATGGCTTCA
>Ga0182006_1001808_pt1 | contig 12319 bp, 11 predicted proteins | sample Sormic07211104_1_FD_123022 | JGI IMG/M metagenome (GOLD analysis project Ga0182006, IMG submission 123022) | Rhizosphere microbial communities from Sorghum bicolor, Mead, Nebraska, USA - 072115-104_1 MetaG | ecosystem: Host-associated > Plants > Roots > Rhizosphere | place: USA: Nebraska...
AACCTATATCAGACGTTGGAGATTAGAGCCAAAAGACCCAGAAGCCTACAACAGAGGAGAATTGGTTGAGCCAATAAAGCCAATTGTATATTATCTCGATCCTGCAACGCCTGAAAAATTAAAAAAATACATTAAACAAGGAATCGAAGAATGGCAGAAACCGTTTGAATCCGCTGGATTTAAAAATGCCATTATTGCCAAAGATGCCCCAACTAAAGAAGAAGATCCAGATTTTAGCCCAGAAGATGTTCGTTACTCTGTGATTCGATATGTCGCCAGTACAACACGAAATGCAGTTGGACCAAGTGTTTCAGATCCGAGAACGGGAGAAATTATAGAGAGTGATGTAATTTGGTATCACAATCATTTGCGTTCTTATAGAAATAGATATTTATTAGAAACTGGAGCAGCAAATCCGTCAGCGAGAACTTTACAGACGAGCGACGAAGAAATGGGAGAAATGATGCGAATGGTTATTGCACACGAGGTTGGGCATGCATTAGGTTTTCCTCATAATATGGGCGCAAGTTGTGCTTATGATGTGGAGAGTTATAGAAATGGGGATTTTACACAGCAAAACGGAATCTCAGCCAGTATAATGGATTATGCCCGTTTTAATTACATCGCACAGCCTGGAGATAAAAATATACGTTTTGTTCGTAAAATGGGTGCCTACGATCAATATGCTGTAAATTGGGGATACAGAGTGATCCCGAATGTGAAATCTCCACAAGAAGAAGTACCAACTTTAGACAAATGGATCTTGGATAAAGCAGGAAATCCGATTTATAAATTCGGAAAACAAAGTAGTGCTTTTGATCCTTCTTCTCAAACAGAAGACATTGGAAATAATTCGATGAAAGCAAGTTCTTACGGACTTAAAAATTTAGAATATGTAGCGAGTCATTTAAACGAATGGACCAGTAATGTTACTAATAATTACGAAGATTTAGACGAATTATACAAAGAGTTATTAGATTGCTGGAGTCGTTATGTTGGTCATGTTGTAACCAATGTTGGAGGAATTTATGAAAATACTAAAAAGCCAAATCAAGCAGGAAGTGTTTATGAAGTAGTGCCAAAAGCAAAACAAATTGAAGCGATGAATTGGCTTCAAAAAAATGCTTTTGAATCGCCAACCTGGATTGTAAATGTAAAAACGCTCCAAAATACAGAGTTTGCGGGTTACACAGAAAAGTTTAGAAGTCTGCAAGTAAGACAGCTTAATAATTTAATGACTTTAGGAAGAGTTGGAAGACTAATGGACAACGAAATTTTGAGCGGTGATAATTACAAAGCTTTAGATTTCTTCAAAGACATCCGAAGAGGAATTTGGAAAGAAGCTGCGGCGGCTTCAAATGTAACTGTTTATCGCAGGAACTTACAGCGTGCATATATTGACAGAATGGGATATTTAATGACTGAGGAAATTAAACCAACAGATAGATCTACTATTTATTATAACGTAACTCAATCTGATTTAAGAGCGTTAGTAAGAGGAGAATTAAGTGCACTACGAAAATCACTCGTTGCAGCAAAAGCAGGAGCAGTTAATACCGAAACCAAATATCATTATGAAGATTGTATCAAAAGAATTGATTTGATATTAAATCCGATAAAATAATACAAACAAAAAGAGGCTTTAACAGCCTCTTTTTTTGATCTCAATTACATTTTATCTTTTCGGTGATCTTTCATTTTATCTTTGTGTTCTTTTTGAATCGTTGTCCATTTTTTATATTGATCTGCATTCAAAATAGATTTCATTTTTGCATCAAAAGCTTTGTGATCCTCTTCCATTTGTTTTTTCATGGCTTTTCTTTCAGCGTCAGTTGGTTTTGCGTCACCTCGGCTTTTTTTCAGCGTTTCCATTTTTGTACTTCTGTCAGATAAAAGCTGGCCGACTTGTTTTTGCTGGTCAGCATTTAAGCTTAGATCAGTAGTTAATTTTTGCAAATGTGCCTGATCGCGTTCTTGCGGCGTTTTATGATCCCCTTTATGGTCTCCTCTTGTTTTATGATCTTTTTTAAGAGCCGTCCATTTTGTGTATTGATCAGCGTTTAGAATTGCTTTCATTTTAGCATCTGTAGCTTCTTTTTCAGCTGTTATTTGTTTTTTAAAAGCTTCTCTTTCGGCATCAGTCGGTTTTGTTTTGCTGTCTTTTCTAGACTCCTTAAATTTTTCTGCTTTGGCACTCTTTTCAGCTATAAGCTGTTTTACTTGTTCTTGTTGTTTTTTATCTAAATTCAATTCAGAAGTCAGTTTTTGTAAATGTTTTTCATTACGCTGTTCCGGAGTTAATTTTTCTTTTTGATCACGTGCCGGTTTCTGATTGATGTCTTGTGCAAAACTTACTACTCCAACGAATAATAAAGCTGCGATAAATAATTTTTTCATAATTCGTTTTTTTAAGATTATAGCAATTAGACTGCCACGATTTTATTAAGTTTAATCCAAATATGAAGTTTGTCTTTTATTTAACAGAAAGTATTAATGAAAGCATAAATAATAATGGAAATAAAAAAGAGGCCATTTAGACCTCTTTTATAAACTACTTTTAGTTGTTTTCTTTTTTATACTCTTTTACCTTTTCTCTCATTTTATCTTTTTTCTCTTCTTGCAAAGATTTCCATTTTGTGTATTGGTCAGCTTTTAAGATCGATTTCATTTTAGCGTCGTTTGCTGCAACTTCATCTTCCATTTGTTTTTTGAAAGCAGCTTTTTCTTCAGCAGTTGGTTTTGTAGTATTGTCTTTTCTTGCTTCTCTAAATTTTTCAGCTTTAGCACTTCTGTCAGCCAAAAGTTGTTTAACCTGTGCTTGCTGACTAGCGTCAAGACTTAATTCTGTTGTTAATTTTTGTAATTGTTTCTCATTACGCTGTTCTGGAGTCATTCTTTCTCTTTGCTCGCGTGATGGCTTTTGGTCCATGTCTTGTGCAAAACTTGCTATTCCAACAAATAACATAGCTGCGATAAATAATTTTTTCATTTTTTAAGTTTTTTTAATTGTTATAATAGTTAGACTTTATTAAACTAAATTGGTTTAATTTTTATTGTAAGAATTATTATTTATTTAACTATTGTGTTTTAGCTAATGAGCTTAAAGTGTTATAATTATGACTTGTTAAGGTATCTTAAAAAGTAGTTTGAAATTTAAATTTGTGGTTTGGTCTTAATTGGATATTAAAAAAAAGGAAAAAATGAAATTTTATAAATGTGAAAATTCAGTCACAGAAGATGACTTAATCAATATTGAAAAAAAGCTGAGAACTAAGTTACCATTAGATTTTAAATCTCATTACTTAAAATATAATGGAGGTAAACCAGATAAAACATTGTGGGTTGATAAAGAAGGTAAGATTGAAAGCATAGAAATTAGAGGTTTTATTCCATTGTTATATAATAAAGATTTTAAAGACAATCCTGTATTTTCTCAGCCAGAAAGAATTATTGAAGAATGGAAAGAGAAAAAAGTACCAATGGATTTGATTCCTTTTGTATGGGTGTGGAGTCATTCTTATATATGTTTAAATAGTTGTGATAATAAAATTTACCTTTTTGAACGTCACAAAGAGAAATTCAATCCAATATTAATTTCTGAATGTTTTCAGGATTTTATAGACAACTTGAAAGAAATAGAATCTGTTGAAGCTATTGATGTAAAAAGTATTGAACATAAATTTTGGGGCAAAGTTGCAGAAGATTGGGCAGGGATTTCAAGTGATAAATACTTCAAAATTCCTCACTTTAAAGATGAAAAGATTGTAATATTCTTAGGAGAAGAATTTGATGAAGATAGTGATGAAATTGAGGAACTTCCGACTAAAAAACAATTAGATAGTTTTGAGAAAACATTTAGTAGTTTTTTAGACAATATAGAAGATATAATAATTCAGATAAAAGAAGAGACATTTGATAGATATAAAAAGATCTATGCAAAATATTATGAAAATTCTAATGAATCAGGTAGAGCATCTCTGGATGTTGACACAAAAGACAAACATTGGGAATACATGAAAGATGTAAATTATATAAGAATATTAAAGAGCAATACTATCCAGATTACAATTCGTTATGGTTTAGATACCGAACATGGTGTAGAAATAAAATTAAGAAATAATAAGATAGTTGCAATTGGCGGAATAGCGGAAACTTAATTAGGAAAGAAATAAAAAGTTGCAAAGGACAGAAAGAGTTTCAATAGAAGCTCTTTTTTTTATACAAGAGATTAACATCAAACATGTTAAGACAATTCTAGGTCTTCAAAGTCAATTTCTTCAAATAAAAGTTGCGGGAGATTATGTACGTCCCTTTTTATAAACTATTAAATTTGTTTAATTATTGCATGTTTTTCAAAAATTGATACTATAAAACCTAAAATGAAATTATTCACTAAAAATAATAAGAATAGAGTCCTTAAAGCACTAGATGGAGAGCTTTCTTGTCAGAAATTAACTGCTCCAGAGCTTCATCAATTTGTTCAACATTGGAATTATGATGATGGTATTGAGCCTTTTAAATGGATTATAAAACAAAAATACCTTGATAAGGGAACGGCTCTTTGTTTGTATTGGATGCTTCAGCCAGATTATTTTTGTAACTTTAAGAATGAAGATGAAATAAAGGAAGATTTAAATTATCATAATTATCAGCTGATAAAAGAAATTGAGGAGAAATATGTCTCAGGTTTTTATACTGCTGCTAACTTTTCTTTTGATCCAAATGAAGAGTTTTTGGACCTAAATGCTAATGTAAAATGTATTCCTTCTGTAATGCTTGTAAAATCAGCAGGAGACGTTTTTGAAAAACAAGATATTGATTTTGCCTTTTTAAGAAAACCAACTGAAAAAGAATTAAAATCAATCAATACAAAAATAAATAATGCTCTAAAGATTATTCAGGTCTCTAATCCTGATTTTATATACGATCAAACCGACGAAGCTGTAGAAGCAATAATAGAAAGTGTGGAATATTGGAAAGAAAAAGATTTTAATCAACTAAAAATCACGAATCTTTCTTATTTATGGCTTGATTGTGTGAGACGCAAACACAATTGGGATTGGATTATTTGGGATTGGGAAACGGGAAATAACATTGGTGTTACAAATGCTTCAAAAGAATTAACCTGTCTTGCTGATACAATTATAAATCATACAATTGATGGATTTCAAAATTCTTCTATAATTGCTGATTTATATAAAGATCTGTCGGGAGTAAATAGTTTTTTCGATTTAAAAAAAGATCCTTACAGTGGAATTGGTTTGCTTTTTAGTACAGATCATTTAAAATTCAGAGAACAGTAATTTATATGCTTTCGTCAGAATTAATTGCTTAATTTAGTAAAACTAGAAATTAAGAACCAAAAACGATGTATTATGAGTTTAGAAATTAATGTAAAGAACAACAAAATTGCTTTTTTCTCAACACAGCCTTACGATAAAGCATTCTTTAATAAATATAATACTGATTTTGGTTTTGAACTGGATTTCTTTGAAACGCAGTTAAATCCGCAAACCGTAATTTTAATCGAAAACGCTTCGATTGTCTGCGTTTTTGTAAATGATATTGTGAACGAAGCCGTTATTAAACAATTAGCAGAAAAGAATGTAAAAATTATAGCCTTACGATGCGCCGGATTTAATAATGTTGATTTAGAAGCTGCTAAAAAATACAATATAAAAGTCTGCCGTGTTCCAGCTTATTCTCCGCAGGCAGTTGCAGAACATGCAATGGCAATGATTTTAACCTTAAACCGAAAAACACACAAAGCTTACAACAGAGTTCGCGAACAGAATTTTTCCTTAAATGGATTATTAGGTTTTGATTTATTTGGCAAAACAATTGGAATTATCGGAACAGGAAATATTGGTAAAGCTTTCGCAAAAATTGCTTTAGGTTTTGGCTGTAAAGTCTTGGCGTATGATATTGTTACCAATGAAGAAATGATAAAAGACGGCGTTTCTTTTGTTAGTTTAGAAGAGATTTTTAAATCGAGTGATATCATTTCGCTTCATTGTCCGCTAAACGATCAAACGAAGCATGTCATTAATAAAGACTCAATTGCTTTGATGAAAGACAGCGTTATGATTATCAATACAAGCCGTGGCGGATTAATAGAAACGGCCTGCGTTATTGAAGGCTTAAAAGAAGGTAAAATAGGTTATTTAGGAATTGATGTTTACGAACAGGAAGAAAAACTGTTCTTTAGAGATCTTTCAGCAGATATTATTCAAGATGATGCGATTCAGCGTTTAATGAGTTTTCCGAATGTTTTGGTAACAGCGCATCAAGCATTTTTTACCAATGAAGCTTTAACGCAGATTGCTTTGGTAACGTTCAATAATATAAAATCACTGGTAAGTCAGAATGATATTGAAAACAAAGCTGCTTTATTGGTTTAACAAACGTAATGTTGAGAATTTAAAATAAAGAAATTATGAGAAATACAATTTTAGCGGCAGTTATGATTCTGGGAATGATTTCATGTCAAAATAAAGATAAAACCGACGACAAAAGTATAATCAAAACAATTGCTGAAGACACTTTGTCAAAAACTGCTGCGGGAACTGCCGACGTAAGTGACGCTCCAGCAAAAGAAGATAAAACAGTTGACTTGATTCGAAAACAAGTGAATGTGTTGTTAAAAGTAGATCTTCCTGCAATGACAAAAGACGACCGTTATTTTTATTATGAAGCTTTTGATTTGAATAACGATCAAAAAAATGAATATTTTGTTGGTTTCTCCAATTCATATTTCTGCGGAAGCGGAGGATGTTCGGGGTATATTTTAAATAATGACGGAAGCGTTATTAATCGTTTCACAGTGACCGATTTTCCAATTTATGTAGCGACTTCCTCAACCGATAAATTTTATGATCTGATCGTGAAAAGCGGCGGAATTTCTCATCTTGTAAAAATGAAAAACGGAAAATATCCGTCAAATCCTTCTGTTCAGGAAAAATTAAAAGGCGATATTCCAAAAGAAAGTACAAAGGTTTTAGATATTCAAGGAAAGAATTTAGAGAAATATTCGTTTTAATCAGATCTTTTAAATACAAAACCCGACAGGTTTTTAAAACCTGTCGGGTTTGAATATTATAATCCCAAATTGGAATTTGAAATTTTCTAAAATTGGAATTTTAAAAAATTTATCCCACCAATTCCACAGTTTTAAACTCGCCGTCAACGACAACTTTAGTCAAACCATGTTTAGATAAATTTTTCATAGAAGCATCCCATTTTTTACCACTTAAATTCGCAGTGATTTTTAATTGTTGAAGATCCATTTTACTTTCGTTTCCTTTCAATAAATCTACGATAAATTTTTCTTCATCCGATAATTCAACCTGAGCTTGTTTTTTCTCCGGACGCATTTGTGGGAACAATAAAACTTCCTGAATCGAAGCATTATTTGTCAAATACATAATCAAACGATCCATTCCAATTCCCATTCCAGAAGTTGGAGGCATACCATATTCAAGCGCTCTTAAGAAATCCTCATCGATAATTCCGTTAGCTTCATCATCGCCTTTTGCAGCCAAACGCATTTGATCTTCAAAACGCTCACGCTGGTCAATTGGGTCATTTAATTCAGAGTAAGCATTTGCGATTTCTTTACCACAAACCATTAATTCAAAACGCTCTGTAAGATCTGGATTATCTCTATGCTCTTTACAAAGCGGAGACATTTCTTTTGGATAATCTGTAATGAAAGTTGGCTGAATATAATTTCCTTCACATTTCGCTCCAAAAATTTCATCAATTAATTTTCCTTTACCCATTGTTTCGTCAACCTCGATTCCCATTCCTCTTGCAGCTTCAAACAATTCTTGCTCTGTTTTTCCAGAGATATCAAAACCAGTAAAATGTTTGATAGAATCTGTCATTGTAACACGTGCATAAGGAGCTTTAAAGTTGATTGTATGTTCACCAAAAGTCACTTCGCTTGTACCATTTACAGCAATTGCGCAATGTTCCAATAAACCTTCAGCAAATTCCATCATCCAGTTGTAGTCTTTGTAGGCTACATATATTTCCATTGCGGTAAATTCAGGATTATGCGTTCTGTCCATTCCTTCATTACGAAAGTTTCTTGAGAACTCATAAACACCTTCAAATCCACCAACAATTAATCTTTTTAAATACAATTCGTTTGCGATACGCATATAAAGCGGAATATCAAGCGAATTATGGTGCGTGATAAATGGTCTTGCCGCAGCACCACCAGGAATTGACTGTAACACCGGCGTGTCAACCTCAAGATATCCAGCATCGTTAAAATAACCACGCATTGCAGTAAATAACTTTGTACGTTTAATAAACGTTTCTTTTACTTGTGGATTTACAGTTAAATCTACATAACGCATTCTGTAACGCAATTCAGCATCGTTGAAAGCATCGTGTACATTTCCGTCTTCGTCAACTTTTGGTAAAGGTAACGGACGTAATGTTTTGCTTAAGAAAGTAAAGCCGGTTACTCGAATACATTTTGCTCCAACTTGTGTAGTAAACAATTCACCTTCAATACCAATAAAATCTCCTAAATCGGTTAATTTTTTGAATACTTGGTTGTATAAAGTTTTATCGTCACCTTCACACAAAACATCGCGATTCACGTACAATTGTATACGTCCTTCGCTATCCTGCAATTCAGCAAAACAAGCTTTTCCTTGATCTCTCACGCTCATCAAACGACCCGCAACGATAACCTTCTTACCTTCTTCAAAAGACTCCTTAATTTGCTTAGAAGTATGATTTACAGGAAAAAGATTAGCTGGATAAGGATTGATTCCCAGACTGCGTAAGTTTTGAAGTTTTTCTCTTCTGATGATTTCTTGTTCTGATAATGCCATTTTGTGCTCTTTTTTTAAGTGTGCAAAGATAAAGAAAAGAATGTAGATTTTAGAATGCAGATTTTAGATTTTTTGCAGCAGCAATTTATTGGGTTTCAATCACCTTTTGTCTTGCTTCCGAAGCTTGGGGGCAATTGTATCTTTTTTGCAGAAAAAGCAGAAAACGATACCGCTTCTATCGGAAATATGTTAGATATTTTTATTTTCAAAATATGCTTTGAGAAGTATTTTACTGAATTTAAAAGCTATTATCTTGGTACCTTAATATCTGAATATCTCAGAATCTTAAAAAATAAAATAGTCTTCGTATATTTGATAAAAAATTGTACTACGATGAAATTATCCAAACTACTTAGTTTTTCTTTTTTAATAGCAACATTAACAAGCTGTACTTTTACTGAAAATATTTACATCAATGATAACGGAACTGGAAAATTTGCTGTTGACATGGATGGTTCTGCTTTGATGGAAATGGCGGGAGATCAATTAGCAGGTCAAATGGGCAGCGATGCTAAAAAAGATATTGACTCCACTTTTACCTTCAAACAATTATTCGAAGAGAAAAAAGACAGTATTGCTAAGTTGTCTCCAGAAACTCAAAAAGAACTCAAAAAACTCGAAAACTTTGTAGTTACCACAAAAATGAGCTCGGAGAAAAAACAATTTCTAATGACAATGGCTACTGACTTTAAAAATGTAAACGAGCTGCAAGACATTTTGCAAACACTAAGCACATTTCAAAAGTTGGAAGGAGGAGCAAATACAAATCCACTTGGAAATGGTTTTGGAGATAATAATAGTAAATTAAGCTATACATACGACGGAAAGAAATTTACAAGAAAAGCAGTAATAGACCAGCAAAAACTGGCAGCAAAAGCGAAGGACTCTGCTCCAGATATGTCTAAAATGATGTTTGCATCTTCTAACTATATTGTAAAATATCACTTTCCAAAAAAGATTAAGAAAGTCTCTAATCCGAATGCATTATTTAGCGACGATCGAAAATCAATTACAATTCAATACTCTTTCACGGATTATATGGAGAATCCAGACAAACTTAACTTTGATGTTGAGTTTGAAAAATAATTAAAATGAATAAAAAAATCCAACTTCAGGATCTGGGAAACAAAGATTATAAATCGACTTGGGAATATCAAGAAGAAATTTTTAAAGATATAGTCGATTTAAAGATCAAAAACAGACGAGAAGAACTTGATCTGCCAACACCAAATTATTTATTGTTTGTAGAGCATCCGCATGTTTATACTTTAGGAAAAAGTGGTGATTTAGAAAACTTATTATTAAACGAAAAACAGCTCGAAGCAAAAGGAGCAACTTTTTATAAAATTAACCGCGGTGGCGACATTACGTATCATGGCCCTGGACAAATTGTGGGTTATCCGATTCTGGATTTAGAAAATTTCTTTACAGATATTCATAAATATTTACGTTTACTCGAAGAATCAATTATTTTGACTTTAGCAGAATATGGCTTAGAATCGGGTAGAAGCGAAGGAGAAACTGGTGTCTGGCTTGGAGCTGGAACCCCGTTTGCCCGCAAAATATGCGCAATGGGCGTAAGAGCTTCACGGTGGGTAACCATGCACGGATTTGCATTAAACGTCAATGTAGATTTGGGTTATTTTGATAATATTATTCCATGTGGAATTCGCGGAAAAGGCGTTACTTCTTTACAAGTTGAACTTGGTGTAGAAAAAGTAGATGAAGAAGAAGTAAAATCGAGAATTATTAAGCATTTAGCTCATTTGTTTGAGGCTGAATTTGTTGAATAAATTTCTAATAATTATAGTATGAAAAATGCTGAAGAAAATAACAATTATAGAATTGCAGTTCCTTCAGCATTTGAAACTGTTTTCTCTCATTTTTATTTTGCCGAAAACAAAACGACATTTCCTATTACAAAAACTTTATTGCCTAGTTTTCAGACTATTTTGGTTTTTAACTTCGGCACAAAATCATACTTGAAATCTCAGCAGAATCATTTTTTGGAAGTTGAAAAATGTGTTCTTCTTGGTCCGATAAAACAAGCTTTTGATTATACTTTAGAACCTAATTCAGAGATTCTAGTTGCCAATTTTAAAGAAGATGCTTTTTATCGGTTCTTTGGAAATGCTCTTTTTGATTCTCTGCCCATTCATCCAGATGATTTAATTAATGAAAATTGTTTCACACTTTTATGGGATGAGCTCATTAAACTTCCAGATACAAAAGATCGTGTTGATTATATTTTAGAATTCTGCAAGCCATATTTAAGAGAGCAAACAGCAATCACAACACTTTTAAACGATTTTCAAAACGAGAATATAAATCCTATAAAGGCAATAGCTTCGCAGATCAACCAAACAGAAAGAAATATTCAACTTAACCAAAAGAAAATTTTTGGTTACACAATTAAAGAAGCAAATCGTTACGAAAGGTTTTTAAAAGCCGTTAATCAAATAGAGAAAGATATACTAGAAGAATGCAAAACAGATTGGTTAACTATTGTAGATAAATGTGGATATTACGATCAAAGCCAGCTTATTCATGATTTTAAATACTACATGAATATTTCGCCTACCAAATATTTGAAATTTCAATCAGACATTTGCAGTTCAAAAATGGATTAAAGCTAATTTCGTTTTCTTACAATTGTCACCCAAATGTGCGTTTTACATTTGTCATGTTAATCTTTAAAAATAGAAACATGAAAAATTTAATTATTTATGCACATCCAAATTCAGGAAGTTTAAACCATTTTTTCAAAAATACCATTATAGAATCTTTAGAAAAATCTGGACAACAAATAGTTGTTCGTGATTTAAATGAAATCAATTTCAATCCAGTTCTTTCTTTGCAAGATATGCAGGGACAAAGGATTGGACAGGTTGCTGATGATGTTAAAATAGAACAAGATTTTATTTCGTGGGCAGATCAGATTATTTTTATTTATCCAATTTGGTGGACTGGAATGCCAGCTATTATGAAAGGATATATTGACAGAGTTTTTAGTTATGGATTTGCATATCGATATGATCAAGGAATTCAAAAAGGACTATTGACTGGAAAACAAACCATTATTATTAACTCTCATGGAAAATCGAATGCTGAATATAAAACAATGGGAATGGATAAAGCCTTGACATTAACTTCAGACACTGGGATTTTTAATTATAGTGGTTTAGAAATTAAACACCATTTTTATTTTGATAAAGCAGATAGACCTTCTGTTGAAAATGTATTAGAGTGGGAGAATCAGCTCAAAATGTTATTTTTAGAAAAGACATTGTCTAATTAATTTTAGTGCAAAAAAAAAAGACTTATCCAATTAAGTCTTTTTTTATTCTAAAAAATTCAATTCTAATTGTTCAGGAAGAAGTCTAAAACTCATTCGGTGGTATTTTGTTGTTCCAAATTCTTTAATGGCTTCGCGATGCTCTTTTGTTGGATATCCTTTATTTTGTTTC
>Ga0182006_1001809_pt1 | contig 12318 bp, 10 predicted proteins | sample Sormic07211104_1_FD_123022 | JGI IMG/M metagenome (GOLD analysis project Ga0182006, IMG submission 123022) | Rhizosphere microbial communities from Sorghum bicolor, Mead, Nebraska, USA - 072115-104_1 MetaG | ecosystem: Host-associated > Plants > Roots > Rhizosphere | place: USA: Nebraska...
GGCCAACTTCCCGGCACGACTGGCATTTAGGGTATTATCTAAAATTGATTCCAGAACCATCCTTGATAGTGGTGGTGCAGATCAGCTGATTGGTAGGGGAGATATGTTGCTTTCGACTGGGAACGACCTCATCAGGCTTCAATGTGCATTTGTGGATACGCCAGAGGTGGATCAGATTTCCGAGTTTATCGGAAACCAGCGTGGCTACCCTGAGGCTTATCAGCTTCCGGAATACATTGATGAAGCGGCTGAAAATGCCAAGATGGACTTCAATGCATCAGACCGTGATGCGATGTTTGAGGATGCAGCCAGGCTTATTGTAATGCATCAGCAAGGTTCCACTTCATTGATCCAGCGTAAGCTGAAATTGGGTTATAACAGAGCAGGTAGGATCATTGACCAGCTGGAAGCAGCGGGGGTGGTTGGACCGTTTGAAGGTAGTAAGGCAAGGGAAGTTTTACTTCCAGATGATTACGCTTTGGAACAGTTCTTGAATAACCTGGATAAAGAAAATTAATATGAGAAAACTTATTGCGTTGCTGCTTGTCATGACTGCCTTTGTGGGTATCGCTCAGGGACAAACAGATCCGAAGGCAAAAGCGATATTGGCAGAGGTAAGTAAGAAATATAGGTCATATAGCACCATTAAAGCTGATTTTAGCTTCAGCGTTGAAAACAAGCAGAACAATTTAAAGCAAACTGAAAAGGGAACGCTCTACGCAAAATCCAACAGTAAGAAATATAAAGTTACCATGGCTGAGCGGGATCTGATTAGCGACGGTAAGGTGCAATGGACTTACTTGAAAAATGACGAAGAAGTTCAGGTGGGCAATGCAGACAACTCTGAAGATGCTTTAAACCCTGCGAATGTCTTCACGATTTTCGAAAAAGGCTTTAAGTACATCTATAACGGTGAGAAAAAGTCTGGTTCAAAAGTTTATCAAATGATTGATTTATCTCCTTTGGATAATAAAAAACCGTACTTTAAGATCAGATTAAGTGTTGACAAAGCTGCCAAGCAATTAGCGAATGTGGTGATTTTTGATAAGAACAGCAGCATTTATACCTACACCATCACAGCTTTTACCCCGAACGCCAAAGTTCCAGAATCTACTTTTACGTTCAATGCTAAAAGCCACCCTGGTGTTGAAATTGTAGATTTAAGGTAACCCCCGCACAGCACCATATTTTGAAAATAACCTTCTTAGGCACAGGAACTTCACAAGGCGTACCCGTTATAACCTGCAGGTGTGCAGTTTGCACCTCAAATGATTTTAGAGATAAACGACTTCGCAGCTCCGTGCTGATTGAGACGGAGGATAAGACGATTGTTATTGATAGTGGTCCGGACTTCCGGTACCAGATGCTTCGTGCTGGCGCTACTGATTTGGATGCCATTTTATTTACGCACGAACATAAGGATCATGTAGCCGGGATGGATGATATTCGTCCTTTCAATTACATGCTGCACAAAAATATCGACGTTTATGCAGCACCGAGGGTACAAGAAGCGCTCCGTCGGGAATTCTCTTACATCTTCTCCAACATTCAATATTTAGGGCTGCCGAGAATAAACCTGAATACCATAACTGACGAACCATTCGACATTGGGTCTAAGACGGTGATCCCCTTGCCAATTTTGCATTACAAATTGCCAATCTATGGGTTCAGAATAGATGATTTTAGCTACATCACGGATGCGAAGACCGTACCTGCTGAGACCATGAAAAGGCTGAAAGGTACCCGCATATTGGTGGTAAATGCGCTGCAACGCGGTGAACATATTTCGCACTTCAACTTGCAGGAAGCGCTGGATTTTGCTGCAGAAGTTGGCGCGGAGCAAACTTACCTTACGCACATCAGCCATAATCTGGGCCGCCATGAGGATGTCACATCAGAACTGCCGGAAAACGTATTCCTCGCGTATGATACGCTAAGTCTCTTTATTTAAAACAAAGAATATATTGCCTGTGTTAAAAGTTTTAAAAGAAACTTATTATGGCATATTCCGAAAACAAACCCGCAAGAAGTAATTGGCTGCTGATTTTAATCGTACTGATTATCGTGGCCCTTATTGCCTTTTATTTTTTAAGAGGTAAGAGCAATCCAGAAGTTGTTGCTGAAGCAGCGAGTGATTCCAGTACCGTGGAAAGCACCATCAATGCACAATGGAGTGGCGTTGAGCGAATGGATTTACCGACTGAGACTTATGAAGAGCTAAAAGACGCAGACATTGAGGTTCATGGAGACCAACAGTATGCAATTTATAGCATCTCGGAGGCTGTCCTGTTTGATTCTGGTCAAAGCCAACTAAAAGCTGGTGCAGATGCTAAACTTGAAAGTGTAGCGAAATCTGCAAAACAAAGGTATCCGGATACCGAAATCAGGATATTAGGGCATACAGATGCAAGTGGAGACCAGGCTTCTAACAAGCAGCTTGCTGAAGCACGCGCTGAAGCTGTAAAGTCATGGTTAACAAGCAAAGGTGATGTGAATGCATCCAGAATATCGATCAATCCGATAGGTGAAGGTCAGCCGGTTGCAAGCAATGCCACAGAAGATGGCCGTGAGCAGAACCGACGTGTTGAAATTGCAATAAAGAAGAAATAATTAGCGGTGGAGGTTTTCTTTAACAACCTCCAGTAATACTGCAGGAATCAGAGGCTTTTTCAGAAGTTTAGCGACATATGGATTAGCCTCTGCTCGTTGGATATCACTGAAGTCAAGTGTAGACGATAGCATGGCTATAATACACACTTCGGTAAAGGAAGCTGGCAATTTCTTGTACTGCTCCAGGAATTCGAATCCGCTCATTTCCGGCATCTGAATATCCAGAAGGATGAATTCAGGAAGCAGATCTGGCTTTGTAAGATGCTGTTTTAAATAGCTTAATGCTTCCTCTCCTGACCTACATACAACGGTATCATTGAACAATTTCGTAAAGTCAACGATCTTTCCATTGATTTTTAAATCAATATCGTTGTCATCAATAAGCATGACGATTTTAGAAGGATTAAGTGGCTTTACCATTAGGGATTGTAATTTTAAATGTCGTACCTATGGCCAGATCCGATGTTACTTCAATTTTACCGTTTATCCTGGTTAATGCTTCTTTCACGATGAATAAGCCTAAGCCACTTCCGTGATGGTTTTTACTCTTAAAGAACTGGTTAAAGATCTTTTCAAGATGATCATTCAAGATTCCTATACCATTATCGCTGATGGTGATCTCTGCACGCTGTAGATCTACATCGATGTCGATGTTCACGAACTTGTTTGGTTCTGTTGATTTTTGGTATTTAATCGCATTGTTAATCAGGTTTCCAAGAATGACCTCTATACGGAAAGCATCGTTATAGAAGGCTACCTGTTGATTAATGTTTACGTTGAACTCTGTGTCCTTATCAGAATAGGAGTAGAGGCTTATCAGCTCCGAAACCAGTCCTTTAAACTCTACCGGACTATGTTCGGCTACATTCTTGTTGTTCTTATAATATTGGAGGGTTTTCTGAATGTAGAAATCCAGCTTGTTTGAACAGATCTCTATCAGGTTCCAGTACTCTCCGCTGGAGTTATAAAGGCCTTCCATTTTCACCAGATTTACAATCCCGATTACGGATACAAGGGGTGCCCTTAATTCATGGGAGATGCTATAAATAAATCTGTTTAGTTCATCATTTGTCTTTTCAAGCTCTGAAACCTTATTCCGCAGGTCTATTTTCGCCTTGTAGGCGTCGTAGGCATTCTTAATGGAATTATGAAGTTCAAGGTCGCTCCAAGGCTTTGTAATGTATCTATAAACGTCCCCGTGATTGATGGCATCCGCAAGTGCCTCGATGTCCGTGTAACCTGTTAATAGGATGCGTATGGGATCTGGGAAGCTGTCCTTTATGCTTTTAAAGAATTGTACACCAGTGGTTTCCGGCATCTTCTGGTCGGCAATAATTACATTGATATCAATATTCTGGAGTATCTTTAAGCCTTCAGCGGCTGATATTGCGGTATATATTTCATACTGCCGCCTGAAGCTTGCCTTGAAGGCTTGTAAATTATGTTCTTCATCATCAATGTAAAGAACTTTAACAGACGGAGTATCCATGATAAATCCTTTTTCTAATTTATAGGCAATGTAATAATAAATTCAGTACCCTCGCCAATATTAGATAAAACATCAATGCTGCCGCGATGACTTTCTATAATTCTGAATACGATTGATAAACCTAAGCCAGTACCTTCTCCAACGTCTTTTGTCGTAAAGAATGGCTCATATATTTTTTGCTTCGTTTCTTCGCTCATTCCCGAACCAGAGTCTTTGATGCTGATTTTTACATATGTTCCTTCCTGCCATGTGCTTACTATAACCTGCTCCTCATCACGTTGAACTTCTTTAGATTTGATGGCATGGATACCATTTGAAATGATGTTCATGAAAACCTGGTTAATCTTCCCTGGCAAGCACTCCACTAATGGGATATCACCATAATTCTTGACTACTTTGAGGTTGGACGGAAAAGTACTGCGGAGTAAAACGAAGGTAGAATCTATCCCTTCGTTCAGGTTGATAGGTTTTGTATCACTCTCATCCAATCGGCTGAAATTCTTCAGACTTCTGATGATTTCAGCTGTCCTTTTTGCACCCTCATCGATGCCAGAAAGGAGACCTTTGATTTCAGTTTGTACAAAGTCAAGGTCTATTTGCTTTTTAAACTTATCTATAGCGGATAGCTGCTCTTCCACATTGCCGTTTGGATTCAAGGACTCGTATTTGCTGATGATTTCATTCAAATCATCAATATCCAACTGCAAAGGCTTGATATTCGCAGTAACGAAGTTGATGGGGTTATTTATTTCGTGTGCTATACCTGCTGTCAGCTGACCTAAGCCTGCCATTTTCTCAGATTCCACGAGCTGCGACTGCGCATCTTTTAAGTCCTTAAGGGTTTTCTCTAAGGCGTCAGTGGATTGCTGTAACTCCAGCGTCCGTTCATTAACCTTTTTCTCCAATTCGAAGTTTTGTTCCAGGATGAGCTTTTCATTCTCTAAAGAAATCTTAAGGGCTTCCTCCTGAGAAGCTTCTTTTTCCTTTTTAAGGATATTGATTTTGTCAGCAAGTGCAAAAGAAAGGAGTGTAACCTCTAACGCCGAACCAAATGGCATCATGTTGTACGTGTACACATTGTAAGGGAGGATGTTATAATCCTTAAGCACAAAGCTGCAGACACCGAGGAGAAAGACACTCCAGCCAATCAGGAAGAACTTGGCGGGTTTGTAGCCCCTCTTGTAAATTAACCAGGCAACGATCAGCATGAATACCGCGGCAAGCATAGCGGTCATCTGGATGATCTGGTATCCCCAGTTCAAATGACCTGAAAATGCAGCTACGAGGGCTACGATGTACGGTATATAGAAGTAAGTACCAATGCGGTGCAGCGTAGGATAATAGTACTTTGTATGCAGAAACTGCTTCATGAATTCAATCGCCGACATTGCCGCAAGCGAGCTTAGTATATAAACGGCATAGGTCGAAATCCAGGTATTCTGCGGCCAGAGGAATTTGAAGGTATAACCTTGGAAGTTAGCCTGCGTGATTCCGATGATGAAGATGTAAATAATGTAATACAGGTAGCTTTTATCTCTTGTTGAGAGAAACAGAAACAGGTTATAGATGAACATTACCGAGATAATTCCCGAATAGATTCCAAAGATGATGGAGTAGGTCTGTACACCTTTAACGAGTGCTTCACTTTTAGCCAAACTCAAGGGTACCTGCAGCTGTTCACCACCACTTAATTTCAGGTAGACGGTATAAATAGAGGCTGTATCTATATCAAACACGAAGGTATAAATTGGGTTATCAAAGTGTCTGCTGTCATAAGGAAGCCGGTCTCCGGTATGTTCCTCCTGCAGAATCTTGCCCTTGTCATTAACCAGATAGAAGTCCAGGAAATCGATAGTAGGAAGCGGAAGCTGAAGTACAACCCGCGGATCTTTATTGATGTTCCTTAACTTAAAGGTTAGCCAGTACGTGTTGTTTGATGCGCCAAGATTGGGTACATCAGTTTCAACCCTCTCGAATTTACCACTCGTGATGACGTCTTGAATTTTTAGGCTGTTGCTGGAGTTCGCCAGAATCCTCAATCGTTGACCAAAGTTCCGTTCTACGACCTCATTATCCATCAAGATCGTGTCTTGAGCCTTTATAGAAGTTTGAAAAAGGCAACAAAGCAGAATGCTTGTCAGATAGATGTGCCAGTTTTTAAGCATAACTTGGAATTACCAATTGATAGTCAATTTCAATTTCGCCCCGCGGGCCGGTCTCTATTGTTATTTGTGTGGGATTTGTTCTCAGGTCAAAGATGCGTTCTCTGTCGAAAACTTCTGCAGTTTCCAGTGTTTCCGCATTCATTTTCCGGAGCACACGAGCAATGTAGTTCTCATTAGGATAGACAAACTCGCCAGCGTTACCGAGCGAATCTTCAACAATAAAGCCCACCTTGCGCACCATAGGGAGTGTATAATCAGCACATATGGTGAATAATGAGGAGAGCTCTATCTGATTTACAATCGCAATGCCAGCACGAACAAGCAGTATGCTAATGCCCATACCAGCTACGCTTTTGGCGTTCCATAATCCGCAGAGTTCACCTGTTCCGTGTTCCGCGTATTCATTGATTACAACGGCGACTCTGGGATCCATATATCCGACTGCGGCCTCTACAGGCAGGGGATGAACACCATCCGCGATGTGCACGCGCACACCACCGACAACTTTACCGTCTTCCGTTTCGGCAACAATGCCATGAACATTCGGCAGGCTCATCCAGTCACGGTTGTTGGTAGTTATGTTTGTAATTCCGTAGTCCTTTAGTACCTGAACGTGTTCGGCTAAGTATTCTTCACAGGTTTCTGGATCGTTAACAGCTGTAAAAGATCGAAATGTTAATTTCATTTGTATGAATATTATATAATGTGCAAGATTTCGTCCAATGGTTTTCTTAATGAACGTACACTTGCTTCGTCAGCATATGACAATCTGAACATGAAAATACCTTGTTGTTCCGCAAGCTGCGGGAAGACCCCTTTAAGTTCGCTTTGTAATTGCTCTAAGGCCTTACGAGCATCCTCGGTAAGTTCTGCACCATTTCCCTGGTTTAATCGGGCAAAAAGGAACAGTGGAGCGGATATTGGATGGAAGGATAGGTTCTGCAGGTTTGCTTGTAACCACACACGTTGAACGGCTTCACCACCCTTTATAAAGCTTTCTGCACCATAGGAAGGCATGGTAATTAATCCGATTGCTGAAGATGATTTAATACCGTCTCTGGATAGCTTTTCGAAAGCGCTGCCGCCACCCCAACGGTTTAACAGCTTAATAACTTCTGGACTTTCTGCAACAAGCAAGCCTGTCCGGTCAGTTTCTGAGAGTTCAAGTGATTTAATGTCTAATCCATCTTTTGTAGCATGAACTGCTGCATCTGTCCATCTCACCTCTTTGGTGTAAAAGTCATGGTGACCTTGTGGGTGAAGAAAGCGTACACGCTCCACGCCAGCTACGATTTCAGCTATGGCATCTATCTTTGCTTTGTCCTCCACGATCTGGATTGTTGCGCCCGCATTTAAGGTTGCTGTATCAGCTAACTTGCTTAATATATCGTCGGCTATTTTAGCACCGGTGCCTTTTTTTCTGTTTGTTAACCGTTGTGTAATGAAGGGCGCAAGTTCAGGCAGATATGTTGAATCTGTGGCTGGGCTGAATGAGAATGCAGCTATAAGTCGTTTGTGGCTCGGAGCTGGGAATAAGTCGTATTGCACGTCAAGCTTCAACTGACTTGCTTCAATCTTTAGGTTCTCAATAGCGGTCCCAAATGCGATGTTGGAGGTGATGTTGTCGAAGTCACCCCAGGAAATGGAATGTTTTTCATCGTGGAACAGGTATAATCTTCCGGCATTTGCCACCCATTTCCAAGGCTGGTTATTTCCTGCTGAAGGTGCAAAAATGGCTGCTTCAACCAATTGCTTAACTTGGTTCTCGGTTAATTGATGACCGGCAGGCGTGTTGGGCGTGGCGGCCTTAATGGCCTGTTCCATTTCTTGCTGTGTTAATGGCTCCGCTGTTAGATCTTTAACTTCGTATTCATTGTCCTCCTTAGGCGTTTTATCGCCGATTAGCTCTTCAATGTCGATCCAGTATCTTCCAGATTCATGATATTGATCTAATATAATACGTCTACAAACATCAGCACACAAGGCGCCACCTAACGTAACTGCTGAGGCAAGCTGCGGCCATGTGGTAATGGATTGTCCGACCTCTATCATGGAAGCTTTCAGCCGGTTAGACAAAGTCTCCACGCCGATCATTGCCAAAAGGAAAGGAACCTTTTCTTCGTTTGTCTTTAAATATTTTACTTGAGTATGGTCCAGGTGCTCGATGAGGCCGTGTAGGATAGGTCTGTTAGGTTCTAAATCAAACCGCTCTACATCAACAGTACCCCGGTCACTTGCATCCATAACGACAGGAATGCCAAGCGCTTTGGCTTTATGGCGAAGGAGTATCTTGATGTCCAGGCCGTCACATTCATCGACAATAACATTCAACTTTCCACCTTCCGTGAAAAAACGATCCATGTTTTCTTCCGTCAAACCATCGTTGAAGCAGGTAACCTTAAGGAATGGGTCAATCTCCTTAATTTCACGTGCAACGATCAATACCTTCGGGAGCCCCAGACTTTGTACACCTGTACGAATGCGGTTTAAGTTTGACAGCTCCAGCAAGTCAAAATCAGCCAACCTGATCTCACCGAAACCTCTTTCCATAGCCATGGTAACGGAAACGGACTGACCTACTGATAATCCGACAACTCCGACAATCTGCTTGCCGAGGATGTCGCGCTCTTCAGGCGTAATCTTGTAGACGTTCCGGTTTGTGCGCATACTAACGAATTCCTCCTCGTCAAGTAGGTGTACCAGACGTTCAGACCATGGGTAGTAAACCCAGACACCGTAATCTTGCATGCTCATGTCGCCAAGATGCAAAAGCTTTAAAATCTCAAGCTGTTCAGGTTCCGGCTTCTTTTTAGGATGTTTAGACTTGATTAATTCATCCAGCTGGGAGTCCAGTTCATCATGTATCCTGATGTGTGGTTTGGCGTTCAGCAGCGCTTCTAGGTTGTCCCTGTCCTGACTATTGTAAATTCGGAAGAATTGTGGTTCGTAGGATAGATCTTTATCTACGGTTAGGTTGTTGAGTGTTAACATTTTGACAAAAATAGATTACGGCTTGAAATTTCTGATTATGTTCGCAAAAATAGTTTAATTTAATAGAGAATTAGCAATTATAGATGTAATTACTCACTTTTGTACCACATTATTTCACATGAACACTAAAGAAATCAATATTTTATATATAGATGATGAAGTTCACAATTTGAATGCCTTTAAAGCTTCTTTCCGCAGGACATTTAATGTATTTACCGCAGAGTCTGGGAAGGATGCATTACCAATTTTGGCTGATGAAGACATTCACATCATTCTGACCGACCAACGCATGCCGAGTATGACAGGTGTTGAGTTTTTAGCCTCCATTCTGGATACCTATCCGGATCCCATTCGCATTCTCCTCACTGGCTACTCAGATCTTACTGCTGTCGTTGATGCAATTAATAAAGGTCAGGTTTATCTCTACATTACCAAGCCTTGGCAGGAGGAAGAACTAAGGCAAAACCTTGAAAAAGCCTTTGAGGTTTTTGACTTGAGAAGACAAAATAAGCAGCTTACAGAAAACTTATTGGTGGTGAATAGCCAGCTGGAGTTTATGCTGCGTCAAAAGTTAATATCTTAAATCCATCTTTTCCTAACCTACACATACGACCACTAGCATGAGCGCCAGTCCAATTAACGTTTTATATATAGATGATGAAGTACATAACTTGAATGCATTTCGGGCGGGCTTCAGGCGATTATTTAACATTTTCCTTGCAGAATCGGCCGCTGAAGGCCGTAAGATTCTGGAAACGGAAAGCATCCATGTTATTCTTACAGACCAGCGTATGCCTGTTACTACAGGTATCGAATTTTTAGAGTCTATTCTTGAAGAGTTTCCCGATCCTATACGTATCTTGATGACGGGTTTTGCGGACATCAATGCGGTGATTGATGCCATAAACAAAGGAAAGGTTTACAAGTATATTCAAAAGCCATGGATGGAGGACGAGCTTCGTATTCACATTGAAAAAGCTTACGATATCTTTTCCTTAAGACAAGAAAAAAGAGATCTCACGCAACAAATCCTGGAGACAAATAAAAAAATTGAAGAACTGCTCCAGCAGGATCTTCTGCCTTAAAACAACATGCGCAACATCTGGCTCTTTTGCATCACATTCGTATTTTATCTCTATGGAATGTCTGCAAAGGGCCAAACCACCTCTAACGAGGGACTTGACTTTTGGGCAGTATTTCCCACCCATATTCCCACTTCCTCCACTACTTTGGCGAAAATGTCCATCTACATTACCGCCCAGAATAACAGTTCCGGAAAGGTCACTTTTGGAGACCGGAGCGTCGACTTCAGCGTACTAGCCAATAAGATTGTCGAGATTCCGATCGACTATGATCAGGCGCACATCAGTCATAGATTGTCTAATACCGTGATTAAAAATCGAGGCATACACATAGTCGTTGATCCCGGACAGGCTAAAATTGCTGTATTCGCCTTTATATCTGCCAGTGCACGGTCGGAAGCATATCTCGTACTACCTAAAGAGGCTATGGGTCAGGCATATTACGCAATAGGTCATGATGGAATGCCGGTACCAACGAACGAGGAGAATGGGTATCAGGGAATGCACTACCTGGTTGTGACCGCCGTGGAGCCAAATACAAAAGTCGTCATCACTAAACCAGATGGATCCGTATCCACCACTTTGCTTCCCGAAGCCGGGGATGTTTACCAGCTGACCAGTGATCGGGCCTTTTCCGGAACTAAAATACAAGCTGAGAACTGCGCTAAAGTCGCAGTTTTTACCGGCCATTCCGGGATTGCATTCACACATGCTACCCAGGAGATAAGATCATTCGATCCACTGGTGCAGGAGTTATACCCAATAGAAAGCTGGGGCAGGAGCTACGGCATTATCCCTTTTTATAACAGAAACTATTTTTACAAGGTTGTCGCTGCGGAAGACGGTACGGAATTAAAGATCAACGGGCAGGTAAGAGCGGTACTAAATGCGGGAACCTCTTATATGCCGGAGGATGTTCCTGTAAGGCAACCAATGTTGCTCAGTGCCAATAAACCAATCTCTGTAGCGCAGTTTGCATATGTTCAGGCAGACCTGAGTGCTGATGGCAACGTGGTGACCTTCGGGGATCCGGACATGGTAATCCTCAATCCAGAGGAGTACAATATCAAGAAGATTACGCTATTTGCTTCCTTCGACAGAACGCCGGAGTACTATTTAAATGTGTTCATGAAATCTTCCGGAACAGCAAGTTTCAGAATCAATGGCGCCAAGCCAGCTGGAACCTGGAAACCCATGCCTGCAGATCCAGCTTACGCCTATATACAGATTGAGTTCAATCAATATACCTTAAACCAACGGAGCCTCGCGTTAACAGCCGACGAGGGTTTCAATGCAATGGCCTATGGTTTCGGGGAATTCGAGTCTTATGCTTACTCTGCCGGAACGAACCTTGCAGTAAGCAATTATCTGAGATTAACCAATCTGAATGCAGATGTGACGGATGTAAATGCCTGTATTAACGAACCTCTTGCAGTCAAAGTTGTGCTCCCTGCGAAGGCGAATAAGTTGATGTGGAGCTTTGAGGATCAAACGCTCAACTTTACAGAACTTAATCCTGTACCCAGAGTCTTTGTAAATCAGGATGGCGGTACACAATATGAATATACCTACAACAATGGTACTGTTCGTTACAGCCGGCTTGGTATTCAGCAGATCAGTATTGCCGCGGATCTGGATCCCGGTACCAATCCTTGTCCGGAGGATACCGGTACAAAGATATATACCTATAATTTCGAAGTCACAGAACCTACATTTAGTGTTCCAGATACCGTAGAAGTTTTAGCCGGTGGTACAACAAAAATTAATGGGGTACATGGCAGCGGCAACCTGACCTATCGTTGGAGTCCATCGTTTGGCCTCAGCAATCCCGACATTGTAGATCCCGTTGTCACCGCCGAACAGAACAGCACTTACACCATTACAGCCTATTCTGACCTGGGCTGTTCGGTTGCAAAAAGCGTCTTTGTGAAAGTAGTAGACAATCTCCTTGTTCCCAACACCTTTTCGCCAAATGGAGACA
>Ga0182006_1001811_pt1 | contig 12307 bp, 5 predicted proteins | sample Sormic07211104_1_FD_123022 | JGI IMG/M metagenome (GOLD analysis project Ga0182006, IMG submission 123022) | Rhizosphere microbial communities from Sorghum bicolor, Mead, Nebraska, USA - 072115-104_1 MetaG | ecosystem: Host-associated > Plants > Roots > Rhizosphere | place: USA: Nebraska...
CGCGCGACGGCTCACGGCCGACAGTCCGCCACCCTTCACCGAGGACCACCTGAATCAATGGTGGCGCGACGCCCATGACGACGCGCAGCAATGGTTTTACATCAGTGAAACCCGTGCGCGCCTGATCAACCTGACCGGGCCGCAGCAGTGGCGATTGGGCCTGCCTTATCAAGAACGGAGCAATGCGCTGAAATTGCGCAAAGGTACCTTGCCCACAGGGCTGGACCCCGCTCAGGTGTCTTTCGAAATGCTGCGAGCGCATCAGGATTCACCGCAATGGAATGCCGAACGGGTGCTGACGTCGCAATCCGTGCAGCGCTATGTGAATAGAGAAGGCCTGGAACTGGAGGACGGCGTCGCCGGTTTCGAAGCTTTGAAACATTCGCTCGAGCTCGCGCTATTGGACAAGACTGCGCTGGACGCTTACAGCATTGTGCCGGGCCTGAACATCCGCGAAGCACTCGGCGCGATTGGTTACTCGCCCATGTCGCTGCTGTTCGAGGCGACGCCGAGCGAGGAACAAAACCTCTGGTCGTCGCGGTTCAACTTTGCCCGCTATGGCAACTTGCAAGCGTTCTACAAAGTGCTCGATTTCAACGAAACGCCAAGCCATGGAGTGACCAAAGCCGAATACGATCAACACTACTTGACTGTCGTTCGCATGGAGCTGCCTGACGGTTGTATTACTCGCGTGGCGGAGTTCGATTACCACGCACTAAAACCCAAGCGACTCATTGACGCTAATGAAAATATCGAAGAAGTCATCTACGAACCGTCAGGCCAGCCGCTGGTCACCAGCTTCTACGGCACGGAAAACGGTAAAGACGCCGGATTCCATGAGCTGACCGGCTGGACAAAACCGGACACCAGTGCGGAATACGCCATCGAGAATCCATATTTAACCGTACAAAAAGCAGCGAGTACCCTGCACAAGAACCTGTTCAGCTGGATGGGCCGGATCCCCGCCTCCACCCTTCAAACCCGATCGATCAGGCAAGGCGACCTGTTGCCCGGCGGACACATACGCGCCAGCGCACGGCAGCGCCTGGCCGAAGGCAAAGACCTGACACCCGACGATCAACTGTTGCTCAACGCTATCGATGCTGCTTATCGCGAGCCCGTGCACACCGTGATGCTCAGCGCTGACCGCTACCCCGACGACCCCGACGACCCCGACGTGCAGATCCAGATTGTCAAAACCTGCGTCGACGGCTTCGGTCGTATTCTGCAAACCCTGCAAGAGGTTGACCCGGGGCTGGCCTACACCGTAGACGAAAACGGTGAGTTGCTTATCGAGGAGGGCGAGCAAATGGCGCAAAGGCGCTGGCGCATCAGCGAACGCGTCGAGTACAACAACAAGGGCTTGCCGATACGCCAGTACCGGCCGTTTTTCGCCAATACGCACCGGTACGTCAATCAATCAGTGCGCAAACTCGGACTGTTCGACCAACTGTTTTATGACGCGCTGGGGCGTCTGATCAAGCTGATCAACGCCAAAGAAGACTTCGCCAGAACGACTTGCCATTCCTGGTTCACCATCCGCGAGGACTTCAACGACACTGCCGAAGAGGTGGTGCATCCGAGAGAGTCGGGCGCATGACCGCCTCGTTGCATTGGCGCACGCCGGCCCTGGCGGTGATTGACGGCCGAGGCTTGCCGATCCGTCAGGTCGCTTATTTGCGCTCCGCCGCAAATGGCGCAGCCAGCGCTATCGTGACCTCTCAGGAGCACGACGTGGCCGGGCGTCTGGTGGCGCAGCACGATCCGCGCTTGCCGGTTGCCAACGCCACCACCGTCTACACGCTTAACGGCGATGCGCTATTCACCGACAGCGTTGATAGCGGATGGCGCCTGATATTGCCGGGGCTGGCCAGTGAATTACGACAGCGTTGGGACGCACGCGGCCATCACTGGGAATCGACCTTCGACAATCAAATGCGCGTGGTCAGATTGCAGGTCACTGGAAACGGTGAGGACCAGACCGATACCTTCACCTATGCCGATGGTGAGGTCAGCGCCAGCCACAACCTGCGCGGCCAGTTGATCGAGCAAACCGACAGTTCAGGGTCGCTGGGAATATCCAGCCATGCCCTCGTCGGCCCGTCATTGATCGAAACCCGCACCTTTCATGACGACGCAGCATTCACCAGCCGGCAGGTATTCAGCCCGCTGGGCGCCCTGCTGGAGCAGATCGATGCCGGCGGACATCGCCGACAATTTTGCTATGGCCTTGCGGGACAGCTGCGGCGGGTGGATCTGTGGATCGATGGCCAAGTGCGCAAACCGGTATTGCTGGACACACACTACAACGCCAGTGACCAGATCATCGAGCAAGTGGCCGGCAACGGGGTACGCAGCCATTGGACCTACGACCGCGCCGATGGACGCTTGCGTACCCTGACCAGTCAGCCCCCGGAGAAGTCCCGCCTGCAGGACCTGGAATATTTCTACGACCGTGTCGGCAATGTCACCCGCATCGAGGATCACGCCTTCACGCCGTCGTGGTTCGCCAACCAGCGGGTCGACGGCCATCGCGAATTCGGCTACGACACGCTGTACCGCCTGATTCGCGCCACCGGCTACGACGATGCGCCGCCTTCGCAAATTCCTGGCTTGCCGGCTCCGAGCGATCCGAAAAACCGCCTTAATTACAGCCAGACCTACAGCTACGACAACGGCGGTAACCTGCTCAAGTTGACCCATGTACGTGAGGGCAACACCTATACGCGGCAAATGTTCGTCGATTCCCACAGCAATCGTGCTGCGCGCTGGAAACCGGGTGATGCGGATCCGGACTTCGACGCCTTGTTTGACCTTCACGGCAATCAGCGAAATCTCCAGCATGGGCCGGCGTTGCAGTGGAATGCCCGGGACGAGTTGCAAAGGGTAAACCTGCTTTCCCACGAAAACGGCGATAGCGACGCCGAGTACTATCGCTACAGCCAAGGTCAGCGGGTCTTCAAGTGTCACGAGTGGTTTACTCAAAACAGGCGACATTTCCATCAGGTCCGCTACCTGCCGGGCCTTGAAATTCGCAGCAAAGACAATGGCGAAGAACTGCACATCGTCAGCGCGGGCGATGCACGTTGCCTGCATTGGGTAACAACGCCCCCCACTACTAACGACCAACTGCGCTACAGCCTGCAAGATCATCTGGGTTCGTGCGTGATGGAGCTGGATGAAGACGTGACAGTCACCAGCGAAGAAGGCTATTACCCGTTCGGCGAAACCGCCTGGATGAAGCCGGAATCGGAAACCGAGTACCGCTTCATTCGTTACTCCGGCAAGGAAATGGATGTCAGCGGTTTGTATTATTACGGCGCCCGCTATTACGCGCCGTGGCTGCAACGCTGGGTCAGCGCAGATCCGGCGGGGGATGTGGATGGACTCAATCTGTATGGTTTCGTCGGCAACAATCCGATCCTGTTCATCGATAACGACGGTAATAAAAAAGACATACCGCAAGATGTCAGGGAGGACATCGTGACCTACACGAAAGTCCTGGACAACTTGGGCAAGGAGTTACAAATGCTCAATCGTCAACTGAACGGAATGTTCAGCGCTGCCGACATTTCCAAACGCATGGCCATCAACACAACCTTCAACATCAGTAAAGGTACTGCCACCACGGCAGCAGGAAAAGCAGGCGGTGCAATCGGGACGGCAATACTGCCCATAGGCGGGACAGTAATCGGCGGGATTATCGCCTCAAAAGTCGCCGGCGCGGCAATGGACAAATTTGGCGAACTTACCACCGCTTCTACTCCTGTCCTGCCCGCTGTCGGAAAACTGAACCCGAACAGCATTCACAGCAACGCCACAACAGGCTTTTTTACCCCTCTGAAATATTTGAAAAAAACACTCGGATCATATGATCCGAGGACTTCCGAGGGACAAAACAAACTGATCGAAACAGCTACTGAGAAAACGCTCAGCAAAATTGCAGGCATACCTGCTGCAAGCGACTTGATGGCCATTGTTCACTCAGGGCTGGATACAGCGACAGCGCTGGCAGGTTTGAGAGATGTCGAAATTGATAACCTCGAAACAGCGCTGGTTTCAATTACCGACATGCTTGAACAGGACCAGAGCGACATCAATGCAGCTTTCAGCGAAATCGGCGTCAACGAATTTTATGACCAAGGTGTAGCGGGCTCATTCGGTTTTGTCCTGGATCTTGCAAAAGGTAGCGTCGGAACCCAGGACTCCAACGCAATCAGTCGCAATCGGATCGAGAAGGAGATTGCCGTACGGATGGCTGAAGCAAGGCGCGGTATCGAGCTGCTTGGCAGATATCGCCAATATACCGGCCAAAAGGCGGCATAAAAAAGTTTGCATACTTTCTGGCACGTTTATCTTCGCTCTGCGGCTGGATAAATCCTGAGCACATTGGCCATGAACAGATCAACGTATTTCCATACCCCCAGTGTGCAGGTCAGAGATCCTCGGACGTTGATTGTCAGGCAGGTTGACTATCTGCGTGCAACGACGAGTGGAAAGGTTGAACGCCTGATCACCTGCCAGACTCATGACGCTGCCGCACGCCTGGTCGCGAAACGGGATCCGCGCTTATCTGAACCCAATCTCACCACCCTCTACTCGCTTAACGGCGATCCGTTGAAAATCGACAGTGTCGATAGTGGCTGGCGCCTGGTACTGCCGGGACTGGCCGGGGAGCCTCGGCAGCGCTGGGACGAGCGCGGCCACTGCTGGCAATCGACCTTTGACGAGCAACTGCGCGTGGTGCAGCTAGAGCTCACCGGAAACGGCGATAGTCAGCTCGATACCTTCACCTATGCCCCTGGCTCGGCTGAACCAGAATCCAACCTGCGCGGGCAGTTGATCCGACAGACAGATTCTTCAGGTTCGCTGGACATCACCAGTTATGCTCTCACCGGGCAACTGCTGGTGGAAAAGCGGACCTTTCATGATGACGCAGCGTTCACCAGCCATCAGGTGTTCAGCCCACTCGGCGCTGTGCTGGAACAGATCGATGCCGGCGGACACCGCAGAGCATCTCGTTACGGACTTGCCGGGCAACTCAAACAAGTGGAGCTTGAGGTCAAGACGAAAGTCACGCAGGTGTTGCTGGACGTGCAGTACAACGCCAACGATCAGATCATCTCGCAGCTGGACGGTAACGGAGTGCTCAGCCAGTGGACGTATGACCCGGCAGATGGTCGCCTGCGCACACGGACAAGTCAGAAACCCGATCAGCCGAGACTGCAGGATCTGGAATATTTCTACGACCGCGTCGGCAATATCACCCGCATCGAAGACCACGCCTTCGAGCCCGTCTGGTTCGCCAATCAGCGGGTCGACGGGCACCGTGAATTCAGCTACGACTCCTTGTACCGGTTGATCCGCGCCACCGGCCATGACGATGCCCTGCCCCCGGACATCCCCGGCCTGCCGCAACCACCAGACGAACGAAACCGCCTCAATTACACCCAGACATATACCTACGACGACGGTGGCAACCTGACCGAACTGCGTCATCAGCGCGACGGCAATAGTCGCACCCGAACGCTGTCCATCGACGACAAAAGCAATCGCGGTGTGCGCTGGCAAACAGGCGACGAGCCGCCGGACTTCAGCACCTGGTTCGACCCGCACGGCAATCAACGCAGGCTGCGCCACGGCCCGTCATTGCACTGGAACGGCCGCGACGAGCTTGAACATATCGATCTGGTCCTGCGCAAAGACAGCGCCAACGACGCTGAACACTATCGATACAGCCAAGGCGTGCGGGTGTTCAAGCGTCACGAAACCTTCGCTTCCGGTGCCAATCACTTCCATCAGGTGCGTTATCTGCCCGGCCTGGAAATCCGCACCAGAGACAACGGCGAAGAATTGCACGTCATCAGCCTCGGCAACGCGCGCTGTCTGCATTGGGTAACGACTCCACCTGTCGCCAACAACCAACTGCGCTACACCCTCCAGGACCATCTCGGCTCTTGCGTGATGGAGCTTGATGAAAAGGCTGACGTCACCAGCGCAGAAGGCTATTACCCGTTCGGCGAAACCGCATGGATGAAACCGGAGTCGGAAACCGTGTATCGCTTCATCCGTTACTCCGGCAAGGAGATGGATGTCAGCGGTCTGTATTACTACGGCGCCCGTTATTACGCGCCGTGGTTACAGCGCTGGGTCAGCGCCGATCCGGCCGGAGATGTGGATGGGTTGAATCTCTATGCGATGGTGTCGAACAATCCGCTGCTCTACGTCGACACGTCAGGCTACTTGAAATCTTTGGCAAACAGCCTGCGCGGACTGGTAGGCATGACGAAAAAAGTCAGCGATTCGACCAGTCAACTGCATGAGTTCGCCACCAAGTTCGACGCACTCATTCCTGAAGGCGCAGCGATCAACGATGCGCGTGAAAACCTGACATTTGGAAAATTCATTTTTTCCCGCTATGGGCTGAGATCGATTTACAAAGGCGCCAGATTTGGCGCAGCGGTCGGCACGCCAGTGGGTAGCGTTATCGGTGGTTTGCTCGGCTTGCCGGCTGGCGCGGCGGCCGGTGCTGTGGGTGGCGGTGTCATAGGGGGCATCGTGGGCGGCGTGATAGGCGCCATCGCCATTCCGATCATGCGGTACTACTTTTTCAAAAAGGGTCTGAAGCTCACTGAAGTCATGCATACCGAAGAACTGAACGATGGCGCCCAAGCGATCAGCGACGCCGTGCAGTCCGGAGCAGGCCTTGCGCAGAACGTGATGGATGGAGCGAGCGATCTGGCGGATGACGCCAGCACACTGCTCAACGGTATCAAACGCTTCACCGAAAACCTCAGCAGCTATCCGCAACGTCTTCAGGACATGTTCTACAACCAGTTGGACGAACTGTCCGGCGAAAAACAACGGGAAATCATGAAGCTGGTGAGGAGTGGTATTGATCCGTTCGAGGCGATCGACCAGGCATTGGAAACGGCAAAGCAGCTGGTTGAAGAGCCCAGCGAAGCCGACGGCGTAACCGACCGCTTGCAACAATTGGAACAGTCGATCGCTGCCGAACCGAGAACCAGGCCCGTTGCCAAACCGCGGTTGAACCTTGTGCATCGACGTCAGGTACAGGAGACAGCTGTTTAGCAGACACGGCCGGCGTGAACAGCACGCCGGGCCACCTCGGCCCATGCTATCGTGCCCGCCCGTTCTGCCGACCCAGCACCGAGCATGTTGCCGACTTCCCGTACCCTGCGTCTGTCGTTGTACACCCTGCTGATCATCGCCGGCACGGTCGTGGCCGCGACGCTCGCCATGCGCCATGCCGAACGTCAGGCGCTGGAAGAAGACGCCGCTCGCGCCAATCAGCAACTGGGTCTCTACGCCAACTCCTTGCACACGCTGATCGACCGCTACCGCGCGCTGCCCGCCGTGCTGGCGCTGGATCCGCAATTGCGTTCTGCCCTGGCCGGCCCGGTCGATGCTGCGCAGCAAGCGGCATTGAATCTGAAGCTGGAAAAGATCAACGGTGCGGCGCAGTCCTCGACCCTTGAACTGCTCGATCGCACCGGTCTGGCCGTGGCCGCCAGCAACTGGCGCTTGCCCAGCAGTTACGTCGGGCACAACTACGGTTTTCGTCCCTACTTCAGCCAGACCCGCACCCAAGGCACCGGGCGTTTTTACGCGGTAGGCGTGACCAGTGGGATTCCCGGTTATTTCCTTTCCAGCGCAGTGCTCGGGGACAACGACGAGTTCCTCGGTGCAATGGTGGTCAAACTGGAATTCCCGGAGCTGGAACGCGAATGGAGCCAGGGCAGCGATACGCTGCTGGTCAGCGATGCACGCGGGATCATCTTCATCGCCAATCAGCCGGGCTGGCGTTATCGCGCCTTGCGACCGTTGAGCGCCAGCGATCTGGCCGAAATCAAAACCACCCGTCAGTACGACAAGCAATCGCTGCTGCCGCTGACCCATTTGCCGTTACGGCGCTTCGATGACAGCAGCGATCTGCGCCGGGTCGAAGGTCCGCAGGGCACCGCGGATTATTTGTGGGAATCGCTACCACTGACCACCGAAGGCTGGACCCTGCACCTGCTGCGCCGCCCGCAAGTCGCCTTCGAAGATTTGCGCAACGCCGCGCTGGCCGCCGCCGGGGTGTGGCTGGCGCTGGTGTTCTTGTTGCTGTTTCTCAATCAGCGCTGGCGGCTGGCCAAGGTCCGTCAGCGCAATCGCGAAGAACTCGAACGTCTGGTCGAGGAGCGCACTCGCGACTTGCGCACCGCTCAGGAAGGTCTGGTGCAGTCGGCCAAACTCGCCGCGCTGGGGCAGATGTCTGCCGCGCTGGCCCACGAAATCAATCAACCGCTGACCGCCCAGCGTATGCAACTGGCAACCTTGCGCCTGCTGCTCGAACATGGCCGCGTCGATGACGCCTACAAAGCGCTGAAACCGGTGGACGACATGCTCACGCGCATGGCCGCCCTCACCGGCCACCTCAAGACGTTCGCCCGCAAGAGTCCGAGCGGTTTGCGCGAACGTCTGGATCTGGCGACCGTGGTCGACCAATCGCTGCAACTGCTCGATGCGCGCCTGCGTGACGAGCAGGTCAGCCTTGTGTTGCACCTGGCGCGTCCGGCGTGGGTGCGCGGTGATGCGATTCGTCTGGAACAGGTGTTGATCAATCTGCTGCGCAATGCGCTGGACGCGATGCAGGGCAAGGCCTGCAAGCGCCTGGAAATTCGTCTCGAGGCAGATGAGCAATTGTGGCGGCTCAGCGTCAGCGACAACGGCGGCGGCATTGCCGAGGAACATCTGGGCCAGGTGTTCGATCCGTTCTTCACCACCAAACCGGTGGGCGATGGTCTGGGCCTGGGGCTGGCAGTATCCTTCGCCATCGTGCATGAATCCGGCGGCCGCCTGAGCGCCGAGAATGGCGACCACGGCGCGGTGTTCAGCCTGACCCTGCCAATCGATCTGGAGGCACACATCTGATGCTCAATTCGGTGATGGTGGTCGACGACGAAAGCAGCATTCGCGACGCCGTTGAACAGTGGCTGAGCCTGTCGGGGTTTCAGGTGCAATTGTTCAGCCGTGCCGAAGAATGCCTCGCCGCGCTCCCGGAACACTTTGCCGGGGTGATCCTCAGCGACGTGCGCATGCCCGGCATGGACGGTTTGCAATTGCTCGCCGAGGTGCAAAAGCGCGACGCCGATCTGCCGGTGATTCTGCTCACCGGCCATGGCGACGTGCCGATGGCGGTCGAGGCGATGCGCGACGGCGCTTACGACTTTCTGGAAAAACCGTTCAGCCCGGAAACCCTGCTCGGCAGCCTGCGCCGGGCGCTGGACAAACGCCGCCTGGTCCTGGAGAACCGCGCCCTGCACGAACTGGCCGACAACCGCGCAAAGCTCGATGCGACGTTGCTGGGCGTATCCCGAGGTCTGCAGACGTTGCGCCGGCAGGTGCTGGATCTGGCGACGTTGCCGGTCAACGTGCTGATCCGTGGTGAAACCGGCAGCGGCAAGGAACTGGTCGCACGTTGCCTGCATGATTTCGGCCCGCGCGCCGGTAAGCCCTTTGTAGCGCTCAATTGCGCGGCGATCCCGGAGCAACTGTTCGAGGCCGAGCTGTTCGGCCATGAGAGCGGCGCGTTTACTGGCGCCTCCGGCAAGCGCATCGGCAAGCTGGAATATGCCGATGGCGGCACACTGTTTCTCGACGAGATCGAAAGCATGCCGCTGGCCCAGCAGGTGAAACTGCTGCGGGTCTTGCAGGAGCAAAAGCTTGAACGGCTGGGTTCGAACCAGAGCATTCGCGTTGATTTGCGGATTGTCGCGGCGACCAAACCAGACCTGCTCGAGGAAGCCCGCGCCGGGCGTTTTCGTGAAGACCTGGCGTATCGCCTGAACGTCGCCGAACTGCGCTTGCCGCCACTGCGCGATCGCCGCGAAGACATTCCGTTGCTGTTCGAAACTTTTGCCCAGAACGCCGCGCAGCGTCTGGGCCGAACCTTTCCGCCGTTGACAGGCGCGCAATTGAGCCATCTGCTCAGCCATGACTGGCCGGGCAATGTGCGCGAACTGGCCAACGTCGCCGAACGGCAGGTGTTGGGCCTGGATGAACCTGTTGCCGGAATCGATCCGGGGCAATCCCTGGCGGCGCAGCAGGAGGCCTTCGAAGCGCAATGCCTGCGCGCGGCGTTGACCCGGCACAAAGGTGATGTCAAAGCCGTGCTCGATGAACTGCAACTGCCGCGCCGCACATTCAATGAAAAGATGCAGCGGCATGGGTTGAGTCGGGAAATATTTGTTCAAGGCAACTGACTTTTGCAGTGTTTGATCGGGCCTCTTCGCGGGCAAGCCCGCTCCCACAATGGTCGGTGGAGGTCACAAATTCAGGGTTCAGCACAAAACCCTGTGGGAGCGGGCTTGCCCGCGAAGGAGCCAGCACAGGCAACAATGGCCGATCAACCTAATAAGCAATATTCCGCTCACCACAACCCATGCATAAGCGGATTTCCGCTCACCGCATCCCGCCACCCCCCTCTAAACCGGCCCCTCACCTCTTGGCACACCTCCTGCTATAGCCCTGGCAGGCTGCGTTCCGACGCGCTCCACAAAAACAATTAAATGAAGGATCCTTCAATGGATAACTCCAACGCCCTGCCCCTTGGGTCGGCTGCCGTGCCGGCCAAACCGAGAACCACCGCGAGCCGGATCAAATCGATCTTCAGCGGTTCTGTCGGCAACATGGTCGAGTGGTACGACTGGTATGTGTATGCCGCCTTCTCCCTGTACTTCGCCAAAACCTTTTTCCCCGCCGGCTCCACCACCGCGCAACTGATGAACACCGCAGCGATCTTCGCCGTGGGCTTCCTGATGCGTCCGATCGGTGGCTGGCTGATGGGCATGTACGCCGACAAGGTCGGGCGCAAGAAAGCGCTGATGGCCTCGGTGTACCTGATGTGCTTTGGCTCGCTGCTGATCGCCCTGAGCCCTAACTATGAAACCATCGGCATCGGCGCGCCGATCCTGCTGGTGTTCGCCCGCCTGCTGCAAGGCCTGTCGGTCGGCGGCGAGTACGGCACCTCGGCGACTTATCTGTCCGAGATGGCGACCAAGGAACGTCGCGGCTTCTTCTCCAGCTTCCAGTACGTGACGCTGATCTCCGGCCAGCTCATCGCCCTCGGCGTATTGATCGTGCTGCAGAACATGCTGACCACCGAACAGCTCTACGCGTGGGGCTGGCGTATCCCGTTCGCCATCGGTGCGCTGTGTGCAGTGGTGGCGCTGTACCTGCGTCGCGGCATGGAAGAAACCGAGTCGTTCACCAAGAAAGAAAAATCCAAGGAAAGCGCGATGCGCACCTTGATGCGCCATCCGAAAGAGCTGTTGACCGTGGTCGGCCTGACCATGGGCGGCACCCTGGCGTTCTACACCTACACCACCTACATGCAGAAATACCTGGTGAACACAGTCGGTATGAGCATCTCCGACTCGACCACCATTTCCGCCGCCACGCTGTTCCTGTTCATGTGTCTGCAACCGATCATCGGTGGCCTGTCGGACAAGATCGGCCGGCGCCCGATCCTGATCGCGTTCGGCGTGCTCGGTACGATTTTCACCGTGCCGATCCTGATGACCCTGCACACCATCCAGACCTGGTGGGGCGCATTCTTCCTGATCATGGCGGCGCTGATCATCGTCAGCGGCTATACCTCGATCAACGCCGTAGTGAAGGCTGAGCTGTTTCCAACCGAAATCCGCGCCCTGGGCGTCGGCCTGCCGTACGCACTGACCGTATCGATCTTCGGCGGCACCGCCGAATACGTCGCGCTGTGGTTCAAGAGCATCGGCATGGAAACCGGCTACTACTGGTACGTCACCGCGTGCATTGCCGTGTCGCTGCTGGTGTACATCACCATGAAAGACACCCGCAAACATTCGCGGATCGTCACCGACTAAGCGGCAACACGCGACAAAAAAGGGGCAGACCTTGACGGGGCTGCCCCTTTTTCATTGGCACGCTCCCGCCGTTGAACGCGGGCTGGAAATCAGGGGATCGTCCTTGCACTATTGACGTCCCGAACCCAGCCTGGAAATCCCTCCATGTCCGATGACATCCACTATTACGAACCCGCCAACGGCCACGGCCTGCCGCACGATCCGTTCAACGCCATCGTCGGCCCGCGCCCCATCGGCTGGATTTCTTCCCAGGATGCCAGTGGTCGCCTGAACCTGGCGCCCTACAGTTTCTTCAACGCCTTCAACTACATTCCGCCGATCATCGGCTTCTCCAGCGTCGGGCGCAAAGACAGCCTGAACAACATCGAACAGACCGGCGAGTTCGCCTGGAACCTGGC